>Ga0194110_10010902_pt1 | contig 10067 bp, 8 predicted proteins | sample TA2Kig1200mmetaG_FD_146192 | JGI IMG/M metagenome (GOLD analysis project Ga0194110, IMG submission 146192) | Freshwater microbial communities from Lake Tanganyika, Tanzania - TA2015032 Kigoma Deep Cast 1200m | ecosystem: Environmental > Aquatic > Freshwater > Lake | place: Tanzania: Lake... | reverse complement strand
GATGCTCGTCTTCGCCTTCGCCGCCGGGTTCAGCGAACGCCTGGTGCTGAAGGTGCTGGAGTCAGTGGACGCGGGCCAAGAGAAGAAGCCCTGACGGGCGGGGTTGCGCTCACACCTGTTCGCCGCGGATCAGGTCGGGGTAGGATTCCCGGGCGCGGATGGTGCGCCAGGCCAAGCCTTCGACCAGTATCTCGGGGGGGCGGGGGCGGGAATTGTAGTTAGACGCGGCGACGAAGCAGTAAGCTCCGGCGGTGGCGACGGCCAGTAAGTCTCCGGGCAGGACGTTATCCATCTCGCGGTCGAGGGCCAGAAAGTCGCCGGTCTCGCAGACCGGCCCCACCACGTCGGCCAGGATCTTGCCGCGCGCGGGCCGGCGCACGGGAAGTATCTCGTGGTGGGCCTCGTAGAGCGAGGGGCGGATGAGGTCGTTCATGGCGGCGTCCACCACCACGAACTCCTTGGCCACGCTGTTCTTGCGGTAGAGGACGCGGGTGAGGAGGACGCCGGCTTCGGCCACGATGGAGCGGCCCGGCTCGATGAAGAAGAACCAATCGTGGCCAGCGAGTCTTTCCCGAACACGGGTCAGGAACGCCGTCACGTCGGGGGCCTGCTGCTCGGGCTGGTAGGGCACGCCCACGCCGCCGCCCAGGTCGAGGAAGCGCACCGCGGGGACGCGCGCGGCGAGGTCCAGGAGGTGATGGAGGGCTTCCTCCAGAGGGGCGGTGTCAAGAAGCTGAGAGCCGATGTGGCAGCTTACACCCTCGATTGATAAGTGCGGCCACTGGGCGGCGCGCTGGAAGATGGCTTCGGCGTCGCGGAGGGCGATGCCGAACTTGTGCTGGCGCAGGCCGGTGGAGATGTAGGGGTGCGTGGCGGCGTCCACGTCGGGGTTGACGCGCAGACCCACGCGGGGGCGCAGGGAGCGGCGGGCGGCCAGCGCATCGATCAGCCCCAGCTCGGCCTCGGACTCGGCGTTGAAACAGCAGATGCCGCTGTCGAGCGCGTACTCGATCTCCGGGGCGGTCTTGCCGACGCCGGAGAAGACCACGCGGGAAGCCTCGGCGCCGGCGGCCAGCACGCGGAACAACTCGCCGCCGGAGACGATGTCGAAGCCGGCGCCGGCGCGGTCGAGCAGGGCCAGCACGGCCAGGCTGGAATTGGCCTTGACGGCGTAGCAGACGCGATGCGGGAGTCCCGCCAAACCCTGATCGTAGGCGGAGAAACTCTCCAGGATGCCGCGGCTGGAGTAGACGTAGCAGGGCGTGCCGGCGCGCGCGGCGATGTGCTCGAGCGCGACCTCCTCGCAGTAAAGGGCGTCGCGGCGGTAGTCGAAACCGGCCAGCCTCATTTCTTTACCCTTAGCACCACCAGGGTCTGATCGTCGAACACGGGAGCGGTCTGGGAGAAGCGGTCCAGATCGGACAGAATAGCATCCAGCACGGCCTGGGGCGAATCGGAACAGCCGGCGCCGAGCAGGCGCAGGAGGCGGGCGCGATCGTACTCCTCGCCGGCGGGATTGACTTGATCGGGGACGCCGTCGGAGTAAAGCACGACCACGTCACCGGGGGCAGTCTGGAAGGCGACCTGCTCGTATTCGGTGCCGGGCAACAGGCCCGGGGGAACGCCGGACGCCTGCGGCTGGATCAACGCGCCGTCGCGGCAGATCAGGGGAGCGGGGACGCCCGAGTTGGCGATGAGAAGCTGGCGAGAGGCGGGGTCCCAGCCCAGCAGGAGCAGGCAGACAAAACGGGCCTCGACTCTGCGCTGGAAGAGAGCGTTGTTGAGGGCCTTCAGCAGCGGAGCAGGCTCGCGCCAGCGCGGGGCGAGGGTGCGGAGCAGGCCGCTGATGAGGGCGCCGTAGAGCGCGGCGGCCACGCCCTTGCCGCTGACGTCGCCGAAGGCGATGAGGACGCGCTCGCCGGGCAGGTCGAAGAAATCGTAGAGATCGCCGCCGATGATGCGCGCGGGGCGGCGGACGCAGGCGATGTCGAGGCCGGGGATTTCCGGGGCGCCGGCGGGCAGCATGGAGTCTTGCAACTCGCGGGCGGCCTCGAGATCCTTCTCGATGCGGCGCTCGCGCTCGCCCACCTCGCCGTAGAGGCGGGCGTTCTCGACGGCGATGGCCACCTGCGGGGCGAGCAGGGAGAGCATGCGCACGTGCTCGTCGGTGAAGTAGGCCAGCCGCTCGCTCTCCAGGTCCATGACCCCGATGACGCGATCGCCGATGACCAGCGGGACGGCCATTTCCGAGCGGATGTCGGGATGGAAGGGGATGTAGCGCGGATCCGCCAGGGTGTTGTCGGCGCGGACGGGCTCGCGGGTGCGCCAGGCGGCGCCGGTGATGCCGCGGCCCAGGGGAATGTGGTCCAGGGCGAGGCGCTGGTCCAGGCGGATGCTGAAGCGGTGGCGCAGGCACTGGGCGGCCTCGTCCACCAGCAGGATGCTGAAGGCATCGTAGCGGATGAGGCCCTTGACCTCCTCGGCGATGTGGCTGAGCAGCTCGTCGAGATGGAGGATGGAAGAGAACTCCTGGGAAAGATGGGAGAGCAGGCGCAGGGTGCGGTTCTGGCGGTCGACGCGGCGGAACAGGCGGGCGTTGTCAATGGCGGAGGCGACGCGGGAAGCGATCAGGCCGAGCATGGCGCGGTCGTAGTCCGAGTAAGCGTTCACGCGGGTGGATTGCACGTCGATGACGCCCACCAGTTTGCCGCGGGCTACCATGGGGACGGCCAACTCGGAGCGCACCGCGTCCAGGGCATTGAGATAGCGGGGCTCTCCGCGCACATCGCCCACCAGCAGCGGCTGGCGCGTGGCGGCCACGGCTCCGGTGATCCCCTCGCCCAGGGGCACCACCAGGTTCTTGATTACCTCGTCGCGGTGGCCGATGGCGTAGCGGATCTTGAGGCCCTGCTGGCGCTCGCTGTACAGCATGATGGCCAGCAGCTCGTAAGGCATCACCTGCTGGACGATGGCGGCCACGTCGGCCAGCAGGCGATCCAGATCGGTGAGGCTTTCGGAGGTGGCGCTGGCGACCTCGAGCAGGAAATCGAGCAGGTCGGTGCGGCGGCGGAAGCGGGAGGCACGGGAGCTAGCTGGCATGGGCAAAGCTCAGGCCCGGGCGGCCTCGAGGATCTTGACGCTGGCGCTGGCGCCGATGCGGGTGGCGCCCGCCGCGACCATGCTCTTCAGGTCTTCCAGAGAGCGGATGCCCCCGGAGGCCTTCACGCCGAGGCCGGGTCCCACGGTCAGACGCATGAGGGCGACGTCCTGAGCGGTGGCGCCGCCAGGGCCGAAGCCCGTCGAGGTCTTGACGAAATCGGCCCCCGCCAGGCGGGCCAGGGTGCAGGCGATGACCTTCTGGTTGTCGTCCAGCAGCGCGGTTTCCAGAATCGTCTTCAGGATGGCCCCGGCAGAGTGGGCGGCCTGGGCCACGGCGCGGATATCGGCCAGCACGGTCTCCTGGTCGCCGGAGCGCAACGCGCCGATGTTGATGACCATGTCCAGCTCATACGCGCCGTCGCGCAAAGCGGCCCCGGCTTCGGCCACCTTCACGGCGGTGACGCTGGCGCCCAGGGGGAAACCCACCACGGTGCAGACTTTCACCGGGCTGGCCTTCAGCTCGGCGGCCGCCAGCGAGACCCAGAACGGGTTGACGCACACCGAGGCGAAGCCGTGGCGGCGGGCTTCCTGGCACAGGCGGCGTATGTCGTCGCGGGTGGCCTCGGGCTTGAGCAGGGTGTGATCGATGAGGGCGGCCAGCGATGGGGCGAGACTCGCCACCCGGGAGCAGGAGGAGACGCGGTCGGCCCCGGCGGCGACGACCTGGCCGGTGCGCGCGGCGCAAGCCTCGGAGCAACTTCCGGCGCAGGAGGCGCACACCGGCTCGGCCGCGCGCACCCGGGCCAGGATCTCCTCGCCGATCTGGGCGACGAGCTGGTCCAGTTCCGCGGGATTCAGGGTCATGTCCTTCGCAGCCGTGCCGAAACGAAGTTCATGATAGCACGCGGGTTGCAGGACGTGGCGCACGCCGGGTGCCCGCTGGGGGCGTGCCGGCGCGAACTTGAGTTCGCGCTCAATGAGGGTTTGCGGCTGTCACCCAATTCTGCGAGAGTCAGTAAGAGTCCTGCTGGACGCCTGCCGAGCGGAGGTAATGGTCATCCGAAATTTTCGCGACTACGCGAAGTCCCCGGTGCGCGCCGCCACGCCGGCGACGGTCTTGGGTGAGCTGCGGTAACCAACGCCGTACACCCGCTCACTTCAGGCTCATCAGCCAGATGTCGGCCTCACTGACCGCCCGGCTGAAGTAGAGCGTGCGGTCGTCACGGGAAACGGCGAAATTGGACTCCACCTCTCCTGGGGCCACATCCAGGACTCGATGCCATTTCCGGGATTCGCTGTCCATCACCAGGAGGTCACCGCGGTGATTGAATAGCAGCCTGCGGCCATCACTCAGCCAGCGGGGGTAACTCCCGAAATCGGTCAGCCGTTCCAGCTTGTAGGTTTCAAAGAAGTAGATCGCAATGCCGGCCGCGGACCCGTCGGCTCGCGGCGTGAAACCGGCCAACTTGTCCCCGCGGGCGGACCACGAGGTGGGCACGAAGGGTGTGCCGGCCTGTTCCAGGAACGGCTGCGGAGCGCCAAATGAGAAGCTGCCGTCCGGGCGTCTCGCGAGTTCGAAGAAGAAGGGGCGAGCACCATAGTCGGAACTGGTGGCGATGCGGCCACCCTCAGCCGACCACACCCCGCCGGTAATGTTCCAGCCGAGGCTAGGGGCCAGTTGTTGGAGGCCGCTGCCGTCCGGGCGGACCACCCAGATGGCCCACCTGCCGCCGCGGTTAGAGTGAAACGAAAGATAGTCGCCCGAGGGCGACCAGCAGGCCCCGCGATCCTTATGCAGGTCGTTGGTGAGTTGGTTCAGAGACGTGCCGTCGGCCCGCATCACGAAGATGTCCTCCTGGTTGCTCCAGGTGTTGAAGGCCAGCCACTGGCCGTCCGGGGACAGGTCGGGCCTCACCGCCTCCCGTAAGCCCTGTGTGACCGGCGCCGGCGTCCCCACGGTGGCTTCTCTGGCCGGATCGAAAGCCACCTTGTGCAGGTTCGCGGTGGTGACTTGCTGCACATAAGCCATACGGGTGGCGTCGCGAGCAATGCAAATGTAACCACTGTATGGCGAGGGTGTGGTCACCGGCTCCGCCCTGCTGAGGACCTTCCCGGATTGTTCGTCCATGCGCACCCGCCACAAATTCATGGCCCCCGCCCGGTCACTGGAGAAGTACAGATACTTCCCGTCCGGCGACCAGACCGGATTCCAGTCCAGGTGCACGTCATTGGTCACCGGAACCGGGTTGCCTCCCCCCGCGGCCGGCGCCGTCCAGATATCGCGCTGGCTGGATGCGCCCGCGACGCCCCAATACGCGATGCGGTGACCGTGAGGAGACCATTGCGGCTGAACGGCATCGCCGCCTTCCTGGGTGAGGAACCGGCTCAGGCCCGTCGAGAGGCTAACCACGAAAACACGGCTGGTGAAGCGGCGGGAATCGGGCCGCTCTACGCTCTGTGTCGAGCAGGCGATCTGCCGGCCGTCGGGAGACCAGGCGGGGAAGTAGCCGAAGCCGGCGACGCGCCGAACGGATTCGCCGGTGGCGCCCATCACGAAGAGGCCCCCGCCGTCGCGTTCGGAGCGAAAGGCGATCTGACGGCCGTCGGGCGAAAGGGCGGGCTGGGTGTCGTCGGCGGCAGAGTCTTTAGTGAGATTGATGGGATTCTTGCCGCCGAGGCGTTGCAGGTAGATGTCCCAGTTGCCGGAGGCGGGGCTGGCGTACACGAAGTAGTTGCCATCCGGGGAAAGGCTCGGGAAAAGCTCTTGCCCGGCCTGATCCGTAAGTTGCGTGAAGGTGGCGTTTCTCAGGGGAGTTTTCGCACCGCGACGCAGGAGCAGGTAGCCGGCGAGCGCCGCCAGAAGGACCACTCCGGAGAGCGCACAAGCCCCCGCCATGCGGCGCCACGTGCGGGCCTTCGGAATGACCTGAGGCGCTGCCGCAGGGGCCGCATCGGCGGAAGGGCTTTCCGGCCAGCCCAAGGTCACCTGCCCGACGAACTGGTAACCGCGTTTGCGGAGGGTCTCGATCCAGGGCCGGCCCCCGGGGGCCTCTCCCAGCGTCTTGCGGAGCGCCGAGATGTTGTGGGCGAGGTTCCCCTCCTCGACGAAGGTGTCGGGCCAGAGGGCGCGCAGCAGGGTGTCTTTGTCCACCGGATTGCCCGCGTTTTCCACCAGCAGGACCAGGGTGTCGAAAACCTTGGGTTGAAGCGGAATGGCTTGGCCGTCCTTGAGCAGGAGCCGGGCGGAGGGGTCCAGGCAGAACCGTCCAAAGCGATAGATGCGCCGGGCTGGCTGTGGAACCGGCATCTTCAAGTTAATTCAAACTAATTCAACTTGTCCCCAAGACTGCCCGGCCAGGCTTCCACTAGCCTCGGAAAGCAGGTGCACGGAACCTGGCGTGAGAAGCCCCGCTTCTAAGGCAATTCTACTCGCCGGCTCCGCCCCTGGCAAGGAGGAAGAAAGCCATGCATAGGGTGCTGATAGGCATCGCTATCCTGGCCTGGGGTGCGGTCCCCGGCCTGTTTGCCCAGACGGCCGAGATGCCGTTCTTCTGGGCTTACCTGCGCTCACCGGCCCAGCCCGAAAGCTGGATCGTTGCCGACCTGCGCGTGCACGTGCTGCGGGATGCCAGCGGGGCGCTCGACTCCGGAGGCATTTGTGTCCGGCTTCGCTACAACCTGCGCGATCCGATGACGCTGACCGCGCTGCGGATTCATCGGGCCTCTGACGCCAGCGTCGTCTTTCAGGCCAGGTTCCCGTCCACGGTCATGCGGGGTGCGGGCTCCACCATGGCCGCGACGAACGACAAGATCCAGGTCAGGCGCGGTGACCGCCAGGCCGTGGAAGCCCTTCGGCGCTTCCTCGATGACCCGTTTGGTCACTATGTAACTCTGGTGACGGGAGAACAGCCGGAGGGCGGCTTCCGCGGCCCGATCTGGAAGACGGAATACACGGTCCTGATGAGCTTGGCCAGCGCGCCTCCAACCATCCCGGCCGAGGGGCGGGCCAGGGCCGCCCTTGAGGTGGAGGTTTTCCTGGCCCGCGATTCCTCGGGCAAAGCCGTGTTTGGCGAGCTACTTTGCAGGGGCACTTACCATTACCCGGCGCAGGTGACCTTTACCGGCCTGCACGTCCGTGCCGGCCCCGACGGCACCGGCCCCATCGTGATTCCGGCTCCAATGACCTCCGTGGCGTCCGCGGCAACCGGCTCGGGCGATTTGGCCGGTACTTGGACACAGATACCTCTGGAAAACGAGGCCGCCTTCCGCACCTTGCTGGAGATCGTGCGAGCCCCGGAGAACTTCTCAGTCACCCTGGAAGCCGGGACGCAACCGGAGGGGATTGTGCGTGGCCGGCTACGCCGGACGGACCGCGTGACGTTTCTATTGCAGTTCAACACGCGCAACGCGGTGCCGCCTCCGGCCAACTGGGACACGTGGTCTACCGCGGTGAACACCTTTTTCACTCTCCGCCGGGAGGACGGCTCCGTCGCGGCGGCCACGTGGCTCGTCCAATACCAATACCGTTTCCCGGAGCCGTGTGAGCTGCGGTCCCGATTCGTCCGCAGGGGGCGTGCAGGAATCAACGGGCCGGTGGTGGAGACCATATCGTCCACTCCGGAGACCCTGTCCACCGGGCACTACGACAACAGCGGCCTCCGGAACCCACACTACGACGAGGGAGACCTGAACAACTTCATCAACGACCTCGTGCAGCACCCCGAGGAATATTACATGGAGGCGACTACGGACAAGGGTGCAATCCGGGCCCAGTTCAGCACCATGACCGAGCTTCCGGTGATCGACACCGTGGCCAGCGCGAACCTCGATCCCGCCAGCCGGACCCTGGCCCCAGGCGCGCTGGTCTCCATCCTTGGCCGAAACCTGGCGAAGGCGGCTGGGGATCTGAGCGGGTGGGAAGGGCAGGTCATCCCCGAGTCCCTGAACTCCGTGGTAGTCGGCGCCGGGCCGCACCGCGCCCGGTTGCTATTTGTGTCCCCAACCCAGATCACCGCCCAGTTGGCGTTCGAGCTGACGCCCGGCGCGCACGCTCTGGCGGTCAACAACGGCAACGGCATGAGCAACGTCGTGGGCATCCCGGTCGCTCCGGTGGCGCCGGCCCTGTTCGCCGGGGCCATCCTGAAGCGCGCCGACAGTTCCCTGGTAAGCGCCCTAAGCCCGGCCCAGGCGGGAGATGTGATCGTGGTCTACCTGACCGGGATGGGGCAGACCACACCGGCGCTGACCACGGGCAAGCTGGTGGATGCCGCCAGGAGTTACACCACGGTTCCGGTGACCGCCACACTCGGGGGGAAGGCTGCCGAGGTTCTGTCCTCGACGGCTGCTCCGGGACTCCCCGGCGTCTACCAAGTGGCGCTCCAGGTGCCCGCGGGCACCGGCCCCGGCAGCAGCGTCCCGCTGGTCCTCAAAGCAGGCACGGCCACCTCGAACACAGTGACCGTGGCGGTGCGGTAGCGTTTCTGTCTGACAGGTCCCCAGCGGCACTGGGCGCTGACGCAGGCTGACAGGGGCCTGGATCAACGCTCGGAGGCGAAGATTCCGATCCAGTGAGCGCCACGGGGGCGGCAGCGACCCGCCGGGCAACGCGCAGGGCCAAACGCTGCCGGGACAAACAGCTGCCGCGCAGGATTGACCCCCTCCGCTAGCGTGCGGCATGATGGAAGTGCGGGAAGGCAGCGTGCACTGGGATGTAATGGAGGTTCGGCCCGAACCGGGTTGGAGGCTGGTCGTCCGGTTCGCTGACGGCCTGACCGGGCAGGTCCGTTTCACCTCAGATTTCTTCACCGGGGTTTTTGAGCGCCTGCGCGATCCGGCGCAGTTCGCGCAGGTGTTCGTGGACCACGGGGCTGTGGCATGACCTGGGGAGCTTGACCTCGCGCCTGACGCCATGTACGAACAGATCCGGTTGAACGGGGAGTGGGTGCTGACAGGCGAGCCCCAAGACAGGGCAGCTTGAGGCCCCGCCGGAGGCGCCAGTCAAACCGAGGAGGGCCAGTTCTTCCCCCGAAGGGCCAGGGCGGGCGAAGGCGCGAACGACCTCTTGAGAGCCGGCCGCCCACCAGGGTTCTTTGCCGCCAGCTCACCAAGCCGTGCGCACCGGGCATTTCGGGATGATCGGGTCCGCAGTTAATAGCGTCAGATCCTCGATTCGCGCCTGAGCGACCAGGAGCCGGTCGAACGGGTCCTTGTGAAGCCGGGGCAGGTCGCAAAGGCCAGCGATGTGGGCCGCCGAGACCGGCAACAGCGTCCAAGTCGGCTCACGGACGACCAAGTCCAGGAACTCTTTCAGATCGACGCCGAACTCGATCCTGCCCGCTTGGTGCTTGAGGGCGATCTCCCAGAGGCTCACCACGCTCACCACCAGAGTGGAGGCATCGCGCAGGGCCTGCCGCACGACCTTCGACAGCCGTGGGTCGTCGCCCAGCAGCCAAAGCAGCGCGTGGGTGTCCAGCAGGAATCGGGGTTTCACAGGTAGCCAGTGAACTCCTCGAGCGGCGCGTCGAAGTCCGCGGCCATGCGGATCCTGCCCTTCAGCAGGCCGAGGGGGGAGCGGTGGTCCCGGCGGGGAAGACGCGTGAGCAGGGCGACCGGCTTGCCGTCGCGGGCTATCAGAATGTCCTCACCCGCGGCTGCGCGATTCACGAGCTTGGAGAGGCTGCTCTTGGCATCGTGCATGTTGACCAAAGTGCCCACGCCTCCATATTAGCCCAATTGTCGGGCTAGGTACAGCCGCAGCAATCGGCAACCGCGGCCCATGCCCCGTCAGCAGCTTGACACCGCATCGGATCTGCTACACTGGGAAGCCGGTTATGGCTATCAGCAAGGATTTGCTGGAGATTCTGGTGTGCCCGCTGTGCAAGGCGACGGTGGAGCTCAAGGAGGACGGAAGCGGGCTCAAGTGCGTCGAGTGCAAGCGGGTCTACCCGATTCGCGAAGACATTCCGGTG
>Ga0194110_10010900_pt1 | contig 10068 bp, 7 predicted proteins | sample TA2Kig1200mmetaG_FD_146192 | JGI IMG/M metagenome (GOLD analysis project Ga0194110, IMG submission 146192) | Freshwater microbial communities from Lake Tanganyika, Tanzania - TA2015032 Kigoma Deep Cast 1200m | ecosystem: Environmental > Aquatic > Freshwater > Lake | place: Tanzania: Lake... | reverse complement strand
TGTCCAGGCCGCGGTGATCGCACCGTTCAGATTGGCGATTGCCTCAAAACGCTGTTCAATGGAGGCGCCATTGTTATTGTCCAATCGAGCCTTGATCTGGCTGACATCAGTAGCGATTGCGCGGTCACCATTTACTTGTGCTTCGCGAAGCTGAACGATAGCAGCCTGAATACTGGAGTCATCGTAATCCGGACCAATGCTTGCCTTCACCGCATCAATCTGACGGCTGAGGGCACCAGTAGAATCCGCGAGAGTCTGACTAACGGAAGAAATGCGAGCTTCCATCTGTCGCAAGCCGTTGTCATAAGTTGCGTTCACAACTTCCACACGATCAGCAACCGCCTTTGTGGCATCTGCTAGAGTCTTCTGCGTGGTTTGGATGAGGGCAGTGACTTCCAGCTTGGTGTCGGACAGGCCATTTGCCAAGTTAGTAGCGTTGTCCTGGTTGAACTTGCTCAACTGTTGCTGGACAAACGTGGTGCTTGCGCTATCGCTGTTGGCGATCACGTCCTGAATGGCGACAATGCTGGCTTCAGTCTTGCGAACATCACCAGTCAGGCTGTTCAGCTTTCCGTCCAGTCCACCAAACGACGCCTGTAGTTCCTGGCGTGAATTAGCTGCTGCTTCATCTGCCTTGGCGCGAGTCTGCGATTCGGCGACGATTGCTGCGCGGTTGCCGTTTACGTCAGCGCCCATAAGTTCAACTGTCTTGGCCAGTGCTTCCAGCTTGGAAGTGGTGACAGTGCTCTCATTCTGAACAGCGGCGTTGATCTTGTTCTCAAGCGCGTTCTCGGTGTCCTCTAGCTGGTCCTGGAAGGAACTGGAGATACCGTTGATCTGCTCGGCGAAGTTCACGCCCTGATCGTCGATTTTCTGGTTAAGAGTGTTGGTTACTGCGATCGCGTCATCGTGGAATGCGCGTGCCACCTTGTCATTGGCGGTTGCGTAGTGGATGATTAGATCACCGATACCGTCGCTCAGTTCCTCAATCTGTGCCTCGATGAGTGGAAGGACGTTGCTGTCCTGGCTCAAAGTGGACAGTTCCACATAACCAGTGTTCAGTTCATCGATACCAAAAGCGTCGTAAGCCGCGTAACCAATGTAATAACGAGTATCGGGAGTGAGTCCGGCCAGCGTAAAGCTGGGACCGGGACCCATCATGCGATAGTTCTCGTTTACCTGGCCATAAGTCTGGTTTGGTGCTTCACTTGCCCACACCAGGAAGCCTGCAAAGTCCGTGTCATCGGGAACCGTGAGGTTAATGGTGAGAAAGGTGTCACCAAGACCGTAGTTGACTGCAGGAAGTGCGGGAGCAGGGTTCTTGACCTGGATCTTTGCTTCGCCGGAACGGAGACCACTAGCAAACCAAGTGCTCATGTAGATGTCTACATTGCGAGTCTTGCCCTTGCTGACGTTCTCTTCGTAGGTCAGCGTGTCGTAGTAGCTGCGAATACCATCGGTATCCTCAAGCTGATAGCTTTCCTGTGCGACGTCGTGAATGATCTCTCCGCTCTTCAGAACGTAGCGCAAACGGTAGCCCTTGACACCCGTGTTGCGCTGGTCCTCGTCAAAGCGGACGATTAGGTCCTTGCCGCTGAAATCGGTGTTCGACATGGAGGCTCCTTAAGAGTTGTTTACGCCAACAAAGACGGGTGGGAATAGACCGTCCACAGTCGAATCCTGTCCGAACTGGAACTGAAGGGGAACTGGCTCGCTGGTCTTGCCAAGGGTATTTACACTCTTAAGCGTGAACAGGTAGACGCCCTCCGAGACATCGCGCATCGTGAACACGGTGTTACCACCGCGATACAGTTCACGCCACACGCTCTCACCAGGTGCGAGTACTTCAAGCAAATAACCCTGAAGTAGAGCTGCGTCATTGACTGCGCTCCAGGACAATTCAATGTCGTGATGCGTGCCACGCAGGTCATCCTGGTAGCTGATGCTCTTGCCCTTGAAGTTGGTTGGTGCCGGGACGTTCTTGTTTTTGTCAGTCCACTCCGTAACCGGGATCGGGATATTCTGATCCAGTAGTGCATACTTGGAGAACACGAACTTCTGCGCCTGGATCTCAAACTCGCCAGGACCCTTTTCCTGAATTGATAGCACCTTCCACAAAGTGGGGCGAATACCACCAGTTTCCTGGAAGATACTCACCGGAGTGTCAATCATTGCAGCGGTAGATGGAAAGTAAGTCATCTTTCCATCTGCGGGCGGAGTATAATTTACCCTACCCGGAGTTCCGTCCGCTCTAGTGAAGTGGACAACATAACGAGTACCACCCTTTACATCGAGACCCTCGCCATCGAAGTAGTTTCGGCCACCAGTGTAGGAAGTAATGCGACCAACCGGCTTGCGACCAGTGATGTTCCAGTCGTCGATAGCAACGATGTCACCAGGCATGACCGATACACCAGTAATGGGCATCGTCCAGTTGACGGTCTCGTCCTCGTAGAGGGAGTTGATTACCAGTTCACGGCCAAACATATAGGCTTCCGCCTCGTTGGTGCATCCGACCTTGCTCACGCGCTGAACGAGCACACCGCCATCGCTGTAGGTCTGGTTCTTGTTTACTTCGATGTCTGCGTCGTCCTGGTACTCTGCGATTGCAACACGCCAGAAGTCCTTGGGATTGTCCCACTCGACTTCAACGCGGTTGATGCGATTCTCCGCCGCCGTTGGAGAATAGACGAACTGACCATCGACAACCTGACTGTTGTTGATGCGGAGCGTGATTGCATCTTCCTCGTTCTGAGCAGTTGGGCGATCCTGAACCAAGATCACAGCCGAACCATCCCAGTAGGGAACAGCACGGAAGCTCTGTGCCAACTCGCGCAGCTTTTCCCAGCCCTTGCCAGAGTCGGTGAACTGCTTGTTCAGAGTGTGACGACGACGCGAATACTGGACACCCTGGATGGTGTAATTCACCATCTGGTCACAATAGCGGGCAGCGGCATCCACCGAGAATTTGTTGAAGTAAGTCTCGGGCACACCCACACCCACACCAACACGAGTAGCCAGTTCAAACCAGTGCCATACTGGATTACTGGTAACCTGGTAAGCCCAGCTACCATCCCAGATGCTACCATTATTTGGATAGTGACCGTTGACGTAGTTGGAAGGAACACGGACCTTGGTGCCCGCACAAACAACCGCGACTTCTGGCTTGTTGTTCTGGTCAAACTGAGCAAGATCAATCTGGAGACCAATGAGAGCAGTTGCTTCGCCACCGTCCGAACCGTCGTAAGGCATATCGGTGGTCTCAATTTCCACCCAGCCGTTGAACTTGGTCTGGTTGTTGAGTTTGTCGTCATTACTGTCATCAGTTACGCGAGTGATGCGGAACTCCCAACGTGCATCAGGATCAGCACCAACGGGAGGAGCAACCACCATCAGCTGACGCTGGAATGGTTCACTCGACTTACCAGTGAAAGTGGCAACCTGGTTGTTGACCCAAGTGCCCTCACCAACTCGACGGGTGTCCACCGAGATTGCAACACTGGTGTTGCTCTGGTTGCCCTTTTTGTCCTGCTTTACCAGCACAAGATCAAAGCGTAGCTTGACAAAGTCAATACCAGCACCGGTGACAACAAATGGGTACTCCTGGCGAGTACCGGATGCGTTCTTATACTTGATCTCCACGTTGGCATCGTAGTTGCTGCCAATGCCCTTGGTCAGACCAACAATGGACTGTCCTGCTACACCTGGACGTTCCTCCCAGACAACACCCTGGTAGTTGTAACCACCACCGGCACCAACAAGTGGAACCTCGTTGAGGTAGATGTTCTTGCCCTTTTCCAGAGAACCAACACCCAGGATGCCACCAATCTCACCCGCACCAAGTGCGCCCAGGATGGAGATTGTTGCTTCACTGAAGGAGTTGTTGGCAATCTGCTTTCCACCGCCGGACTTGTCACCACCCAGCCAGTTGAGGATCTTGTTGTAGCCAGGACTGATATTTGCGGTTCCACCACCGCCACCATTTGGACCATACTGGATGCGGGTTGCGAGGCCACCACTTTGGACAACGTCCACGTCTGCTTCGATGATGTTGATACCACACAGGACTTCCTCACCGGCAATGTAGGAAAGTGGGACACCCTCCTTTTGGGTAGTAAGACCGTTCTGGTAGAGTGCGCTCTTGCGACCATCGTTACCAGTCTCGGGCGGTGGGAACAGCAAGCTCATGAGAAGCGTGACACCAACCGAAATAGCAGCGGACACCAGAGCGGTGACGATCATGGCCGTGGTGATTTCATCACCCGAGCCCGTTCCTGGCACGATGTGGAGAGTGAACTCTCCATCGACCTCGCCCTTTGCCATAACTTCGGCTGCAAAGATACCTGGAATGGTCTTACTGGTCTTCAGCGTCTTACCAAAGCGGATCTCGCTGGGATGCTGGTCCAGAAGTTGCCTAAAGGGCAGATATTGTTCGAGTGCAGCGCGAACCTCTGCCATCGTAGTGGCGTGGATCTTGATACCGCCCTTGTGTCCCCTTGGAAGCGCATCTTTGAGAGCGCCGTAGCATTTTACCGTAATCATTATGAAACTCCCTTAAAACGCCAGAACTCCGTGGCCTTTTGTTCAATCCACGCTTTTTCACTGGGTGGCAGGTAGATTTGACTGCGACGCGGCGCATTCCATTGGTGTAGATATTTACCCTCGCCCATGTAGATACCACAGTGGTCGTGTTCCCAGCTTCCTCGTGTTCCCCAGCACTGGGTAAAGCTGTCGCCTGGTTTGCGATCCTCACGGGAGACCTGAACAAAGCCCAGCTTTCTCATCCAGTGTCGGATCTGATCAGCCGCCCAATGTGGAGCACCCTCAATGGTGGGGTCTTCGATGCGTGGTGGATTAGGGTATAGGACGCCCACAGAGCGGTGGTAATCGCGCATAAGCGTGAAACAGTCCCTGACTACCCAAAGCATCTCACGGCCCTCTAAGGGGCTCATTGGGACGGTATCACCCCAGCATTCTGGTGGTAGAACGCCGTAAACCTCTTCGCTTGCTGGGTTGCCCTGGACGACACTGATACCCCAAGCAAATCCATAATTGATCTGGCTCTGGGAGTCTCGGTCGCTGGGATGAGGGCTACCATTGGGGTGGGTGTGGAGAAGAACCAACACCTCATCACTTCGTTCCACCAGATCAAGTCGCCATTCGTCCGAGACGCGGAAACTACCTTGTGGATTGTCGTGGATGTTGGGGATTGGATCCCAGGAGCCGTCCTGCCAAACAACAGCAACGGCTTCCTCGGGATACCGCTCAGCAAAGTAAGGCTGGATAGCGTCCCATGTGGAGTCTGGAACGATATTCATACACTAACTTAGCGGAGTAGGTTGGAGCCAAGTCCTGGGTAGAACTTGCGCGTCATCTTAAAGCCCAGGAACTGTGCATTGGTGAGATCCATTGCGGTTGCCAGTTCCAAGCTGACTTCTAGACCAGTTGCACTGAAACTGGCAAGCTGGTATGATTCAACGGTGTAGGGTGCAGCCAGGCCGAGAGTAGGATCCATGACTTGGTAGCGATTTACCGGAGCACCAACACCATAGCGGTTGTTCTTCAGGGTAACATACATCAGACCCTGATAGTCCGGGAGGTTGAGCTTGGGACGTTCTGGTTTGTCGCCACCCCTCTTCCAACCCGATGACTCGAATGGAAGTGGTTTCCAGGTGTATCCGCCCCAAGTAACCAGTTTGTCATCGGGGTTCTCACCAGGAACATCTGCCGGAGTATTGACGAAACGATAGACCTGGTCACCAAAGCGAGTGAGGTCGATACTCAGAAACTCAACAAGACCAAAATAGCTGGTCGTGTCGTTGATCTTGCCGTTGAGCATTACGAGATCCTCCTGAAGTCCACACTCACCTGCCACTGACCACGACTGATGTCTTCGACGTAGCTGTAGTTGGATGTGGGGCGGATGACTACTGGTCCCATGATGGGACAGGTGTAGGAATACATACCCAACCACTTGTCTGCTTTGAAACCCCTGATGAGTTCACCCATCTTGTCCATTGGGAGACGCCACGTAAGCGTAGTCGTCTCCACATATGGATTCAAACCCTGGATGGTCTCAACCGAGTAACCACCCGTTTGCTGGGTCTTCTTCATCGCCGTTCCCGACCACTGGATTGGAAGTTCCAGCTTGCCGCTCATTGGTAGTGGAGTTGCCATTACTTGCTCCTCTTGATTTCCTGCTGGATCAGGTTACGCATGGTGCGCTCCTGCTGCTTTGCCACGTGGATGGAAAGCTGGTTTGCATCCATGCCCGCTGCATTGTTTACCACAATGTGAGTGTCGCCCATCGAGAACGAAGAACCACCACCAGAGTTACCAAATGCCTTGTTATTGGGGATCACGCGGTTTGCACCCTTGTTGTAAACGAGCTCTGGACCCTTTTCACCAACAACACTGAACTTGTTACGTGGGAGATCACCGCCATTAGCAAAGAAGCCACCGAAGATCTTCTTGAGGAAGCCTCCAGCACCAGCGCCGCCTGCCTTTCCACCAAACAAGCTACCCAGGATGCCACCAGCAACGCCATCACCCTTGCCAAACAGGGCACCAAAGCTGTCGCCCATGCTCTTGCCCATGATTGCCGAATAAGCAATGGTCTGGAGCATCTGAGTCAGCAACTGGGTGAAGAAGTCACGCATCGCTTCCTTGGGCTTGGTGAACATATCGGTGAAGAAGCTGCTCAGTTCCTTGAACTGCTCAACACTCTTGTTCTCCTTGAGCTGATCGGCCAGGAACTGCTTCTGCTCGTCTGCGTTCTCATTGATGCGCTGCGCCAGTTCAATATACTCGGCGGAGTTGGTATCCAGGTTCTCACCAAGTTCCTTGAGTGCATCAGCACGAGCACGCTCGATTGCGATGTTCTGACGCTCCAGTTCCAGTTCCTCGGGACGCATCTTTGCAGCACCGCCCAGACCCTTGCGGTTCAGGGCGTTGTCTTCCGCATCACGGGTGAGATCGGTACGAGTATCGGAAACGTAACGATCCTGCTCCGCTTGTGCGGTGTTGATCTGCACGTCGCGAGTCTGTGCATAGAGATCCAGGAGACGCTTGCGCTGATCTTCCTCGAGGCTCAACTTGTCCAGGAGACGGACCTTCTCGTCGTATTCGCGACGAGCGTTCTCAATCAGAGCCTGGGTACCTGCGATACCCTGCTTGTTGACGGCAGCTAGATCCTGCTGAGCACGGACGAGGTCACCTGTTGCCTGGATCTCATCCTCGACTGCCTGCTTCATGTCATCGCGCTTCTTCTCGGCATCAAACTGAGCATACGCAAGTTCACGAACAGCCTTGGTCTGGGCGTCCGTAGCATTGAGAGCGGTCTTCAGACCAGCCGAACGGATAGCCGTAAATGCCGCAGCATCACGATCCGAGAGACCTGCCTTGACGATGCTATCGCGGAGTTCCTCGAGAGCTTCCTTGTAACGCTTTGCCTGCTGCTCTGCTTCACGTTCTGCATCGGACTTCGTTGGCTTGGTGTCTTTGCCACCCAATGAGTCCGGGTTAACCAAACCAACTGGATTTGCCGCCGCTGCGAGAGCCTTCGCCGCTGCTTCGTTCTCCTTGACAACGCGCTGACCTTCGGCGATGTTTGCCTGGAGTTGCTTGATAGCTTCCTGGTTCTGCTTTACCTGGTTGCTGGCAACACCACCAGTAAAGAAGTCCTTGACACGACCGCCGAAAGTGGAAAGCTGGGCCTGTGCCAGAGCAAGTTCACCCTTAGCCGCTGCAAGTGCTGCCTGCTGACGGGCGATATAGCTGCGAGCGAGTGCCACGTTCTTGTTTGCGGCATCGGCAGTGGTTGCAGTCTGAGTGCGAAGCGAGTTAGTCAGCGAATCCTGGATCTGCTTATTGACCTTTGCCTCGTTGGAGTATTCGCGACCAGTCTGGCGAACGGTGTCGAACGCCTTCTTGAGGGCGGCCAGTCCCAGGATCAAGACTGCGATTGCAGCACCAATCAGAGCGATTGGGTTAGCTGCAATCGCTGCCAGTGCGGAGCCGAATGCACGAATTGCCGCGCCGGCCTTTATTGCGGGACCGGTAAGAGCAGTTATTGCTCCAGAAAGTGCGACAATCCAACCGGCGACCTTTCCGATGATGACCAAGCCAGCGAGGATTGACAACCAGAACTTCATGGATTCGTAATTCTTGGTGATGAAGACGATCATATCACCAATGTCCTTGCCCAACTGCTTGATGCCTGCCTGAACTTCGGGCTTCTTCAACTCCGCACTCAGCGCACGCATACCCTGGATCAGACCATCGAGGAAACCAGAGTTAGCAAAGTCCACCTTTACCTGGTCGAGTGTGTTCTGGAAACGTGCAAATTCAGCACCAGCAGCCTGAATGTCCTTGGGTAGCTTTTGACTCAGGCCCTTGTCGAACGCCTTGTAGAACTCGGTTGCACCCAGCTTACCGTCGCTGACCATCTTGTTCAGTTCAGTGGTTGTGATACCAAGACCATCAGCCAGGATTCGCAAAGCGCCGGGGAGACGTTCACCCAGCTGACCCTTGAGCTCTTCCATCTGAACCTGGCCCTTGGACGTGATCTGCTGAACAGCCGTCAGCGCGCCCTGGAGGTCATCAGTCGAACCACCGTAAAGAGCGGTAGCCTTTGCCAGATTGGTGAACATCGTGGTCGTTGCCTGACCCTGGAGCGTGGTGCCCTGGGTTGCAGCCGTCAACTGAACGTATGCTTTGCCAAGATCCAGCGTGCGGAAACCAACTTCATTACTGATCTTGCTCAGTGTTGCCAGACTTGCTCCGCCGGCCGCTGCTGACCCGGTAATGGCGTTCAGTGACTGTCGGAGACCGTTCATGGTCGTTGCAGTCTGAACAATGTCCTTACCAAGTCCGACGATACCTACCGCAGCGATTGCTCCCTTGAGTCCACCCATACCAGAGTTGAACTTGGAGATTGCGGAACTTGCCGCTGCAAAGCCACTTGCTGCACCGCGAGCCTGTTGACCCGCACGATTAGCGGAAGCACCAGCGCGGTTGCTTGCACCAGAACTGTTGTTCAACTGGGTGGTCAGACGAGCAATCTGGTTGGAAAGCTGAGTAACGGCGCTCGCCATGCTGCGGATGCCGGCGAGTGCCGCCCTAGTCTGGGCATTTACTGGAATGTCAATCTGAGCCATGGCTTACCCCATCATTGCTTGGACGTTCTGGTTCTGTCGGAGAGCCCTGAGGCGGTCGATACTGGTGATCTCACCGGAAGTATCTGGAGCGGATCCCGAACCAGAGTTACGGGTTGCTCGCTTTTGGGCTTGTTCCTGCAGGTGGTTGGTCCAAGCCTTGGTGTAAGAAAGGAGGTAGTATTCGTGTAGGTTCATGGAATATAGGTCGGAAAGTGGCAATTCCCAGTTTCCGACCACATTCATGAACATCAGCTCATGCGTTAGGCTGACTGGACTTTTTTTTCGTCCTCGACAGCGTCTTCGCCTTCGGGGATCTCGGCAATCATGTCCTGGAACTTCTTGCCACAGATCTCACCCAGAGTTTCCATGACCTTAGTCATGTGAGTCTCATCGGTAAACAGGTCGATGCTGCCAGTGAAATTGTCCCACACCTCTTCCATGGACAGGTTGCTGTCCGCGGTCTGGAGATTGAAGAACATCTCTGTGATACCCATGCGGCTGGGCATACCATCTTCGTCGGTCATCTTCTCCTGAATCCAGATGAAAATGTCCTTCTTGAATACCGCGTGGATCTTAACAGCGGCGTTGAAACCAGCTTCTAGCTTGATCTCAACGTCGCCATTCTTCATCGAAACCACGCCCATTTTGGTGGAGGTCATGAGCTTGTTTTCCTTTTGTTTGGATTACGCCTCGAGGGGGCGAGGCTCCAGGTTTTCGGTGACTGCACCTGCACCCTTTAGGGTCAGGCTGATGGTCGATGCGCCGTCTGCTGCGAACTGGTGATCTGCCTCAGTGTTGAGGAAGATACCCTCGAGGAACACGGTCTCTGCTTCGCCGGACTTGACGTAGCGGATCTGGTATTCCCAGTTCTTGCCCAGCGAACCGACAACGAGGGGAAGAACTGGGAATA
>Ga0194110_10010897_pt1 | contig 10071 bp, 5 predicted proteins | sample TA2Kig1200mmetaG_FD_146192 | JGI IMG/M metagenome (GOLD analysis project Ga0194110, IMG submission 146192) | Freshwater microbial communities from Lake Tanganyika, Tanzania - TA2015032 Kigoma Deep Cast 1200m | ecosystem: Environmental > Aquatic > Freshwater > Lake | place: Tanzania: Lake... | reverse complement strand
TGTGGGAGACGCCGCCGTGGCCGAGGGCTATGCCAGCGAGAGCAGAGGCAATTTGCATGCGCATCCTGGCTTCGTGGTTAGAACCGTCGTGATAGGTTGTGGGCAGCCACCTGAATATAAGCTGGATAGCCCTGAGTGCTAGCGGGTCGCAGAAGTCGTTAGTACCGGGAGAGGTGACGCAGTCCATGGCGTGTGCCAGGGCGTCGAGGCCGGTACCGGCAGTGAGCTTTGGAGGCATACCGAATGTGAACGATGGTATGAGCAGGGCAATGTCTGGTATTACTTCTGGGTGGCTGACCGGGATTTTGCGCCTGGTTTTTTCATCAGATACTACGAAAACCGCTGTCATCTCGGCGCCGGTGCCGCTGGTGGTGGGCACGGCGACGAGTGTCGCCTTTTTGCGCAGGTTGAGTGGTGCCAGCATGGACACTGTGCCCAAATCGGTTATATCAGGTCGCTCGTACAGTATGAATATGGCTTTGGATGAGTCTATTACGGAGCCGCCGCCAACGGATATTATCAGGTCTGGCTCGAACCTTTTTGCCTCCTCTGCTCCGGCAAAAACTGTTTCCAGTGGCACTTCGGGCTTTGCCTTATCCCATATTTTTGTGGCGAATCCCCTGCTCTGAGCGGCCCCAGCTACCCTCTGGGCATAACGGCTGGCGACCTCATCAGTGACGATGAAGGCTCGCCTGGTGGGGCGGCTGGCTGCCAGGTTGTCCCAAATTCCCGGTGCTATTCCTGGAAGTTCGGACAGGTTGTAGTCTCCTATCAGGATTTTAGGGGGCATGAAGGTGGTGATAAGCCCCCTGATTGCTGAGGAATAGAATATGGGCGCCAGGTTTTTGACGAGAGGGTCGTTGAACCAGTATGTCATAGAACCATACCTCCTCCTTCAATTGAGAGTTCCTCAAAGCCTATGTCTTTTCCGCATTTGATTATTTAGTCAGTAGGGTGGGTGAAACCCACCATTGAAGAATCTCGAATGAGACATCCCAGATTCTTCTTCCCCGTCATTGCGAGTCCTTCCGCTGAAGGACGTGGCAATCTCCGCACGGCATCAATGCCTGTTCAGCCATATTCAACTTGCTCCCATTCGGGCCATTGGACGGAGCGAAGATTATCACATACTATAACTGAGTTGAGACGGTTAAGTACAATCTTAGTTGATTCTACTGAGAGAAGTGCTACAATACAAGTATGCAGAAGTGGTATAAGCGAACTGCAAGGGAGTGGCTTGTGATAACGTCTGCTTTTGTTGGTGCTGCATTTATGGTTGCTGATGGTACTGGCTTGCTTGAGTATCTGTTCAATTGGAAACCGAATAAGGCATGGGTGTATGTTGGAGTATTTGCTTTATTTGCCATAGTTGTCTTAGTCCGTCTAGTTAAACTTCAAGCAACAGTTGATGAAGTAAGAGGGGACATTATCCTCAAAGCCATTCCGACTGTATTCATCACTAACCAGGATTTGCCTGATGAGCCTCCACTGGAGAAAGACGAAATCAGTCTGTATACCACAATCAAGTTCGAAGTTTGGACAAATGTAGACCTTAACACATCAAAGTTGGTTCTTAATTTAGTTGCTTTTCGCAATGTGTTTGACGCTAGTAGATGGGACATTTTTAAGCCGCCTCAAGTAAAACCTATTGTTGGAATACCAATTGTGGATAATTCTGAATCTGCTTATCGGAAAAGAATAAGATGTTCTGATGAGCAACCTTTTACAGACACTGTAACCTTCAAATGGAGAGAAAAGGCAAATAGGAAATTCGCAGGTCGCTTTTACCCACAACTGGCTTTAGAAATGGGAATACCAAAACGCATTTTGAGAGTATATTTGGATGACCCTCTAGCTAAAAAAGGAAAGGTCATTATCCCATTATGAGCTTCTTGAAAAGTAGGACTATAGATGAATCGGCAAGACATTGTTTGTAAATATTGCAACTCCGCCAATACAGTCAAATTTGGTACTTACGGCAGTACTCAACTCTACTTCTGTAAAGACTGCAAGCGGAAGTTTACCGCTCTTGACACTCTGTTCAAAATGAAGACTCCAGTTGACCAGATAGCAACTGCCATGAGCATGTACTACAGTGGCATATCACTAGATGGTATTCAAAGGAATCTGAAGCAACAGTATGGTAACGATTTGTCAGAGATGACAATTCACAATTGGTTGTTGCGTTTTACCAGGGAAGCAGTACTCAAGGCTATGAAATTCAAGCCTAAAGTAGGTAACGTATGGCTTGCCGATGAAACGATGGTGGACATAATGGGTCAAAAGTGGTGGGTGTGGGACATCATAGATTCGGATACTAGGTTCTTGCTGGCTTCACACATATCTTCTAATCGCACAACTGAGGATGCCCAAATACTGATAAGGCGAGCAGTGCAAAGAGCAGGTAAGTTTCCACAAGTCATAATCACAGACAAGTTGAAGGCATATATTGATGGGATTGACCTTGTGCTTGGAGACAAGACCAAGCACATCAGAAGTAGTCCATTCACCGGTGAGGACAGTACAAATCTCATAGAGCGTTTTCAGGGTACTCTGAAAGACCGCACAAAGACATTACGTGGCTTCAAGCGATTAGACAATGCCAGACTCATAACGGAAGGCTTCTTAGTACACTACAACTTCTTCAAGCAACATGAGGCAATCGGCAATGTGCCGCCAGCACAGAATATGGGCAGAGAACTGCCGTTCAGAGACTGGAACGATGTTGTGAGAACCTCTGGTAGAGAAACTGAAACTGGCGTGGACTTAGCTCAGGCTTTTGCAGTACCTATCAAGATGCCAATGACCAATAAGCTGATTAAGAAACAGTACATGCGGAAGGCGGTTGCTAAAAGTCGAGCGAAGCGGAAAAGGCAAGTGCAAACGCCACAGCCTAAAGTTATAGTAGCAAGAGGTTTGTAATTGTGATGATCACGGTTAGACAATATATACCTACGGATGCAGAGAACCATTATGATGCTGTAAAGGCTTCTATTGAGCGTCTCGCAAAATGGTTTTCTTGGGCAAAGCCTAATTACTGTTTGTGCGATAGTATTGAGTTCATTGAGAGTCAGTCTGAACAAGAGGATAAGAGGCACTATGCTATTGTTGGTGGAACTTGCAGCAGTAAGTTTCTAGGGAGTTGTAGCTGGAGTAGAGTAGAGACATATGACAATAAATGGACTGTGTCATTGAGCTATTGGCGTAGACAAGATAGTAAGGAAAAAAATGTTATGGGTAGAGCAGTTAGACAGGTCGTAGACCTTGCATTTAAAGAGGGAATACAACGTGTTGAAATTGATATAGCCGACTGCAATTTGCGAAGCATAAAAGTTGCTTGTGATGTTAATGCTGTTCCCGAAAGGAGCGTTACAGTCAATGGTGGAGATGGGAAAAAGCACAGAGGTAAGAGATATGTTATCGAGAGAAAGCAGACAAATAAGTGAAATCAACTATGACTGTACTGAACCCCACACGCTTATTAAAACCCTGCGGAACCAAACATTATCTAACGTCTGTTAGCGAAAATGCTAGCCAAAGATCAAAGGTTTAGTGTGGAGGTCAAAGGAATCAAACATCTGCTTGGCTGAACCCTATACTGCAGTCTGAGCAGATTGTGGATTGCAAAGCTTACAGTCATCAAAGGGCTTTTTGGTATCTTCTGCACAGGCTAGTGCCTGTGTATACGATGTGAGAGGCCCGTGCCATTTCCGGCGTCTCCAGCGGCCGATGTGTATGCCTGTTTGACCCTGCCCATTATTGCATATGTGGCACTGCGCCAAATGTATTTTGGCGTATTTCTGCTTTGTATCTTCGAGTACCCAAAATGTCCTCTGCATCTCTTCCAATAGTATAACCTATTATCTCAACTCGATATAGGCTGATACTTTCTACGTAGCGCAATGACCAACATATCCTGCCACTTACAGAATATCTTCAATATTGTTAAACCAATGACGTCTATATGCGGCAAGGGTCTTTGAGACATCCTCTGGTCTTAGACGCAACGTTATTTTGACTTTAGAGCTATTATGGTTAAAAACCTTTTCGTTGCCATCTTCCTCAAAGAGCTCTCTGTAGCCATCGATCTTGCGGTAGGCGGAGGTGTGTTCAGTACCCTTAGGGTCGACGAAAAGTATGAGGTAATCATTTCCCTTTGCTAGCCAGAAGATAAAGTCCGGATAGAATTCGCTGACTCTATTAACAACAGGGTTATAGTACGGTATGTATACTTCGTCCAGGCTTTCATCGAGCTTGCTGAAGAACCACCAGTCAAAGTCCTTGAATCTATTATTGCTTTTACTTAGGTAGTCTTCAAGGTCATTGATGAACGTTACCTCGCTTGTCTTTTTGATTACGTGCTTGATGTAGTCGACCTTCTCATTTTCAGACAGGATAAGCGGGATATAGTAGTGGTTGGTAACATACTTAATTTTTACTTTCTTGTGGTCGGATTCAAATTCATCCTGAGGCGTAACCGCTTTTGCTTTTTCGAGGTATTCCTCAGCAGATATCTTGCCATATTGCTCCTGTAATTCCTTAACCCTAGATGGATATTCCTTCACCCTATCGACTTTTTTCTGTATCGCGCCAATATCTTCCAGCATCACGGTGATATTCCTGAAATGCCTTATTTCCTCCTCCAGCTCCTTCAGCTCGTTAAATTCCTTTGGGGTAATATCAAAGTAGGCAAATATCCTTCGAACGAGCAGGTCCGCATCTCTGAAGTTCTTGTCACTAGGGTTAAAATTATCCTGACGACTCAAAATTTCTCTAAGGAACCTCGTTTTTATTGGCGCGGTGTTATATTTCATTAGGAGAACTCTATCATCAGGTATAAATTGGATAAATCTGCTAAGAAGCTCAAAGTCTTGCTGGGAGATCTCAAACTTGCTTTTTTCCTTTGCTTTGTAGATAGGCTGCTCTGCCTGTTTGTACGTTGGTACCAGTAATTTGGCTTGCTGGGCTTCAGGGTTGAGGAAGAGCGAAAGTTGGAGGCCGCTTCCTTTCGTCTTCTCGGTTTGGAGTTCCTTAATTACCGTCTCTAAGGCATTTCTGTTAGTTCCGAATATGAACAATGTCTCCACCGGCAAGACTTTTTCTTTCAGCTTATTAAACAAGTCCTGAGTTATCTCTTTGGAGTTATAGAGAAAAAGAAGCCTCTTTCGTTTGTCTTTTGTTGGTTCAATTCTCACTCCTCTACCGGTGGACTGAAGAATGAATTTCCTGGCATCTTCTCCAACGCCAATGTTAATGTAATTGATGACATTGGGTCTGTTTGAATCCCATCCCTCATAAAAGCTACGGGAGCCCATGAGGATGTTAATGGCGGAATCTTCCCTGTTAAGGCTTTCGAAATAGCTCTCGTCTTCGAATTTCTCGTTTATTTCATAGCCGGCAAGCTCATTCTTGAGCCAATCTGAAATATCTCCTATTTTCACAAGTGCAAACGGACTATCGCTGGTCTTAAGCTTGAAAGCCAGTTCCTGCCTGTTAGACGGTCTTCTTAAAATCTCAATTTCACCGGCTGTGTGCGAGTTATAAATATGACTTAGAACATCAGTTATGCTGATACTTTTTAAAATTGCCTGATCAACTGTCAGCTTAGTGCCATCCTCAAACATGAGTTTGGGTTCGTCTTTTAGCTCTTCCCAGAGTTCTGCCAATGCTGACTTGAAGACGTCTGGCTCAACATCTACTTTGCCAATTCTTTCCAGTTCGCGAAAGAAAAGTTTTAAGTCGGCATCCTCGGTATTAACTGAATTGACCAATGTCAACAGCAACGGACTGTGGTATAAACCTTGTTGGCTTTTTGCTATCTTTTGATAGAAGCTTTTGACATAGCTGAGCAGGATGAGGGACTTAAGAACTATCTTCTGTTTTTCCTCGTCAGTGTAGTTTTCATCGTCTCGAAATGCTCTTATCTCCTGTTTCAAAATGGCGATATGTTTTCCATAGCCGGCTTTTATGAAGCTGGAGAGGTTAAATTCATAGGCGCAGGTTATGATGTCTCTAGGGTCGGTGAAAGTTGCTGACGAATTAAATAGGAAGCCATTTCGGGAAAGGATAGAATAAATGTGTTGTCTCTTTGAGTCTTCCTTATCTCCTTTATGCGCCTCGTCCAGAAAAACATACCATCTTCCTTCATTATCGTAGTTTCGGAAGTCGATGATCTTCTCTTTTTGCTCATCGCTGAGATTGTCTGACCGGTAGTAGAAGACAGTAATCTCTTCGGCCTTAAACAAGACTTGTTGCCTTTTAGCCTCCGGGTATTCTTTAAGCTCTTTGAGCCGAATATAGATTTCGCTATTGGCGTAATTGAAATCGTCAACATGCCTCTTAAGTTGCTGTATCAAATCATCCCTGTGAGTCAAAATAAGGATGTCCCATGGCGGAATTTCACCGCGCTCAATTAGGCTCTTAAGAATTTGAATGAGCTTGATGATAACAAGGCTCTTGCCGCTGCCGGTTGCCATCCAGAAAGACATGCGGTTGATTAGGTGCTGATAAGGAACCCTACTGTCCTCTTGGGGGTAATAGGCGGTGAGGAGGTTATAGATATTTCTTTTTCTCTTATCCAGCTTGAGAGACAAGTCTTCGGTCAGCCCATTGTCTTTATACCACTGGAACAACTTCCGTTTTCTTTCCTGATTTTTGTCCAGTGGTTCACTCGCGTGGTAATCGGCAAAGAACTCGAAGTAGTGCCAAAGGACTTTCAGAGCGTTTTCAAGTGCCTTTTGCTGGTAGTCGTAGAGGGTTTTTGTCTTGGAGAAGCCAGCCAGGTCAAAGGTGCTCCACTTGGCAGGTAAAGCGTCAAGGGGTAAGCTATCGATTATATTCCGCAGAAGCAAGTTAGCCACGGTCTTACCACCAAATTAATGGCTTAATCAACTTGTAGTCCAGGTTTGCTAGGTCTAGCTTTTCGCCAGTTTCAAGTTCTACTTCGTTAGGCTTGATTTTCTTGATATATTTTCCTAACAAGTTGGACATGGTTTCCGGGACGTCTATATTCGGGTAGAGCTTGTGCAAATCTACTTTCACCTTGTTGTTTTGGTAGTCAATCTCAAGAGCTCCGAGCATTTTAAGGTCTCGCAAAAAGACATACTGGTCATAGGGGTCCTGGGAAATGCTATCGAAGAGGTCTGAGTCTTCATACTTCACTTTCCGCAAAGTATTCTCGTATTGCTCAAGCTCATAGTATTTGAAGAAACCACCACCTTGCCAGTCGACTTTTTTTGATATTTCCGACTTATCTCCACTTACGATTCTTTTCATCCTCGGTAATGCTTCCGTATAGAAATGTTCTGCCATCTCCACACCCATCCATTTTTTCCCCAATTTATGGGCTACTGCTGTTGTTGTGCCTGAGCCAAGAAAGAAATCCATAACCAGGTCATCATTTTTTGTAGAAACCCTTATGCTTCTTGCCAGCAGTTCTTCAGCATTTCTAGTAGCAAATGTTGAGGCAAAAGCATAACCTCTTAAATCGGTCCAATTAGAATCAACAGGAGTCTCCATTGTTTGAAGATACTCGGGCAGCCCTTTTATTTTATTGCCTTCAATGTCCACATAGCCAATCTGGGCGTTAATCCTTATCCTGCCTTCTTTTTCCATCAGATCTATTTTTTTCTGTTTAAAAGTCCAATGTCTGCCTTTCGGAGGTAAGTACTTCTTCCCTAATATAGTCCTCTCTGGAGGTTTTCTTAACCCCGGAGAACTCATCTGCCTCCAATCTGGCTGAATTTCTTGACCGCAAAAAGTACAGATTCTTTTTCGGAAATCACCTTTAAATAAGATATTTTGAGACTTCCCATAATAAAACAGGCTATCGGTCGCAACATTCAGTTTGGTTAGTTCACCCAGTTGCCTCTTGAATCTGTTAACAACTATCTCACTCCCGAAGTTATCTTTTCCAAAGATTTGATCCATGAGAAGCCGAACAAACATGTTGCCATTATAATCGCATCGCACGAATATACTTCCAATGTCTTTCAACATGTCTTTTCCTAACGGCAACCTGTTTTCCAATATAGTTATCCAAGTGGAATCTTTATACTTAACCGAATAGTGGTAATCTGCATCCTGCTCCTTATTAAATGGCGGGTCAATATATATGGTCTGCACTCTCTCTTTGAATTTGGGGAGGATGGTGTTTAGAGCCTGATAGTTCTCGCTCTTGATGAGCCAGCCGTCCAGGGCATTATCCAAATCGTCAAACAGCTCTAGGATATTAAGCTCCAGGTCTTTAAAATACTTTGTGTCTACGGGGAGATGAGCATATTTCTGGTTGAGAGTATGAGATTCTTCGCTGCCGCCCAGAATGACAGCGGGGTCGAAGGTATCGTTGACAATGCCCAGCTGCTTCCACTCCGCAACCTGTTCTCTGAGGCCGGCATGTTTTACAAGCACGCTTATCAGGCTAATATCTTTATCGGCTATTCTGTCGAGCGTTATGACGTAGTTTGAATTGAGAACGAACTTCGGCTTGTTCCAGATACGCACCAGCTCATCTTCGAACTGGGAGATGAAGTCGATTATCTTGTAGGCGATGTCTTTGAGAACCTGCAATTGCTTTGTCCGTGTTTCCGTCCACTGGCTTTCGCCGCTGAATACGTATTGATAGAGCCAGAGGTCGAACTGCTCCCGGAGAAAGGCTTTGGCGTTCTTGTTGATGAAATAGTCAACCTCACTTTGCTTCTCGAAGACTCTGAAAGCCTTTTCCAGGGTATCCTCGGTGATTCTGACTCTTGCCCTAGTTAATGCCCTCAAGATATCTTCAGTGTTTGTTTTTTCCCCTCTCTCTGAATAATATACATTGAATACAAGCAAGCCGTCCTTTATTTCTTTAAGCTCATAGATGATTTCTTTTTTCTCGTTGGCTCTCTTATGTTCCAGTGTGGAGACATCGAAGTGAAACTTGAAACCGTCAATCTCCGTGTTTAAGGTCTTGAACAAGCGGTCGGTTTTAACGTAATAGAGCATATGGGTTTTCCAGAAAAGCATAACGTCCCTGTCATCGGTGTAAACCTTCTCGTAGATGTTCTGGTGGACAGGTGTGGAATCAAAGTAGATAGAGCCGCTTTTGGAAAAGTATCTGCTGAAAAAGGTGTAAAGCTTGAGGAAAAGTTCATCACGAAAGTCTGGAAATGGTTTTAAGGCTTCCTCTATGTCCTTCTGGAGCTGGGGAAAAACTCCATTCTTGTAATATTTTGATTTGATGCGCATCAGGTTGATATAACCCGATTCACCTTCCACTGGTACGCCCACGAAGATTCCTTCCAGTGCCTGGTAGAATTGTTGTTCCTTGGTCATGTGCTACCTCCCCCTGTTGGTTTTCCAAACAAACGCGTGAGCTTGTTGTCCATTATATCACCGTGCTTGTCGAGGTAGTAGACACATTTGTGGAAACAGGGCGATACTTTAGATTTAGTGATGGACATGCTCACAGGAGTGCACATTGAAAACGTCATTTTGTGTGCTATGCATGCAATGAGATTTGAGTCGGGGGTGGGGAGAGAGGGTTGAATTATTTTTCCAGGGAAACAATTCAAGGGGCCAACAGGCGGGACACGTCGCTCGTCGCTGGTCGCTCGCGGATAGTCGGCAGTTGGCAGTCGATAGTCAGCAGTCGGCAGTTGCAAGGGGAGATTGCCGCGCTTCGCTCGCAATGACGGGGGCAAGGGGCAAGTTGCAAGTTACATATAGGCAGTGGGCAATGAGAGTGTTGGCTACAAACCGTGAAAGTGGTCTTGCATATTACCCTAAATAAGCATATAATCTTACTGGTAAGAGCTAGAGGGAGCGAAACACTATGACATCTGTCGAAACAACCAGAATGTCTTCAAAAGGTCAAATAGTAATACCTGAGGCGATTCGCAATAGGCTCGGTTTGAAAACAGGGGATAAATTCTTGGTCTTGGGTGATAAGGACTTTGTGATTCTGAAGACGCTCTCAAATCCTTCAATGAATGAATTTAATGACCTAATTATAGAGGCACGCCGACGGGCTAAGTCAGCAGGGCTCAAGAGGTCTGATGTTGCCAACGCTGTTGCAGAGTCCCGAGGACACTA
>Ga0194110_10010889_pt1 | contig 10075 bp, 9 predicted proteins | sample TA2Kig1200mmetaG_FD_146192 | JGI IMG/M metagenome (GOLD analysis project Ga0194110, IMG submission 146192) | Freshwater microbial communities from Lake Tanganyika, Tanzania - TA2015032 Kigoma Deep Cast 1200m | ecosystem: Environmental > Aquatic > Freshwater > Lake | place: Tanzania: Lake... | reverse complement strand
TGAGATTCATTTGCCAGTTCTCTGGCAATGGATTGAGAAAAACGGTCACCCTGCGGCGTCAATAATATTTTTTTACATCGAGCATCAGTTTCTCGTTCGATAGCCTCTACTGTGTTAAAGATAGGCTCAGGCTTCATCACCATGCCCGGCCCTCCGCCGTACGGCCTGTCGTCTACGCATCGCTTATTTTCGGCATATTCCCGTATATTGAAAAGATTGTATTGAACAAGCGCCTTTTCTCTGGCAATCTTCAGAATGCTGTGTCCCAGCACATTTTCAAACATCTCCGGAAATAATGTTAAAATATCGATCCTCATATCTTACTATCTTATTTTTTGAATGCGATACCAAATTTTTTAAGCACGCTGGCAACAGATTCTGTTGGTTTTGCGCCCACGCTCAACCAATACTCAACCCGATCTTTTTTTAAAGTAACTTGCCTTTCATTATTCGATTCCAGAGGATCATACGTCCCCAGATTCTCGATAACCTTTCCATCCCGCTCCTCATGTGCGTCAAATGCACCAATCCTGTAATACGGTCTATTTTTACGACCCATCCGCATCATTCTAATTCTAACAGCCATTATTCTCTCCTTACTAATGTAAATTTGTAACAAAACATTCAAATAACAGTTACCCGGATCATCGTATCATGCCCTTACCGAAAGGTAAACTTTTGGATAACATTCCCATTCTCTTGAGACTTTTTTCATTTCCTTTAAAATGTTTCATCAGCTTTTTCATCGACTTAAACTGCTTGAGCAATTGATTTACATCCTGAATGGTCGTTCCGCTTCCATTTGCTACCCGCTGCCTCCGGCTTCCATTAATAATATCGGGATTCAACCGTTCGTCAGCCGTCATGGATCGGATAACCGCCTCGACCCTCTGTAACTGTTTTTCATCAACATTCAGGCCATCCATCTTATTTCCTATACCCGGAATCATTCCGAGCACTTCCTTGATCGGCCCCATCTTTTTAATCTGCTGGAGTTGTGCAAGGAAATCGTCCAGACTGAGCGTATCATCCTGTATTTTCCTGCTCAGTTTCTGAGCTTCCTCCAGATCAATTGCCTGCTGTGCCTTTTCTACAAGAGATACTATATCCCCCATTCCAAGTATTCTGGATGCCATGCGGTCTGGATGGAACTCTTCAAGCCGGTCCAATTTCTCTCCGATACCTACAAACTTAATCGGCTTCCCGGTAACCGCCTTTATCGAAAGCGCAGCGCCGCCGCGTGTATCGCCATCGAGTTTGGTCAATATCACGCCATCGAATCCTAACTGGGTATTAAACTCCTTTGCACTGTTAACGGCATCCTGTCCTGTCATCGAATCGCACACGAAATATATCTGCTGCGGTTCCAGTTTTCCTTTGATCTCCTTTAATTCCGACATCAGTTCGTCATCAATGTGTAACCTTCCCGCAGTATCAAAAATAACAACGTCATTTGTGTTTTCCTTAGCATGTTTAACCGCATTTTTGCATATCTTTACGGGCTGAGAGCCGGCCTCGAAGTAAACCGGTATGTCAAGTTGCTGACCCAGTACCTTCAACTGTTCCACGGCAGCAGGCCGCTGGACATCCGCTGCTACCAACAGAGGCTTTCTCCCTTTGGAAAGTATCATTTTAGCAAGTTTGCCGGCCGTGGTAGTCTTTCCGCTACCCTGCAGCCCCACGAGCATAATCAGCGTCTGATCCCCGTCCCTGAAAGGGATTGAGGTGTCAGAGTCCCCCATCAGCTTGATCAATTCATCGTGAACAATCTTAATAACCTGCTGTCCGGGAGCGATACTTTTTATAACTTCTTCACCTACGGAGCGTTCCGTAACGTGCTGGATGAACTCCTTAACGACTTTGTAATTTACATCGGCCTCAAGAAGCGCCAGGCGTACCTCGTGTAACCCATCCTTGATATTGGCTTCGGTAAGGCGTCCTTTGCCCCGGAGTTTGCTAAAAACACTTTCAAGACTACTGGTAATTGATTCAAACATAATCTGATGAATTCAATTTAAATTATGTAGACATAAATACTAAAAAATTTGAAATATTGATTATATTTAATTATTACAAACATTCAAATGAATTTTATAATAAAATTTATATTGCAGAGCGCCTCGTGGTTTGTTAAAATTTTTCGAGTGTTTTGAGATAACTATTTGTCTTATTTTGTCATGCGTTTATAAAACGCATTGTTTATTTCAGGGGGAAACAATGAAAGAAGGAATTCATCCAGAATACATGGAAACTGTTGTAACGTGCGGATGCGGAGAGACTTTTAAAACCAGGTCAACAAAACCCAAAATCGCAGTCGAAGTTTGCTCGAAATGTCACCCGTTTTATACGGGCAAGCAGAAGTTCGTAGATAGCGCAGGTCAAATTGAACGATTCCAGAAGAGATTACAAAAGAGGCAGAAAACTGAAGAACCGGTAAAATAAAAATGAATGATAATTTGTTGAAAAAATTGGAAAAAATGTACGAAAGGTATAACGAATTGGAAAGGCTGTTGTCTGATCCGGAGGTAATTGCAGATTCAAATCGTTATACGACGTATATAAAAGAACATGGCAGTCTTTCCAAGATGGTAAATAAATACACCCAACTCACGGAGACCCGCGCAAAGAAACAGGAGGCGGAAGGGCTCTTGACTCAGGAAGGCGCTGACAAAGAATTCGCCGAGATGGCCAGGGATGAGTTGGGAGAATTGGAAAAACAAGAAGATGCCATCATGGAAGAGATCAAAGGGTTATTCATCACCGATGATAAAACGTATGGCAAAAACGTAATTGCCGAGATACGCGCCGGGACCGGGGGAGAAGAGGCAGCCATCTTTGCGGCAGACCTTTTTCGCATGTACACCAAATACGCTGAAAATCAGGGATGGAAGGTAGAGCTTTTCGACAGCAGCGAAAAAGATTTAGGAGGTTTTCGGGAAGTAACCTTTTCGATCGAAGGAAAGAACGTATACCAAAAACTGCGCTTTGAAAGCGGAACGCACCGTGTTCAGAGGGTGCCTCAGACTGAAGCCAGCGGCAGGGTTCACACATCAACAGCCACAGTGGCTATTCTGCCGGAAATTGAAGAGGTGGAAATCGATATCAATCCAAACGACCTCCTGATAGATACCTTCCGTGCTTCGGGTCCGGGCGGACAAAAGGTCAACAAAACGAGTTCCGCCGTCCGAATTACCCATGTCCCTTCCGGATTGATTGTGAAATGCCTTGACGAAAAATCCCAGCACAAAAATCGCGCAAAGGCCATGCGTATTTTAAGAAGCCGATTGTATGAATTATATGAAGGACAGAAACGGAGCGAACGAGACCAGATACGCCGGGACCAGATTGGAACGGGAGACCGCAGCGAAAAAATCCGCACTTACAATTACTCACAAAACCGGGTTACAGACCACAGGATAAACTTTTCAGTATACAATCTTGAACAGGTCATGATGGGATATCTGGACGAAATCATCGAGGCATTGTTGAACTATTATAAGGAAGAACAACTAAAACAACTTGCTGCAAGTGTTTGAAAAATACATTTTCTGACAAATATACCATTTCCAGCCTCGTTCACCAGGCAAGCAAGCTATTACAAGAACACGGTATAGATTCCCCGTCTCTGGACGCAGAAGTTATTTTATCACATCTCCTGGATTGCAAGCGTACCGATCTCTATATACACCCCGATCAACCTGTAGAAGAAACTGTCGCCATGCGTTACAAAGAGTCTATCCGGAGACGCTCACAGCGTGTTCCCCTGCAATATATCACAAATCACGCAGAATTTATGTCATTGGACTTTTTCGTAGACGAACGGGTATTAATTCCGCGTCCCGAAACGGAGTTGCTCGTGGAGGCCGTTATAAAAAGGGCACAAATTCTAACGCGCGAAAATGAAATTGTGATTGTAGACATCGGAGTTGGAAGCGGTAATATTGCGGTAACCCTGGCAAAAAAGATAGACAATGCCAAGATATTTGCAATAGATATATCCCCCGATGCCTTAGCCGTTGCCAAAATCAATGCTCAAAGACACGCTGTTTTTAGCAAAATAACATTTCTCTGCGGAGATATCTTTCGACCGCTCGAAGGATACGGAATCGAATCAAAGGTAAACTTTATCGTGTCCAACCCGCCCTATGTATCAAGCGACGAATTCAATAATTTACAGAAGGAGGTACGGGATTTTGAGCCATATGGAGCGCTCGTCAGCAGCCAGGACGGCTTACAAATGTTCAAACGAATTATTGCAAACACGCATACATGGCTCAAACCAGGGGGGTTTGTTATTTTTGAGGCCGGTGAAAAACAGGCGCGTAAAATAGCAACGTTGTTCGAAGAAGCACGATGTTTTAAAAAGGCAGCGTTCATAAAAGATTATCAGCGTATATCCCGTATCGTCATCGCACAAATGGAGGAATGCCGTGGATAAAATCGTCATTGAGGGAGGACATCGTTTAAAGGGAAGCGTAAGAATCAATGGGGCAAAAAATACTGCCTTGCCTATCATGGCAGCCTGTTTGTTGTTAAACGGCACATCCCGGATAAAGGGGATACCCAATATTGTCGATATCCAGACCCAATCGAAAATACTGGAGAACCTTGGTGGACAGATAAAGAGATACGAAGACGACACCCTTGAAATAATGTTTCGAGACGGAGAAAATAACGACAAATACACAGCTCCTTACGAACTCGTCAGAAAGATGAGGGCTTCTATATGCGTACTCGGTCCACTATTAAGCAAAAGACACAAGGCAAAGGTATCGTACCCCGGAGGGTGCGTTATCGGCCAGAGACCTGTCGATTTGCATATAAACGGACTTAGGGCATTGGGCGCCCGGATCGAAACGACAGAAGGTTATATAAACGCTACAGCGGATAGACTAAAAGGCACGGAAATTTCTCTGAAAGGAAAATACGGTTCGACCGTGCTGGGAACTTGTAACGTCATGTCAGCGGCAGTACTGGCCGAAGGAACAACAATCATTGAGGACGCAGCCCGCGAACCAGAAGTACAAGACCTTGCAAACTTTTTAAACAAGGCAGGCGCAAAGATTTCCGGGATTGGTGAAAACAGATTAACCATCGAAGGCGTTCAGGAATTACACGGAATCGATTATGAAATCATTCCGGACCGGATCGAAGCAGGCACATTCATGATTGCGGGCGCCATTACAAAGGGCAACATTATCCTGGAAAATGTGCGGGCAGACCATCTAACCGCTGTAATCGATAAATTAAAAGAAATAGGCGTAGAAATAAATACCATCGGCAACAGCATCCGGGTCAAAGGAAACAATCTATACCACAATGTCGACATAACCACATTACCCTATCCCGGTATGCCTACCGACATGCAGGCTCAATTTATGGCCTTGTTATGTACGGTAGAGGGAAAAAGTATTATTACCGAAAAGATATTTACCGACAGGTTTATGCATGTGCCGGAATTAGTGAGGATGGGGGCGGATATCCGGGTGGAGGTGTCCAGCGCAATCATACGAGGGACGCCGTATCTATCCGGCGCCAATGTGATGATCTCCGATCTGCGCGCCGGCGCAGGACTTGTGCTTGCCGGCCTGGTGGCTAAAGGGACAACAACCATCGATCGCGTTTATCATTTAGATCGTGGCTATGAGCGACTCGAAGAACGGCTATCCAAACTAGGGGCCGTTATAAAACGCATTCACGATTGATCGCTCAGAAGAATACCGTTGGAAATATACGTACCCGTTGATTTTTTGTTTGAAGAAGTAGCGCCATTTCAAATATAATCATCTTGAACAAATTCCAATGTCAAATGCCAGAAATTGGAAACAAGGTTTAGAACATTTTGAATTTGTAATTTTGAAATTGTTTCGAATTTCGGGTTTAGCGCTTCGGACTTCGTCGTGAGTCTTCGGCGTGAGCGTTCGACCGGAGCACACGCCGAGGTCTCAGACGAACGCTCAGTCGAACGATTTAGCGGGTCAGGATTCATGATATATGTCATCTATCTCGGATGAAAAGAAGTTGTACCAACGGATCAAGACCCTCTCGGACGTATTTTTACTGCCCACCAGCAAACCCTTAGACTATAAATCAATTATACGGACGGTTACCAAACATTTTAAGATATTTACAGAGGCTGATGCATCCGTCCTTATGCTTAATAATAACAATGAAAATCTTACCCCCGTTTTTTCCATAGGCATTCCTCTTTCTAAAATTAAGGACTCAACCCTTCCGTTGTCTACACGATTGAAAGAAATCGTATCCCGTCCGGTACTGGATGTGAGATACTCTTCCTTTATGAATACCCCTCTTATTCACGATCGAAAACTGATCGGACTGTCTGCCGTATTTAGCACCATACCGGAATATTTTCATACTTTTGAACGTGACAAATACAATAATCTTCTTCTAACCATACTGGCCAGTTACTTCGCGGTGAGCATTGAAAATGTAACCTTGTCAGATTCCATAAAATCGCTGAAACGTTCTGACGAGCAGGGAAAATGTGCAGGTACAATCCACATAGCCGGAGACGTGACAGAACAAAGGAAAAGTTGTAATCAGGCAATACAAAGGGTCATAATTATTGTACTGGACGGTGTCGGTGTCGGCGCCATGCCTGATGCGCACTTGTATGGAGATGAAGGCAGTAATACCCTGGGAAATATTGCGGATGTTTTAGGTGGATTACCGTTACCCAATTTGGAAAGACTGGGGCTTGGAAGAATTATACCAATCAAGGGTGTCTCTCCTTCAATTGCCCCCTTAGGTTTTTATGGCAAGATGTCAGAAATCTCCGCAGGAAAGGACACCACTTCAGGCCACTGGGAAATGACGGGCGTTATAACCAGAAAACCCTTTCCTACTTATCCGAATGGTTTTCCAAAAGAAATCATAAATACATTTACAAACAAAATCGGGCGGTCCATCCTGGGCAATAAACCCGCTTCGGGCACTGAAATTATTCAGGAACTGGGAAAAGAACATATCGAGACGGAATCCCCGATAGTGTACACCTCAGCCGACAGTGTCTTTCAGATCGCAGCCTGTGAGGATGTTATACCAATTTCAGAGTTATACAAAATGTGCGAAACAGCCCGCGAGATACTGACAGGAGAGCACGCCGTAGGCCGGGTTATTGCACGCCCATTTGTCGTAAAAAACGGCCAATTCATCAGGACAGACAGGCGTAAGGATTTCTCTTTAGCGCCGCCATCGTCTACACTTTTAGATCATGTACTTCAAAAGGGACTGGAGGTGGTCGGTATCGGTAAGATTGGCGATATATTTGCGCACAAGGGATTATCAGAAGAAATACATACCCAGGATAATCAGGATGGAATTACCCATACCATACAATGCATAAGAAGGAATTCTAAAGGTATTCTTATTACAAACCTTGTTGATTTCGACATGAAATACGGTCACAGAAACGATGTCAAAGGATATGCGGATGCCTTAAAAACCTTTGACAATAGTATTCCTGAAATCCTGGAAACACTTGGCAAAGGGGATATTTTGTTTATTACGGCAGATCATGGCTGTGACCCAACCACACCGAGCACAGACCATTCCAGGGAGTATGTGCCGCTATTGGTCTATGGAAAAGCATTGAAATCTCCTGCATCATTAGGCATTCGTCAATCTTTTGCTGATTTGGGAGCCACCGTAGCAGACATTTTAGGTCTCCCCCCCCTCCCGTGCGGCTGGAGTTTTTATGAGAATTTATTTTAAAAACTTAAAAGCATTGATTTTTACTAATCACAAATTAAAATATACAAAATATTATAGCGCAGTTATGCGGTGAAAGGGGATGGGTGTGAAACTCTCAGATGTCCTGACCAAGGAACGTATCATTATTAACCTGAATGGCAGGGATAAATACGACGTTCTGGGAAAATTGGTCAATGTCGCCAAGACTTCGGACAAGGTAATTAATGAAGCAGACCTCCTCAAAAAGGTAATAGAACGAGAAAAGATTAAGAGTACGGGGATCGGTGGCGGGATAGGAATACCACACGCACAAACTTCAGGTGTCACTGACATTATTGCGTGTTTGGGGATTTCAGAGCAAGGAATTGAATTCAATTCCCTTGACGACAAACCCGTTCATCTGGTTTTTTTAATCGCTACCAAAGAGCGAACACATAGCACATATCTCGGGCTTTTAAGCCGAATAGCCCGTTTATTCATCGATGAATCCTTTAAACAAAAAATCATTAAATCCAACACACCCGAAGAAATCATGAATCTTATCCTTGAAAAAGAGAAGGAATAAAAAAGGGCGTCTTTATGGATTCGTTGCACTTCTCACCTATAATAATAGTTTTCATGATGATACTTTTTTTTGTACTCCTCATTGTTTCCGCCTTTTTTTCACTCTCCGAGACGGCTTTTTTTTCCCTTAATAAGACACGCCTGGATTTTCTGATCAAACAGAAAAACAAAAGAGCCATCTCGATTTTTAATGTAATTAATGAGCCGGACAGGCTTCTCAGTACCATTCTTACCGGGAATAACATCGTCAACACCATAGTGTCAACAATAGGAACGACGATCGCAATATATTTTTTGCGTGAGTGGGGCGTGGTGCTGGCGCCAATCATCGTTGCCTTTATTTTGCTTATGTTTAGTGAAACATTCCCGAAAGTATTAGCGACCCAATTTCCAGAACGGCTTTCTCTATTGATCGTTAAACCGTACGAGTGGATACGATGGATTCTTTCTCCCATTGTTACATTGATTACGTATATCACTTATCTGGTCTTTAATTTATTTGGCATAAAGATCGAGTATAAAAAAACAATCTTCACCCGAGAAGAGGTAAGGCATATCATCAAGGAAAGCGGGGAAACTGGCGTATTGGCTGACGGCGAACACAAGCTATTGCACAGGGTATTTGAGTTGAATGATAAGTTCGCTAAAGAGATCATGGTGCCAAAAGACAAGATTGTCGCTATAAATGCGGACATGAGTAGCGATGACATTGTGAGAATTGTCACCGAAGAAGGTCATACACGATACCCCGTATACAGGCATAGCATTGATAACGTCATCGGGATCATTCATTCAAAAGCAATCATAAACATGTTGATAAATAATCCACTCTTCGTCCTCGAAGACCTCATGATGGAACCTTATTTTGTCCCGGAGGATAAAAGAATTAGCAAGATACTCGCAGAATTCCAGCAAAAAGGATTACATATAGCCATTGTCAAAGATACGCGGGGAACTGTTTCAGGCCTTATACAGATAAAAGATATCCTGAAGGTCATTTTCGGAGAATTAACGGAAAGGACATTTCCTGATTTATGAACGTTGCGTAGCCACAACCAAAAATACTTAAAAACAAGCTCAGGTGGCGAGTTGCAGGTGACGGGTGACGTTTTTCTAGCCCACTCGTCATTCGACACACGTCACTATTTCTAAAAACTTACACATATAATTGGTCTATTATGTCTATCTTTGTAACGGGTGGAACGGGCTTTCTAGGAAAACAGCTTGTAGAGAAATTGGGTTATCTCGATGAAGATGTCCACCTCCTGGTCAGAAAAAATAGCTTCTTAAAGGAAACAGACAATAAACGACTAAAAATACTTGAAGGAGATGTGACAAATATCCACACAGTCAGGAAAGCCATCAAAGGATGCAAAATGGTATTTCATATGGCCTCGCTCGTAAAGGCTTGGGTGCGTAATCCAGCAGAATTTTACAGGGTCAATGTGGAAGGGCTTCAGAACGTTATGGAATGCGCCCTGGAAGAGGGAGTTACAAAATTTGTGTACACTTCTTCTTTTATGGCTATTGGCCCGTCAAACGGCAAACTCAATACCGAGGAAACACAACACGACCCCGACCACTTACACAACCACTATGAACGGACAAAGTATATTGCTGATCAATTGACCGCTGGGTATTTAAATAAAGGATTGCCCGTAATTACGGTGTATCCCTGTGTAATTTATGGGCCGGGCGAAATTACTGAGGGAAATTTGGTTGTCCGTATCATCCTGGATTTTTTGGGGCGAAAGATACTGGGAATCCTTGGCGATGGAAGCAAGTTGTGGAATTA
>Ga0194110_10010886_pt1 | contig 10077 bp, 10 predicted proteins | sample TA2Kig1200mmetaG_FD_146192 | JGI IMG/M metagenome (GOLD analysis project Ga0194110, IMG submission 146192) | Freshwater microbial communities from Lake Tanganyika, Tanzania - TA2015032 Kigoma Deep Cast 1200m | ecosystem: Environmental > Aquatic > Freshwater > Lake | place: Tanzania: Lake... | reverse complement strand
GCACCAACCTCTCCTCGTCACGGCGGCCGCCGCCATCGTGTTGACCGCCACGCTCGATCTATCCCAGATCGCCTCCGTCGGAGTGTTCCTTTACCTCAGCATGGACATCGCCGCACAGTGGGGAGTCCTCCGACGACTGAAGAGCCAGGTTCCCACGAAGCGGTGGCTGCCGGCAGCAACGATCCTTCTCGACACTGTGCTCCTGGTTGCGTTCCTCATCGCTAAAGCAGGCACCGACGTGCTGGCGGTCGTCATTGCCGCTGCCATCGCTGTTGCTATTTCTCTCGCGCAGTTTGTGGCATCGCGTCGCCGCAGCGACCCCGATCGGAAAAAAACCGGGGGAAGTTAGTAGTCGAAGCCTGAGTCGCTGGCAGTGCCGTGCAGTCGGTGCACGTGGATGTGCCGGGTGAGGCGGATGACCGGGCGAATCAGTAGTTGAACGCTGCCCAAAAGGAACAACCACGTCCCGGCCGTGGTGGTGGTTTCGGAGAAGAACAGGACGCTGCCGATCACAAACCACACCGCCACCATCACGTCATTAACGATGCTGACCACTTCGTACTTGCGTTGGATAACGAGCTCATCACCGCCCACAGGCAATCGAACACTGCGATCTTCGGATGACCGGTCGTACGACATCGCACCATGAAAGCACGCCTCGTCACACGCACCGTCTCCGATGCGTCAACGCGGCCGCCAGCGAGGCCGAGGTACCGTCCGACTGGAGCGGCAATTAAGCACCACAGCAAGTCGGCAGGGACGCTGAGGCTGGTCGACGATGCTGGGACAGCGCGACCGCCGCTTAGGGGGCGTTGCAGTTGCTTCTCAGCCACTCGCTCAACTGGTCGGCTGCATTATCCACGGCGGCGGACACGGATGCCCCTACGGTCGGTGAGGGTGTCGGCGTCACCGTTGGGGGAGAAGACGCAGACGGCGATGCAATGCCGGACGGGGACGGGGTGGGGGAGACGTCGAGGTCGGAGAGCAGGCGTTCGATTGCGTCCTCGACGTCGCGGTAGGCGCCTGTGAGCGGCAGGGGAGCGAGCGCCCTCCTCGCCCTGAGTTCCTCAAGGATTGCGTCGGCCCCCGCCCGATTGAGGCCGACCTCTACGGAGCCCCTGACGGTGCGCAGCGTGATGAGATCGTCGGTCACGCCTGTACAGGCATGAGCGAGGTCATCGTAGCCACCCGGCCCGGCGGTCTGGGGCGGCGCAGATGCTGGCGGCGGAGACGCTGCAAGACTCGGGACGCAACCGGAGAGCGACAGCGTCACCGCGATGACGCACAGGGTAATCCCCCTTCGCATAGGCTCAGCACCGTGTGGGGGCAGGCACCGGACAGATCTGCCGAGAAGGCGCGCTCGCATCAGACGGACCCCCGCGCATCTCGTCCCGCAGCCCGGGCCATCACGATCGCCGCCCGCCTCGCCGCGCTCCTGACAACCGGCGGGGCGTTGATCTCTCGCGCCGACTGCGTCTTCGCCTCCCACACCTGTCAAGCCACCAATCTCCTGAGCTACTTCACCATCCAATCGAACATCGCGTTCGTCGTCCTGACCAGTGTGCTAATCGCCTGCTCCGTCTTGGGACTTCGTGAGCAAAAGTGGCTAACCAGGCTCCGCGTGATCATCACGAGCTACCAGCCGTGCTGCCATTCTTCCCGCCGATTGCGGTGCCGTCGGGGGTCCGGTTGAAGGTGGTGTTACCGGCCTTCATGAGCCCGAGTGCTCCGGTGTCAAATGTAGTGCTGCCGGAGGTTCGACGATCGGTGTTACCCGCGCCGATGTATGTCTGTGCGGTAGAGCCGATGGTTGCTGCCTGCAACTTGTCGTTGTAGGCAACGGTCTGTCCGCCGAGGCCCTTGCGCGTTGATGGGATGCCATGAGCGAGGAGCGCCGTCCGATGCCGCGCGTGCGCGTGACGGCGTCCGACGCGCGGCGCGGCCCGCGCACGGCGACCCGGGGCTTCGCGCTCCCCGGGCAGACGCCCGACGACGCCGAGACCGTCTTCTCGCGCGGTCTCGTCCGGACGCAGCTCCGGCTCGCCCTCGGGTGCGTGGCCGCGTTCCTGGCCGTGGCCGCGACTCTTGCCGGGGTCGTCTTCGCGCTCCCCGTCCTCGGTGATCCTGTCGTCTTCGGCGTCCCCGCGTCGTGGCTGCTGCACGCCTACGGCTTCTACCCGCTGATGCTCGTCTTCGCGCTCGTCTACGTCCGCGCGGCCGCGCGCAACGAGCGTCGCTACCGGGCGCTCGCCGATCCCGAGGAGAGTGCGTGAACCCGGTGTTCGACCTCGCGGCCGTCGGGCTGCTCGTGGTCGTCACGGCGGTGCTCGGCTTCGCCGGGGTGCGCCTGTCGCGGACGACGAGCGACTTCTTCGTCGCGTCGCGCAGCGTCCGCAGCGTCTGGAACGCCTCCGCGATCAGCGGGGAGTACCTCTCCGCCGGGACCTTCCTCGGCCTCGCCGGCCTCGTCCTGCTGTCGGGTGCCGAGGGGTTCTGGTTCCCCATCGGCTACGCGGCCGGGTACCTGCTCGTGCTGCTCTTCGTCGCGGCGCCGCTCCGCCGCAGCGGGGCGTACACGATCCCGGACTTCGTCGAGGCGCGCCTGGAGTCCCGGGCGGCCCGCCGTGTGACCAGCGTCGTCGTGCTCGTGATCGGCTGGCTCTACATCGTGCCGCAGCTGCACGGCGCCGCCCTCGCGCTCGGCGTCGTCGCCCCGGTGCCGCCGTGGGCGGGCGCGGTGCTCGTCGCGGTGCTCGTGGCCGGGATCGTCGCGGCGGGAGGGATGCGGGCCATCACGGCGGTGCAGGCGTTCCAGTACTGGCTGAAGCTGACGGCGCTCCTCGTCCCCGCGGTGTTCCTGCTCGTGGCGCTCTCGGGCGGAGGTGCCGACGTGGACCCGGCCGCGGTGTTCCCCGCCGAGCGCGGCCCCGCCGGGGCGGACGCCTACCTCACCGGCTCCCTTCTTCTCGCGCTCCTGCTCGGGACCATCGGTCTGCCGCACGTCCTGGTGCGCTTCTACACGAGCCCCGACGGCGCGTCCGCCCGTCGGACGACCGTCATCGTCATCGTGCTCGTCGGGGCGTTCTACGCGGTGTCCTCGACCATGGCGCTGATCGCCCGCGTCGTCGCGCCCGACCTCGCGGTGCCGGGTCTCGCGGACACCGTGGTGCTGGCCCTGCCCTCGCGCGTCCTGCCCGGTGTCGTCGGCGAGCTGCTGACGGCGCTCATCGTGGCCGGCGCCTTCGCCGCGTTCCTCGCGACCTCCTCCGGGCTCGTCGTCTCGCTCGCCGGCGTCGTCAGCCAGGACGTCTTCGGCGGCAGCGTCCGCTCGTTCCGTCTCTCCGCCGTCCTGTGCACGGCGGTCCCCCTGGCGATGGCTCTGCTGACGCAGCCGGCCGGTCTCGTGTCGAGCGTCGGTCTCGTATTCGTGTTCGCGGCGTCCACCCTGTCGCCCGTCCTCCTCCTCGGGGTGTGGTGGCGCCGGCTGACGGCCCGCGGGGCGGTGGCGGGGATGGCCGTCGGTGCGGTCGCGTGCGGCGCCGCGCTGCTGGGCGCGCGACTCGTCGCGAACGCCGGTCCCGTCGGCGTGCTCTTCGCTCAGCCGGCGGCCTGGACCATCCCGCTCACCACGGCGGTCCTCATGGTCGTCTCGCTCGCCGACCGCGGTGGCATCCCGTTCCGCGCCGATCGGTACCTGGCGCGCCTGCACACGCCGGACACCCGGCCCGGCCGTGGGGCGCCGGACCGGGCGACGTGACAGCTCCCGGGGGACGGGTGCCGGACCACGCGTCGTGATTGGGGCGCCGGACCGGGCGACGTGACGACCCCGGGCAGACGGCCGGCCCGCGCGACGGCCTAGGGTGGGGGACGTGTCCACCCCGTCCCCGGCCGAGTCCGCGATCGGCGCCGCGCTGGGGCGGGTCGTGCGCGCCGCGCGCACCGAGCGCGGGCTGTCGATGCGCGCGCTCGCCGCGGCGGCCGAGATCAGCCAGCCGTTCCTGAGCCAGATCGAGAGCGGTCAGACGATGCCCTCCGTGGTCACGCTGTTCCGCCTCGCCAAGGGTCTGGGGATCTCCCCGTCCGAGCTGCTCCCCTCCGTGGCGGACCCCGAGCCGATCTACCTCACCCGCGGTGCGGATGCGGTGCGGGTGCGGGTCATGGAGTCGGACGAGCGCGCGACCAGTCGCGTCCTGTCCTCCGGCAGCGCACGCGGAGCGAACGTGCAGGAGTACCACCTCGTCGGCCCCTACCTCGGGGACTGGTTCGAGTCCGACGGCGAGATCACGTCCTACGTCGTCGACGGCGCCGTCACCGCGACGATCGAGGGCCGCGGGGAGTGGGATCTCGGGCCGGGCGACGCGCTGTGGCATCCCGGAGCCCTGCGCAACCGCTGGGAGATCCGGGGTGACGGGACGGCGACCGTGCTGCTCGTCTACGCGTCCGCCCGCCCGGAAACATGATCGTCACGCGATAGCCACAGGTTATCGAAGTTAGCTCCATACGATCGGAGCGTGCCCCGCTCCACTCTGCTCGTCCCCGACCTCGTCGTGACGATGAACGACGCCCTCGACGTCCTCACGGACGCGGCGGTGCTCGTCACCGGTGACGCGATCGCCGCCGTCGGTCCCGCCGCCGAGCTCTCCGCCGCCGCCCCGGACGCCGAGCGGGTCGAGCTCCCCAGACGCCTCCTCATGCCGGGCCTGGTGAACTCCCACCATCACTCAGGCATGCTGCGCGGCACGGCCGAGCACCTGCCGGTGTGGGAGTGGCTGCGCCTGCACATCGACCCGATGCACCGCGTCCTCCGTCCCGAGGAGGCCGAGGCGGCCGCGTGGCTCTGCTACGCCGAGGGGCTGCTGTCGGGCACCACGACGGTCGTCGACATGTGGCGGTACATGGACGGCGCCGTCCGCGCCGCGACCGCGCTCGGCAATCGGGTCGTCACCGTCAACTACGTCGGAGCGCACCCCGACTTCGACTACTTCGACACCCTCGACGACAACGAGCGGATGCTCCGAGAGCACACCGGGGCGGCGAACGGACGCGTCATGCCCTGGGTCGGGCTGGAGCACCCGTTCTACGCCGATGCCGCCGGGCAGCGGCGCGCGATCGCCCTCGCCCGTGGGTACGACACCGGGCTCTACACCCACTGCAGCGAGTCCGAGCTCGAGGTGGCCGACTTCGCGGAACGGCACGGGGCGCGCCCCATGTTCGCCCTCGAGCAGCTCGGGTTCTTCGAGGCGCCGCGCGCCATGATCGCCCACGCCGTGTGGCTCGACCAGGCCGAGGTCGACCTCATCGCCGCGCGGGGCGTCGGCGTCTCGCACAACCCCGTCTCGAACATGAAGCTCGCCAGCGGCATGGCCCCCGTCGCCGAGATGCTGGCGGCCGGGGTGAACGTCGGTCTCGGCACGGACGGCGAGAAGGAGAACAACAACCTCGACATGTTCGAGGAGATGAAGGTCGCGTCGCTGCTCGGCAAGCTCCGGACGATGGATGCCGCCGCGATGGACTCGTGGGACGTGCTGCGCATGGCGACGCGCGGCGGGGCGGCGGCGATCGGCCGGGGCGCGGAGCTCGGGGCCATCACGGTCGGGCGGAAAGCGGACCTCGTCGCCGTCCGTACCGACACCCCGCGCATGACCCCCCTGCTTCCGGCGGGCGGCTACGCCAACATCCACCACAACCTCGTCCACGCCGTCCGCGGCTCAGACGTCGACCTGACGATGGTCGGCGGCGACATCGTCGTGCGGGACGGGCGACTCGTGCACGCGGACCTCGCCGAGATCATCGACCGCGTCCGGGCGCTGGTGCCGGATCTCTTCGCCCGTCGCTCGGCCTGGCTCGACGCGCAGGACGATCCCGCCGGACTCTTCCACGGCTGAGAGGACCCTCATGACCATGCAGCTCGCTCCGGCGCCGCTCGGCGCACGGGTCACGGCGTTCCTCGGCGACCACCCCGGGCGGCTCCTCATCGGGGGGCGCTGGAAGGACGCGGCGGGCGGCGAGACCTTCGCGACGCTCGACCCCGCCACCGGGACGAAGACCGCCGACGTCGCCCGCGGCCGCGAGGCCGACGTCTCCGCCGCCGTCGCCGCCGCCCGGGCGGCGCTCGAGGGCGAATGGGGGCGGATGCGTCCCGCCGACCGCGGGGCGTTGCTGTGGCGGATCGCCGACCTCATGCAGGAGCACCTCGACGACCTCGCCGAGCTCGAGACCCTCGACCAGGGCAAGAATCTGCGCACCTCGCGGTTCGGGGAGGTCCCCGCGGCCATCAACCAGTTCCGCTACTACGCGGGCTGGCCGACCAAGATCCTGGGCGAGACGATCCCGACCTCGCTCAGCCGGACGCCCCCCGGCAAGGAGGTCTTCGCCTATACGAGACGGGAGCCGGTCGGGGTCGTGGCGGCCATCGTCCCGTGGAACTCGCCGCTGATCATGACCGCGATGAAGCTCGCGCCCGCGCTGGCAGCCGGCTGCACGGTCGTGCTGAAGCCGGCCGAGAACACCCCTCTCAGCGCGCTGTACCTGGCGCGGCTCCTGACGTCGGCCGGTCTCCCCGACGGCGTCGTCAACGTCGTCACGGGATACGGCGCCGAGGCCGGCCAGGCGCTCGCGGACTGCCCCGGCGTCGACAAGATCGCCTTCACCGGGTCGACCGCCGTCGGCAAGAGGCTCGTGGCCGCGGCATCCGGTCGTCTCGCGCGCCTGACGCTCGAGCTCGGGGGGAAGTCGCCGGCGATCGTACTGCCCGACGCCGACCTGGACGTCGCCGTCGAGGGGATCTCGCGCGGCATCTTCGACAACGGGGGTCAGGTGTGCGTCGCGAGCGCGCGCGTGTACGCGCACCGCGACGTGTACCGCGACGTCGTCGACGGCATGGCGGCGTTCGGGTCCGGGCTCCGGCTCGGGCACGGCCTCGACGCCGCCGCGGACCTCGGCCCGCTCGTCAGCGAGACGCAGGCCGCCCGCGTCGCCGCCTACATCGATGAGGGGCGCGCCGAGGGGGCTGAGGTGGTCACCGGCGGCGAGCGCAGCGGCCCGGCGGGCACGTTCTACAGCCCGACCGTGGTCACGGGCGTCCGTCCCGACATGCGACTGATGCGCGAGGAGATCTTCGGGCCGGTCGCCGTCGTGACGCCCTACGAGGACGTCGACGAGGTCGTCGGCTGGGCGAACGACTCGCCCTACGGGCTGGCGGCGAGCGTCTGGACGCGGGGCCTGAGCGACGCCCACCGCACCGCCGCCCGCCTGCAGGCGGGGACGGTGTGGGTCAACTGCCATTCGTTCCTCGGCCCCGAGCTGCCCAAGGGCGGCCATAAGGAATCGGGCTGGGGATACGAGAACGGCCCGCAGGGCCTGGAGAACTACCTGGAGACCAAGACGGTGGTGATGGTGATCTGATGAGCGAGCGCACGCGCATCGCCCTGGGCGTCTTCGAGATGATGAACCCCAGCAACGGGATGCCGACCTGGACGGACCCGCGCGGCCGGGGCGACGACTGGGACCGGCTCGAGTACTGGGTCGACCTGGCACGGATCCTGGATGCCGCCGGCTTCGACTTCCTCTTCTTCGCCGACACCTACGGCTACGCGACCCTCGACGGGGTCATGCCGGAGGAGGTGGCCGCTCACGGCATCCAGTTCCCCGCGCTGGACCCCATGCTGGCGATCGCCGCGCTGGCCCGCGAGACCGAGACGCTCGGCTTCGTCGTGACCTCGCCCACCACCGTGGAGAAGCCGTACGGCACCGCCCGGCGGTTCGCGACGCTCGACCGGATGACCGGCGGCCGCATCGGCTGGAACGTCGTGACCGGGAGCTCGCAGGCCACGACCGACGAGCTGTTCGGGATCACCGCCCAGCTCACGCACGACGAACGCTACGACGCAGCCGACGAGTTCCTGGACACGTGCCTGCGTCACTGGGAGCACAGCTGGGACGACGAGGCCGAGGTGCGCGATCGCGCGACGGGCGTGTACGCGGACCCGGCAGGGCTGCACCGCGTCGAGGTCGACGGGGCCTACCAGCGCTCGCGCGGGGTGTTCGCCGTCCCGCCCACGCCGCAGCGCACCCCCATGCTGTTCCAGGCGGGCACCTCGGATCGTGGCCGCGCGTACGCTGCGCGCAACGCCGAGGCCGTCTTCATCCAGGGGCAGTCGATCGCATCCGCCGCGGCCCACGTGGCCGACATCCGTGAGCAGGCCGTCCGGCAGGGGCGACGGCCCGACGACGTCAAGGTCGTCACGGGCATGACCGTGACGGTCGCACCGACCCGGGCCGAGGCCCTCGCCCTGCGGGCCGAGTACGAGGCTCTGCTCACGCGCGCCGACGCCGCGGTGATGTTCGCGGGCATCACCGGACTGGACCTGACCGGCCTCGACCCCGACACCCGCGTCGCCGACCTGCGGACCGACCTGGGGCAGACGCTCGTCCAGCGCTACGCCCGCCAGAACCCCAACATGAGGGTCGGCGAGATCATCGACGCGTTCCGGACGAAGGCGATCCGCGGCTTCCAGGTCACGGGATCGCCCGAGGAGGTCGCCGACGAGATCGAGGCGATCGTCGACGGGTCCGGGATCGACGGCGTCATGCTCGAGCCCACGTTCGGCGGGCCCGACGCCTACCGCGCGTTCGTCGAGCTCGTGCTGCCGATCCTCGCCGCGCGGGGGAGGGTGTCCCGGCCCGCGGGCACGACCCTGCGCGAGCACCTCTCGGGGGCGGCCCGCCTGGCCCCCACCCATCGCGCGCACACCCTGCGCGCGACTGAGCCCGTCCGCTGAGCCCCGGCCCGGCGGCACATCCCGTCACCCCTCCCGACCGGCGCGCGACCCCGAGGTTCGCGAGCCCGGTCCCGGCGGGTGCACATCGAAAGGAGAGCACGGATGAGAACGGATGCCGTCGAGGCGGTGCTGCGCGGACTGAAACGCGCGGGCGTGAGCGTGGCGACGTACCTGCCCGACTCGCTGCTGAAGGAGCTCTACCCGGCGTTGGACGCGGATGCCGACATCCGCACGATCCCGGTCACCAACGAGGGGGAAGGGGCCGCGATCGCCGGAGGGGTGTTCCTCTCCGGCAAGCGCGCCGTGCTCGTGATGGAGAACTCCGGGCTGCGCGCCGCGACCGAGCACCTCGCGCGGATGGGCCTCGGTGCCGGCATCCCCGTCGTGATGATCATGAGCTACCGCGGCGAGATGGGCGAGAACAACTGGTGGGCCATCCCGCACGGCATCACGATGGAGCCTCTCCTGCAGGCGCTCCGCACCCCGTACACGATCGTGCGCACCGTTGAAGAAATCGAGACGGCCATCGTCCGCGCCTACGACACCGCCTACGCGTCGTACTATCATGCCGCCATCGTCCTCGGAGGAGACCTGGTCCGATGAGCTACTCTCGCTTCCACGCCATGCGCCTGCTGGGCGACCGTCTCACGGACGAGCTCGTCATCCTCTCCCTCGGCGGTGCCGTCGACGAGTGGTACAACGCCGCCCCGCACATGCGCGACGCGTCGCTCTTCCAGCAGCAGCTCGGCTGCGTCACCCCCGAGGCCTTCGGCCTGGCCGTCGGTCTGCCGCACCGGCGGATCGTCTCGCTCGACACCGACGGCGGACTGCTCTTCAACCTCGGCATCCTGGCCACCCTCGGCAACGAACGCCCCCACAACCTCCTCGTCGTCGTGTGGGACAACGAGCAGTACCAGTCCATCGGCGGACCCCGCACGCACACCGCCGCGGGCCGCGTCGACCTGGCGGCGATCGCGCGCGGCGCCGGCGTCGCCAACGCGTTCACCGCCGAGACGCTGGAGGAGTTCGACCAGCACTGCGCGGCCGGTCTGGCCGCCACGGAGCCCTACCTCGTCGTGGCCAAGACGGACGGCATCCTGGAGCCGGGGATCCGCCGCAAGCACTCCGACGGCCGGGAGGACAAGTACATCTTCGTCCGCCACGTCGAGGCGTCCGAGGGCATCACCATCATGGGACCCAGCGAGCACAACTGATGTCGCCGTCCCGGTTGCAGCGCCGGCCCTCTCGCCGGCCGGACGGCCGCGCGCCCCGCTACGACGTGATCGTCGTCGGGGCG
>Ga0194110_10010878_pt1 | contig 10081 bp, 8 predicted proteins | sample TA2Kig1200mmetaG_FD_146192 | JGI IMG/M metagenome (GOLD analysis project Ga0194110, IMG submission 146192) | Freshwater microbial communities from Lake Tanganyika, Tanzania - TA2015032 Kigoma Deep Cast 1200m | ecosystem: Environmental > Aquatic > Freshwater > Lake | place: Tanzania: Lake... | reverse complement strand
GATTTTTCGCATTTCGGCCACCGGCAGCCCTCTGGAAAGCCAGCACCAGCATCTTGCCGTGGCGGTGCCGGCGGCCCCAAAGCGGAAAATCCTGGGGGTTCGGGGGCAAAGCCCCTGAGAGTCTGGCACCCGGCTTGGATGTACCTCAAGAGGTTGGGACGATCCTAAAATATTGCAGAACGGCAACAAGGCAAACAGTGTGCCAACCTGCGAGGCGGGAGGGGGCAACAAGCTACGCGACAGCGGATTTTCCAACCAATGAAACAAAACGGGGGCGGGCTAGGGCGGCGGCTTCGCCGCCCGCCCGACCCCGTTTTTGTTTCGTTTGTTTGGAAATTTACACCTGGCAGTGGAGGTCGTGGTTGTGGATGCAGGCGATGGTCTTGCAGGCGCCCACGGCGGCCACTTGCCCCCTGCGCACGTGCGCGTCCAGCTCGAAGAACGTGTCGCACCGCGGCATCAGGCCATCGCCAATCGTGATGGCTCGGGCGTGGCAGGCCTGGTCCCGATTGAAGGCGCAGCGGGTGAGCTTGCACGCGCCCACCCTCGGGGGGCCATCGTCCAGCTTCATGCAGCAGCCTCCTTTGTCGCCGGGCTTGGCAATGGGACACGAGACCATCATCAGCGGGTACTGCACGGGGGGTTCCTCGTTGTGGCTGGCCGCGCCTCAGGGCGCGATCATGCCGGCGGCCTTCTCGAGCAGCTCGTCGGTGTCCAGGGGCTTGGCAAGCCACGCGTGCGCGCCGGCGCTCAGGGCGCGCCCGAGGCGCGGGTCCGTGAGGTCGCTCGCCATGACGAGGACCCGTGGACACGAGAGTCCGTCGCGCTTGAGCCACTCGCAGAACTCCGCGCCGTCGAGCCGCGGCATCTCGAGGTCGAGGATCACCAGATGGGGGCGGAAGACCACGAAGTGCAACAGCCCGACGAGGCCGTCCTCGGCCACCGCGCACTCGCAGGGCAGCCCGGCCAGCGACAGCAGCCGCGGGATGAGCTTCCGCACCGTCTCATCATCGTCTACAACGAGCACTCGGCGGCGCTCCGCGACCTGTTCCCGCGGGACGCCGAGCGCGGGGACTGCCGCGTCCTCTCCGCCCGCGACGCGTATTCCGACCGCCGCTCAAATCCAACTCTCAATAGAATGGCACTAACTCAAGGGCTCGCGCCAACCCAGCCCCCGCAGGGGACGGCTACCGCGCTGCCGCCCTGCGGGCGGGCCGCGCCCTTAAGGACGATCGGGGCAGTGCCTTCTCTTTCACTTGGCCATTGAACATTGGATGTTGAGTATTGGATATTGGACTTTCGGCGCGCGGCAACATGCGCTGAGTCAATGCCATTTCCAGTTGAGATCGCGCGGCTACAAGGCCCCCCAGCCTTTCACGAGACCCCGTCGCGCAGGAGCGCCATGGCTTCGGCGCGGGTGGCGGCGTTCTCGCGGAAGATGCCGCGGACGACGCTGGTGACGGTGCGCGAGCCCGGGGCGCGCACGCCGCGCATGGTCATGCACAGGTGCTCGGCCTCCATCACCACCATCACGCCCTTGGGCCGAAGCGCCTTGACGAGCGACGCTGCAATCTCGGCGGTCAGCCGCTCCTGAAGCTGGAGGCGCCGGGCGTGAACCTCCACGATCCTCGCCAGCTTGCTGATCCCGCACAGCCGCATGCCGTCGGGGAGGTAGGCCACGTGCGCCTTGCCGAAGAACGGCAGCAGGTGGTGCTCGCACAGCGAGTAGAACGGGATGTCGCGGACGAGGACGATCTCGTCGTGGCGCTCGCGGTGGAACTCGCGGAAGACTGAGGCCGGCTCGACCCCGTAGCCGGCGAGGATCTCGTCGCACATGGCCGCCACGCGGTCGGGCGTGCGCCGCAGCCCGCGGCGCTCTGGGTCATCTCCGATCCCCTCGATGAAGAGGCGGACCGCCTGCTTGAGCTTCTCTTTGTCCATCGGGTCCCCTGTCGTTCGGTGGGGCTGTCGTGAACGACGCGTGTCGTGACGCGTGACGCGTGACAAGAGAAGATCGGAAAAGGGTTTCCTCTTGATCACGCGTCACGCGTCACGCGTCTGGCCCTTCCCTTGCTTGGCGCATCAGCTCCTTCATCTCCCTCACGGCCTGCTGCATGCCCACAAAGATGGCGCGGCCGACGATGCTGTGGCCGATGTAGAGGCCCGTCACCTGCGGGATGGCCGCGACGGGCTGGACGTTGCGGTAGTTGAGCCCGTGGCCGGCGTGGACGCCGAGGCCCAGCGTGGCGGCTGCGGCAGCGCCGTCGCAAAGCCGCTCGATTTCGGATTTCGGATTTCGGATTTCGGATTTCACTCCGCACTCCGCACTCCGCACTCCGCACTCGGCATATTCGCCCGTGTGCAGCTCCACGAAGTCGGCCTCGAGCTTCCGGGCGAGCTTGATCTGCGCCTCGTCGGGGTCAATGAAGAAGCTGACTTTCATGCCGGCCTTTCGGAAGCGGGCGACGGCGCCTGCGATGGCCCGTGGGCGGCGCCGAAGGTCGAGCCCGCCCTCCGTCGTGATCTCCTCGCGGCGCTCGGGGACGAGTGTGATGAGGCCGGGCCTGACGTCGAGGGCGATGCGGATGATCTCCTCCGAGCAGGCCATTTCGAGGTTGAGCTCGCCGCCGACCGTCTCGCGGAGCAGGCGCACGTCGCGGTCCTGGGCGTGGCGGCGGTCCTCGCGGAGGTGGACCGTGATGCCGTCGGCCCCGCCCAGCTCAGCAAGCACGGCGGCCGCCACGGGGTCCGGCTCGCTGATGCGGCGGGCCTGGCGCACCGTCGCCACGTGGTCAATATTCACGCTCAGCTCGATCATCTTCCCTTGCTCCGTTCCGGACGCGTGACGCGTGACGCGTGAGAAGAGGGGAGTTTCTGAGTCACGGGTCACGCGTCACGGGTCACGCATCATTCCTTCTTCTTGGGCGGCTCCGGGCCGCGTTCGGGCGGCGGGAACTCCAGCTTCACGGAGAGCGGCTTGGCGTCGGGTGCCAGGCGGACCAGGGGGTCGCGGATGTAGAACTCCACGTTGCGTATGGTCGGGCGGAGGTCGGCCGGGCCAGTGATGTCGAGCGGCACGAAGGCGGTCACGCTGTCGGCCGTGAAGTGCTCCATGCGCGAGCGCGGCCCGACGAACGCCACCGGCCCAACCGTGCGGCGGTCGAGCTCGATGCGGATGTTGAGGGCGACCTCTGGCCGGACGAGGACGTGGACGGGCAGGCTGGCGAGCACCTTCTCCGCCCGCCGCTCCGACACCGCGATCACGACGTCCACGAACTGCTGCGACGGCTCGATGCGCACGCCGCGGTAGGGGCCGGCGTCCACGCTCTCCACCAGCCGCACGGTGCGGCGCAGCCGCTCCCGCAGGCCGGTCACGGCCACGGGGGCCGTCTCCACCGCCTTGAGGTCGTTGAGGATGGTCTCCGGCCCGCGAACTGTCACCTTCTCGGGCACCACAGTCACCTGGCTCACCTCGTAGTCCTCGGGGAGCGTTCCCTCGCGGACGGCCTCGACGGGGAGGGTGCGGGAGCCGACGCGGTCGAGTGTGAGCGGCAGGGCGCGCGGGCGGACTTCGAGGAGCTCGACCTCGCGCGGCAGGGGCGCCCAGGCGCCGGCGGCGAGCTGGCGGATGTTCTCGCGGCGCAGGAACACCGTGATCGCCTCCGCCCCGCGCGCCGGCGGCTGCGTGCCCTCCAGGCTCGCCTCCACCGCGAGGGTGCCGGCGTCAACGTCGCGCATCGCGGGTCCCGGCCCGCTGAGGCGGACAGTGACCTCGCGCACCTCCTCCTGAACCACGGCCAGGGTGCTCGGCACGCCCACGAGCCGCACGGGGACCCGCTCCACCGTCCGCTCCACCGGCGTCGCCGTTACGTCCAGACTCACCTCCACGCTGTCCGGCTCGCAACTGATCGGCACGGCCTGGTACTCTGGGCCGACCACCTGGCGCTGGAGCGGCACGCGGCGCTGGAGCCGCTCGCGGAGGCCGTCCACCCGCACCGGCTCGGTGCGGATGGCGCTCAGGCGCCGCAGGAGGCGCGAGGCGCCCCGCACCTTCACTTTGGGCGGCTGCGCGCTCTTCTTCTGGGTGAAGCCGGCCGCCGGCTCCCCCTCAGTGACCACCTCGACATCCAGAAGAACCTCCTCCACGCGGTCGAGGGTGAGCGCCACGCTGTCGGGCTCGGCCCTCAGGAGCACCACGCCGGCGGGGAGGCGCTCGGAGGTTTCGGGGCTGCGGCCCGCCCGCAGGTGGCGCGTTGCCAGCGGCACCCGCACAGTCTCGCCCGCGCCGAGGGACACCTCGCGGAGGTCGAGCACGGCGAAGAGCTCGGGGGTCTTGAGCTCTTCGAGCTCGTGGCGCGGCCCGCGGAGCGTGAGGTTGGCCGAGGCGGGCGCCTGGCCGAGGAGCGCGACCTCGGGCGGCGGATTGAGCGGCCTGACCACCACGCCCACGAAGCGCCGCTCGTCTATCCCCGCCGTGGTCACGTAGTACCACGTGATTGCCGCCAGGAGCAGGGCGGCAAGCTTGAGGTCGAGGTGGCGATAGAAGACCCGAAGAAAACGCCTCATGCGAATCCCATGTTCCAGATGCCAGATTCCAGATTTCAATCCGCAATCCGAAATCGGCAATCCGCAATTCTCACGCGGCCGCGTGAGCCGACAGGCCCCGCAGGATGGTCCGCAGGTTCTCGGGGGCCAGGCCGCTCGTCAGCTTGCCTTTCACCGCGAGCGAGATGGTGCCGGTCTCCTCGGACACGACCACGGCGATGGCATCGCTGTCCTCGGTTATCCCGATGGCGGCCCTGTGGCGGGTGCCGAGGCCGCTGCCCGCCTCGACGTTCTCCGTGAGGGGGAAGAGGCAGCCGGCGGCCACCACGCGGTCGCCCTGTAGGATCACCGCGCCGTCGTGCAGGGGCGTGGCCGGGTTGAAGATCGTCACCAGCAGGGCCGCCGTCACGTCCGCGTCCAGCCGCACGCCGCCCTCCATGTAGCTCCGCAGGCTCACCTCGCGCTCGACCGCGATGAGCGCGCCGATGCGGTCGCGGCTCATCGCCGTCACCGCCTCCGCCACGTGGTCGCTCACCTCCTTGTGCGAGCGGGCGAAGAAGCCGAAGAGCGGGCTCTGGCCCAGCCGCACGAGCGCGCGGCGCAGCTCGGGCTGGAAGATCACGAGGAGCGCGAACCCGAAGAGCGCCACCACCCCCCCAGCCATCCCCTCGAGCACCCGCAGGCCGAGGAACCTCGCGAGGAACAGCACGCCGATGAGGCCGACGACGACCGCCAGCCCCAGGCCCTTGAGAATCCCCGCCCCGCGCGTCCCCCGCACGAACCGCAGCGCCGCGTAGTACATCGCCGCGAGCAGCAGGATTTCCAGCCCGGCGCGCCAGGTGAGGTATTGGAGCGGATTCATCGGCCTTCGCCCAATCCGGCCATTCGGCTGCAAGCCATGGGGCGATTATAGCAAATCCCCTCTCCCGGTCAAAGACTCCCAATCTTCTCGTCCTCGTCCTCGTCGTCGTCGTGGAGTCCGAGGGCCTCTTCCTGGCAAGAGGATTCGACGACGAGGGCGACGACGATTGGGAACCCCAAGACCGGGGGCCAGACTCCGTTTGACCGAACTCGTGTAAATCCGTAAGCTCTTGCCGAATTGTCTCTTCGAGGACCGAACCGAGGGTGCCAGATGAACCCGGCCATCGTCGTCGCAATCGTAGCTTTCCTGCTGCTGGTCTTCGTCTTCGGGATGTACAACCGCCTCGTGCGAGCGCGGAACCACTGCAATGAGGCGTGGTTCAACATTGACACTGAGCTGAAACGCCGCTACGACCTCATCCCGAACCTGGTGAGCTGCGTGAAGGGCTACGCGAGCTACGAACGCGACCTGCTCGAGCGGATCACGGCGCTCCGCCAGGAGTGCGTGGCGAACACGGGCTCCCCATCGAGCCAGGCTGAGAGCGAGAACAAGCTCATTCGCGCCCTCTCCGCCCTCCTCGTCCGCGTGGAGAACTACCCGAACCTCAAGGCGAGCCAGAACTACCTCCAGCTCCAGACCGAGCTCGTGAACACCGAGGACCGCATCCAGGCGGCCAGGCGCTTCTACAATGGCAACGTCCGCGAGAACAACAACCTGGTGGAGATGTTCCCGACCAACATCCTGGCGGGCATGTTCGGGTTCACGCGCCGCGAGTTCTTCGAGATCGCCGACATCCGCGAGCGCGCCGTGTCAGACGCGGGGCTGTGAGAGGCGGAGAGAAGAGGGTCACCACAGAGGACACTGAGGGCCCATCGCGGCAAGCCGCAACCAAACGCGGAGGAAAAATCTTTCCGGAAAACAAGATTCTGGATGTTTGTAGCACAGAGGAAGACCCATCGCGGCAAGCCGCAACCAAACGCGGAGGAAAAATCTTTCCGGAAAACAAGATTCTGCATGTTTGTAGCACAGAGGGGGGAACAGAGTAGACGAGACGGGAAGGGTATGGAGTGCGGCATCGGAGATGCCGCTTTGGTAGCCAGCGGAGCGGTAGAACGGGGAATACGCTCCCTGTAGTCGTACCCCCCGCGACATGGGCGAAGAGCCGGCTGCGGATCGGCTGCCACAGGTCATCTGCCTCCCTGTTGAGCATAGAGCTCGACCTCCCAGAGGCGCGAGATGCCGCCAGGGGCGGCGGTGATGTGGAGGCGAAGGCGGCTGGCCCTCACGGGGGCGAAGGCGCCGAACCAGTAGGGCGAGGAGTTGTCCTTCACGCTGGCGCCGGGGATGTCAACCCAAGACTTGCCGTCGTGCGTCTGAAGGGCGAAGTCGGCCAGGGGCGAGTCGATCTCGCCGGAGGCGAGGTAGCCGGAGATGATGCGGGCGGAGGCGATGGTGACCGGAGCGTCCCAGGCGAACTCGACCCAATTCGGCACGCCCGTGGCGGAGACCCAGCGGCCGGCGTTAGTGGTGGTGTCGGCCTTGCCGTCGTTGATGGCGGAGGGGGGATAGGTCTTGGCGTCGCGGTCGCTAGAGGTGGTCACTTTTGCGGCGAGGGCGAGGTTCGGGCCTGGGGCATTGAAGGGGGGCGCGGGCTTCGGGGGACGCGAGACGGCTGGGGCGGGCAACGGGACCTTGCTTAGCGCTGTGGACATGAGCTGCTTGAGCTCATCGAGGTGTTTTGAGTAGATTGCGCGCGGGGTGGAGTCGCGCTTCTTTGCGATTGCGGCGGCGCGGCCGACCACCTCGCCCATCATGCCGCAGGTGCCCATGACCCGCGTGGTGCCGAGGGCCTCGTGGGTCACGCTGATGTCGCGGCCGGCCATGAACAGGTTCTCGACGTTCCGCGAGTAGAGGCAGCGGTAGGGGAGCAGGTAGGGGCCTTTGAAGTGGGTGAACTTGGCCACGGAGATGAACTCGTCGCCCTGGAAATACTTGCCCAGGGCGGGCTCGGGCACGTGGAGGTCAATTGACCAGGTGCAGGGGACGCAGCCGTCGGGGAACTCCTTGTTGCCCAGCACGTCGTCCTTCGTGAGGATGACGTCGCCGAGGAGGCGGCGCGATTCGCGCTTGCCGATGATGTAGGCGGCCCACTCCAGCTTGTGGTTCGGGTGGAGGCCCTTGGCGTTCTTCAGGCAGTCCCACGCGCCGTACATTCCCAGGAAATTGTTGTCGCGTGCGCGTTCGACCTCTCGGAGCGGGTCGCGGTCGAAGCCGCTCTCCCAGAACCAGTGGCCGAGCTGGTCGAGCTTGGCGGGGAAGGGTTTGCCGCTGAGGTCGTGCGCCCAGGGGCAACTGGGAAAGGGCGAGGGCTTGCCAGCGTCCACCACCCGCCACATGTTCGAGCCGCCCATGTGTCCCTTCTCGGTCACCTCGAAGTCGGCCCCCGCGAGTGCGCCGATGGTGCCGTCGCCCGTGCAATCGGCGAAGAGGCGGCCGGCGAAGCGCAACTCGCCGCCAGTGGCGGTGTTGGTGGCCACGATGGCCTTGATGCGTCCCACGTCCCGCGTGCCGCGTGCCGCGTCCCCCGTCCCCTCCGTTTCCACCTTGGTGGCATGGTGGTTGAGGAAGAGAGAGAGGGACTTCTCGGCCTTGACGACGGCGAGCTTCGTGTCGTCGCCGAGGGCCTCTTTGATGTCGGGGCAGTGGCGCGGCGGCTTGGGGTTCAGCTCGCGGACGATCTCGCCGAGGCGTGGGTAGGGGCCGAGATTCGTCCGCCCCTGAATCCAAACTCTGACCTCCGAGCTGGAGTTGCCGCCGAGGACCGGGCGGTCCTGGATGAGGGCCACGCTGAGGCCGAGTCGCGCGGCGGCGACCGCCGCACACGTGCCCGCCACGCCGCCGCCGACGACCACGAGGTCGAACTGCCCGGCCTCGGCCGGCTTGTCGGGCAGCCCGAGGGCCTTGCGCCGGAACGCCGCCAGCTCCTTCGGCTCGTTCGGCGGAGTCAGCCCGGCCTCGGTGGTGAACAAGATCGCGTCGCACCGTCCCTCGAAGCCTGTCAGATCGTGCAGAGCAACGGTGGCCTCTTTCTTCGAGACGCTTACGGAGCCGCCGTCGTGCCATGCCCATTCGGCGCCCTCCGTCCCGAACGTCTTCCCCAACTGTTTGCCGTCCAGGAGCACCTTGAAGCGTCCCGGCGCGCCCGTGCGGCCGAACTTCGCCACCCAATCAACCGTTCGGACGAACACGCGGTATTCGCCCGTCGCGGGGAAGGCCACCGTTGTCTTCGCGTCGGCCACCGGCTCGCCCAGGCCATGTGCCAGCAGATACGGCGAGCCCATCTCGGGGATGAACTGCTGGTCGAGCACCCAGCCGCCGGGATCGGAGAAGCTCTCGGCTTCGATGAGCACCGTGTCGGCCTGCGCCGCGGCAAACGTCAACAGCAGGACGGAAAGCAATCTCATCATAGCAAGGTCTCCGTTCTTATCATTTTACCCGTAATGATTTTACCTGAGAGTCTTTGTCTTCCCTTGCACGGGTCATGCGAAGTGCCGGCTCTTGCGGCGCGCATGCGCCCCTTCCCCCCGCCGAGTCTACCAGTCGGGCCAGGCAGAGGCAAGCCGTGTTCCAGCGGGATGAAACCAGATGGCGCCTCGTCTCACCAAGCAGGCGAGCGGAGGGGAACAAGTGAAGAAGAGGATTCGACACCCCCATACCGCTTGACAATGCACCGCCGGGTGTGTAAATTGAATATCGGATATTCAAATGTCCGCACGGAGACTGGCCCATGCTGGAGCGAACCCTGGCTCGGAAGCTCAAGGAGGCCGCATCGGCGTTTCCCGTGGTCACTGTCACCGGGCCGCGGCAGTCCGGCAAGACCACGCTGGTGAGAGCCGTGTTTCCCAGCCACCACTATGTCTCCCTGGAACTCCCGGACCAGCGCCAGTTCGCTGCCGAGGACCCGCGCGGCTTCCTCAGCCAGTTCGACAGGCCCGTCATCCTGGACGAGGTTCAGCGGGCCCCCGACCTGTTGTCGTACATCCAGGTTCTCGTGGACGAGCACAGGGACTGGGCTGGGCGATTCATCCTGACGGGCTCGCAGAACTTCCAGCTCCTCCAGGGCCTCTCGCAGTCCTTGGCCGGCCGGTGCGCGGTGCTGCACCTGCTGCCCTTCTCGCTGGCCGAGCTGGCCGGCCGCAGGCCGCTGCCGCTCGACGCGCTGGGAACGGCCCTCCCGCGGAACCCCAAGCCGCCCGAGGCGGGCCTGATGGAGACCTTGTTCGCGGGCTTCTACCCGCGCATTCACGACAGAAAGATCCCCCCGCGGGACTGGCTGGCAGCCTACTACCAGACCTACATCGAGCGCGACGTGCGCAGCGTCCTCAACGTGGGCGACCTGGAGACCTTCGGCAGGTTCGTGCGGCTCTGCGCGGGCCGCGCCGGGCAGCTCCTCAACCTCTCCGGCCTGGCATCCGACTGCGGCGTCTCGCACGTCACCGCCAAGCGATGGCTCTCCGTCCTCGAGGCCAGCTTCATCGTCACACTCCTGCGGCCCCACCATCAGAACTTCGGCAAGCGGCTTGTCAAGAGCCCGAAGCTCTACTTCCTCGATACCGGGCTCCTGTGCTACCTGCTTCAGGTTCACGAGCCGCGCGAACTGTTCCATCGCGCCGA
>Ga0194110_10010865_pt1 | contig 10090 bp, 12 predicted proteins | sample TA2Kig1200mmetaG_FD_146192 | JGI IMG/M metagenome (GOLD analysis project Ga0194110, IMG submission 146192) | Freshwater microbial communities from Lake Tanganyika, Tanzania - TA2015032 Kigoma Deep Cast 1200m | ecosystem: Environmental > Aquatic > Freshwater > Lake | place: Tanzania: Lake... | reverse complement strand
GAATTGAACCCGTATCAAATAAGGCAATTCCAGGTTTTCCTTCAATCTCAATCTCCTTTATAATCCTGCCCATCATCGGCTCCTTAATCGAAAAGAATGTAGCTTTGACCACTTCCTATATTTTTATAAGCCTAACGCTCTGCGTAAGCCGCGCCAAAGGCCCCCGGCCTTTGGCGTCGTGCTTGACGCAGTGGTTATCCACTGCCTTCATCTCCGAGATATCGGCCGCGGTACTTCTGACCAACCGTATCATAGTCCATAAAATCCTTGACGCCATAGGTGGCGATTGCATGGTCCACGGCCGCCCGAGCAGTCGGACAACGCGTTTCCTGACGAGGAGCATCGTCTTTGAACCCGTCGATCTCGATCCAGCCTCGCATAAGACCTGTGCCAATTTTGCGTGAGACCCGTTTCCTGTGGAGCTCGACAGTCCATTGATCGCCGGTCGGGTAGACTACGACAAAGGCGAACGTGGTGTCGGTCTCGAAAGAAGAAGGCCAAGCGTAGACCTCCGCTTGGGTGCCGCCAGTTTCAAGGGCGATGACCGCTTCCTCTTTGGTGTATGTCTTCATTTCCATTTGGATAACGATTGAGGTCAGCGGTGGCTGTAAGCCATCCGCTGAAGTGATTGGTTATGTGTTATTTTGTTATTGTTTCTACTATGGATATGTCTTTTTTAATCCAATCATTTACTATCGTCGCAATTTCAACACCTTTTTTCTTTGAGAATTTTCTTAGCACCTCCATCATGTTTGGCTCGATGTAAATAGGCAGATACAATTCTGCATCTGGACGATAAAACTTACCTCTCTCTCCCTTGGAAAAATCGTATTCTTTTTTCATTTATTTTCCTCCCGATACTGTTTTGACTCTTTTCTGGTTGCCTTGCGGGCAGAAATAATTCTAATTCTGCAACAGTCGGCATCCAACTGCTGGAAAGTATGTACTACAACCAACAGAATACCATTCCTGTCAATTCCTATTGTAGCCCATCTGTCTTCTTGTTCGCTATGGTCACTGTCGAAGACCGTTATCATCCTTGGATCAAGGAAAATAGTTGATGCCTGTTCAAAGCTGACTCTATGCTTTCTTAAGTTTATTTTTGCCTTAGTAGGATCCCAGTCAAAATAATAACGCATTTACTACTCCAATTTATATCCCCTCTTTTATCTTACACATAACGACTTAACTCAGCGGGGGCTGTAAGCCATCCGCTGGAGTGACTTGTTAGGAGGTGCTCTTTTTCGTTTGAAACTCAATAATCATGTCTGATCCTAAATCTCCCAAATGGATTTTCCTTTGGTTAATTCACCGCAAATTGTATCACCATCCAATTTCTGCTTTTGTTTGGTCAACTGTAAGAGGATAATTACAACTCCATTCGGGGGGCCAATAGTTTTTATTCCCGAGCTCCGAAACTCGGCAATGGAATTCAATTGTAGCAGATTGTCCTGGACTTAATGAATAACCTACGGGATAAGAAATATCTTCTCCCAAAAGAACCCCGTTACTATCAATAATTCTCATTCTAATTTTTATAGAGTCAGCTATAGCATCTCCCATATTAGTTACTTTTCCGGTTACTTTTACGTAACCGTATTGAACTCCCCATTTATTAATTTCAAATTTGATTGATGGCGTTCCTGCCTTAACGGATTCTATTTGCTGGATTTCAGATTTATTGAAAGGGATCACAATGTTACTAAGTTTCCAACTCAGACCATTCCTAGTTAATATGAATCGAAATTCCCCACCTTCCTCGGCAGGAACCCATATAGAGAACTTATTTATGGAATCAAAGGAATATTTTGCGCTCTTAAATGGTTCCAAGTCTTTATCCTTAGTCGGTCTCAATGGTCTGATATCACTTTCCTTAGGCGGTTTCTTTCCCTCCATTAGGCTTGCAAGGGCGGAAGGTGTTACAAAAGCGTCAATTAGTCCATCAATTAATTTTGAAGCTAGGGCTACACCAAGGGCTCCGAAGGGGTTATCCTTCAGTTCTGCCGCCATCCTTGTCATCATATAGGCACTCAATTGTTCTTTCAAATTTTGTCGCAATAAAGGGAAATCGATATTTTCGGAGAGTTTTTCAGAATCTTGTTCTATAATCCCAATTTTTATCTTATGAATTGTTATATATGGAGAAGCGCCCAAATAACCTATAAAACAAATAAAAGCGATAATTAAAAATAGGATAAGCTTTTTCATATCATATTCCCCCTACCTAATGCAGCCATCACCGGGAGGCCCGTTTTATGGCCGCTGCATGCATGATTAGGAGATAGTACCTTAAACATCGAGCCAAGTTAACGCATTGCCTCCGTGAACTATCAGGGAAGTCCTATAGCGGTTCCAACCTGACTTTTTAGCCAGGCAAGCAGGAGATCGAAAGTGAAGGAAGCTCCGGGCTTGATGACAGTCTCCTTTGCTTTTTTCCAAAGTGAATCATCCTTTGCAGCGTCCAAAAAATCTTGTCCTGCCCATGTGAGGTGTCCTGCCCACCACCGAAACCCATCCCGCCCCATTGTCGACACGTCTTGCGCTTCAAGAAGTCCGGCATCATTGAGGAGTTTGATATGGTATGAGATTTCATTCTGGTCGTAACCCTCAATGTTAAGTGTTTCTTGCAGTCCCCAGGGATCTTTGCATGATTCCACTTTTTGAAGGATTGTACGGATTAAGTCCATATCTCTTTCCATTTTGGTCCCCTCCTAACATTTATTTTTATATTATTATACTGATGACAAAAGTATATAAAGATAAAGGGGGGTTGTCAAGGCTTTTTTTAGAAAAAAACTTGACAAAATAGTAAATTTTGTAATATAAACAAATAAATTTCATGATTATACTGCAGTTATATAGGTTATCCTTAAATTATGCTTGATCTATTTCATCAGTTCCTGGTTAAGAACGGCCAAATCAAAGAGAGAAATCTTCCCTATTATCTCAAATGGGTCTCAGAGTGCTATGCATACCTGAATGAACCCATCGAACATAAAATCGCTTCAGAACAGAAACACCAATTTCTTACCCACCTGTCTACAAACCATGAAGATTGGCAGGTAAAACAGGCTGACCATGCGCTCCGGCTTTATCATTTTTTCCTTACTCGTCAAAAGGATCGAGAGCCTTCCCATTTCACAGATTCCAAAAAGGAATGGAATGTCATCGAGGAGGAGACGAGAAAGGCTCTTCGCCTCAGGCACCTTTCCCTCAATACAGAGAAATCCTATTTAATTTGGCTTCACCAGTTTCAAGGTTTCTTGGGTGGGAAAAAACATGAAGAACTTCAAGCGACAGACATCCAGGATTTCCTGACCCATCTTGCAGTCGAACGGCGGGTCTCCTCTTCCACCCAGGGCCAGGCTTTAAATGCCCTGGTCTTCGTCTATCGCCATGTGCTAAAAAAAGAGATCGAAGGTTTGATTGAAGCGGTCAGGGCAAAACGCAGACACCGTCTGCCGGTCATCATGACCCCCCAAGAGGTTGAACTCATTCTTAGCAGAATGTCAGGTGTGCACAAGCTCATGGCCATGCTGACCTACGGCTGTGGCCTTCGGGTTACGGAATGCGCCAGTCTGAGGATAAAAGACATTGACCTGGAGCGGGGAATGGTGATCGTGAAGGCAGCCAAGGGGGACAAGGACAGAAGGACGGTTCTTCCGGAGCGGGTGAAGGATCCCCTTATTCAGCACATGGCTGCCGTGCGATCATTGTATGAAAACGACCGGAAACAGAATCTTCCCGGGGTCTTTTTGCCTGAGGCTCTTGACAAAAAGTATCCCAATGCGGGGAAGGAATGGGGATGGTTCTGGCTTTTCCCCTCCCAATCCCTTTCTATAGACCCCCGTTCCCTGATTGTCCGGCGACACCATATGCATACTGCGTCCTTCCAGAGGGCGTTCAGGGAGGCGGTACTACAAACAGGGATCTCAAAACAGGTTTCGGTTCATACCCTCCGGCACAGTTTTGCTACCCACCTTTTAGAGAAAGGATATGACATCAGGACGATTCAGGAGTTGCTGGGTCATCGAAATCTCCAGACGACCATGATCTACACACATGTGGCTTCAAAGAATGTACTTGGCGTGAGGAGTCCTCTGGATGGGTGATATTAAGGCTCTCAAAATAGTCCAGACATTGATGATATCAACGTAAGGATTCATAACCCCACCTGACCTCCCCTTATCTTAAGAGGAGGGATACCCCCCTCTTGGATTAAGAGGGGAAAGGGGGAGTTAATTCCATAGTCAAGGCAATCCTAAGTTCATTGCAAAGGGTGTGTCCATCCTATTCTGAGGCTGTTAATATCTAAAAAGTATGTTAAAAGAAAAACAGGACAACAGAAGATTGAGGAGTGTTATGCAGACCGTGCTTGGACTTTTTCAAAAAAGAATACTCTGTAAAAATATTTTTTCGTTGGCCAAACAATTTATTCACGAAAGTATAAAGGGTCAGACTTAAAGATTGAGTTAATCTTTCCTCAAGTCAGTGATCACTGCATCTACTTCTCTCCGAACGTCCTCACTCCTTCGGAGATACCCTATTACCGCCGCAGGGTCTTTCTGCAAATATGCCGCAATCTCTCGCCCCGTATAGCCATATTCCTTAGCTATGGTACTGAAGAGTCTTCGAGCAGTCAAGATTTCCTTGGTTCTCCCCCATGATTGCATTTCCTCAAGTGATACCCCGTATTGACGCTCAAGTGCTTAGACCACCTGCGGTAACGAGTACTCCTTTTTTCGCCGCTCTTTCTTAGCAGCATCATAGAATATCTTATCCCGAAGGTTTCATCTCGACGTGATGTGGTAAAAAGCATTTTAGATCTCTGAGCATTTCGGTCGCCTCTTTTCTGCCTCGGAGATGCCAAATGATTACATCGGAGTCTAAAAGATAATCCAGGGAATTTGACATTTACCTAAAAATTGTGATATTTAAAATCAAAATTGATCCGCATTTAGGTGGCTTCGTGCCGAAAGGGGAACCTCGTGAGAATCGGGGACGGCCACGCCGCTGTAATCGGGGACGAAACTTGCCAGATCCACTATCCGAAGCCCTGAGACTTCGACGTGGGCTCAGTCGAACGCTTGTCGAAGGGCAAGGGATGGGAAGGGGCAAGGAGGTCTTGAAGTACTGAAAGACTTCAGGCCATAGTAGGATGATCCGTAAGCCAGAAAACCTGCCTGAATGCGCTTCACAATAGGTCTTCGGTGGGAGGCTGTGAAGGTTGATGTAAAAAAACCCGGTCTTTCTTCTGAAGATCGGGTTTTTTATTTCATAAACCATCAGAATTGGAATTTAGGATATGAACGGCATGCTGGATCTAAAGATCTTTTTCTCTATTTCTCTGGGAATACATCTCCTCTTCCTCTCTACTGTCTCCTTCTTATTTCCAAGTTTTAAGATCGATCCCATCTCCAACCTTAATATTGAAGTCTCCTTACTTCCTCTCGTAAAAGAAAAAAAGCCTATCCCGGTTTCTTTTTCCCCTCATCGATTAAAGACTACATTCAAAAAAGAAGAAAAAAATTTACTGCAAAAGGAGAGTCAGGAAGAACCTGCCTACAAAAAAGAATTAGAGCCTGAATCCACTCAACCTGTTCAGGCTGTGGCTAAAAACATTCAGGTTGAAGAACCGAAATCCCTCCCACTTCAAAATAAGAAAATAGAAACGGGAGATGAAAGAGAACCTACCATCCAAGCGATGGACATCTACCAGCCATCGGGTTCAATTTTAACTTCCGAAAAAGAGAGCCTCACCATCGCCATGCCACAATCAAAGGTATCTTGGGAAAATCCTCATGCAAATCTCCCCCCTGTAGAAAAAACCAAGAATGTGGTTAAATTCCAACCTCATTTAGATAAAGAGATTATTTTTGTTCAGCCCAAGTATGGTGAGAATCCGAAGCCCCTGTACCCTCAAGAGGCAAGGAGAAAAGGATACGAAGGCGAGGTGGTATTGAGAGTGGAAGTGCTTTCAGATGGTCGGGTGGGCCAGATTGAGGTGAAGAGTTCGTCTGGTTACGAAACGCTGGATCGTTCTGCCATTACGGCCGTGAAGCAATGGAAATTTATTCCTGCAAAGAGAGGGGAAGACACAGTTCCCTTCTGGGTCAACATTCCTATTAAATTTCAACTTCGATGAGAATTCAGCATTCGATTCATTTTTTAATTCTATCTCTGTCCATCCTCATTTGGACATCTGTTTCCCACTCTGCCTCCATACAATTTAGAGATGAAGTGGGAAGGGAGGTGACAATTCCCTTTCCTCCAAAAAGAATCGTTTCCTTAGCCCCGAACATCACTGAGATTCTTTTTAGCCTCGGCCTCGACGAGGAGATTGTGGGCGTAACCCTCTATTGCACCTTTCCTGAGAAAGCCAAGAGTAAGGTTCGCATTGGAAGCTATATCAGCATCGATTTTGAAAGGACCGTCTCCCTGAAGCCAGACCTCATCATTGCTACAGGGGTTGGCAATACAAGGGATATGGTGGAGCGATTAGAAAGATTGGGGTTTTCGACCTATGTCATCTTTCCAAAAAAATTTGATGATATCCTCAAGAGCATTTATCATCTCGGTCAGCTTGTGGACCGAAAAAAAGAGGCCATGTCTATTATTCAAGGGATGAGAAAGCGGAAGCAGGTTGTCGTTGAACTTACCCAGGGCCTTCCTCGCCCCAAAGTTTTTCTCCAGATTGGAGAGGCCCCAATTATTACTGTTGGAAGAGGGAGCTTTGCGGATGATCTCATCCAGATCGCTGGCGGTGAGAATATCGCGGGTCATGAGAAAGAGATGTATCCTCGATTTGGAATAGAAGAAATTTTGAGAAGATCTCCGGAGGTGGTTCTCATTAGTTCCATGAATCCAAAAGGGGATTACCAGAGGATCGTTCAGGAGTGGGCCCGCTGGAAAATGCTCCCCGCAGTCAAAGATGGCCGTATTCACCTTATCAACTCAGACCTGATCGATCGGCCGTCACCCAGAATCATTGATGGTTTAGAGGAGATGGCAAGGATTCTTCATCCAGAAAGGTTTAAGAAATCAATGCAAAATTAATACAAACGCATTAATTAAAATGACATCACCCCCACCCTAACCCTCCCCCCTTGTGGATAAGACCCGACCACGGGAGGGGGAGGGGTGGGTGGGGGGTATAATGATTTAATGCGTTTGTATTAGCACTGCAAAATGACCATTGCTAATTGATAATTTTTCATTTTGCAATGAGATTTACATGAAGATCATCACGCCTAAAAAGGTCCTCATCGTCTCAGCCCTCCTCGGTATCCTATTAATCCTTATCATCCTCATCTCCATTACGATAGGGAGTGTAAAGGTCAGACCTCTTCGTTCGATCTCTATCCTCCTCCAATCCATTCTGGGCTTGAAGGGCGGAGGGACTGAAACAGAACGAGCAATCATCCTCTCTCTTAGATTTCCAAGGGCTTTATTGGCAGGTCTGGTCGGAGCAGGGCTTTCCGTTTCAGGAGCCATTTTTCAGGCTCTTTTGAGAAATCCTTTGGCCGATCCTTATATCCTTGGAGTATCCAGTGGGGCAGCTGTGGGAGCAATTATCGCCATCTTCATGGGATTGAGTGCCCTTTCGTTCGGTCTCCCTCTGGCCTCCTTCGTGGGCGCCCTTCTCACTATCGCCGTTGTCTTCTATTTTGGGAAGCAGGAAGGAAAGATTCACCCCAATACCCTACTTCTTGCAGGGGTCATCATCGGTTCCTTTCTTTCTGCCATCATCATGTTTTTCCTCTCGATCTCCCAGAAAGAGGAACTCCATACCATTATCTTCTGGTTGATGGGGGACTTTAGCTTCTCTAATATTCAGGCCATCGGCATAGTCTTCCCTTATATTTTATTTGGCTTCCTCTTTCTCTACTTTCGGGCCCGTCATTTAAATCTGATCCTCACCGGTGAAGAGAGCGCTCTGCAAATGGGAGTGGATGTGGAGAGATTGAAATTGGTTTCTTACATTTCTGCCTCTTTGATCACAGCCGCCTCTGTTTCAGTCTGTGGCCTGATCGGTTTTGTGGGCCTGATCGTTCCGCATTCAGTCCGATTAGTCTTCGGGCCTGACCACCGTCTCCTTCTTCCTTCTTCGGCGCTCGTCGGCGCCTCTTTCCTCATCGCCTCAGACACATTGGCCAGGACCCTCCTGGCGCCTGTAGAGTTACCCGTTGGTGTAGTCACTGCTGCCTTTGGAGGTCCCTTCTTCATCTACCTCTTAAGGACGAGAAAGGTGGTAAAGACGTTTTGATTGAACTTCATTCCATCTCCTTCCGGTATCGCGAAGACTGGGTGCTTCAGGATATCTCTTTTCAAGTTGGAAAAGGAGAGTTTATTGGGGTGATCGGGCCCAATGGCTCTGGAAAGACCACGCTGCTGAAAATTCTCTACCGGCTCCTTTTCCCCCAAAAAGGAGAGGTCCTCTTTGAACTTGTCCCTTTAAAGAGGATGAGTCGAACCGATATTGCCAAGAGAATTGCTGTAGTGGCTCAAGAGGCCTATTCTCTCTTTCCATTCCGTGCGATTGAGATTGTCCTGATGGGAAGGTCTCCTTACCTCGGCCATCTGATGTTCGAAAATGAAAAGGATCTGGAGATTGCAAGAAAAGCGATGGAGTCAACTGAGATTCTTCCAATAGGCGAAAGACCCATTGATGAACTTTCTGGAGGGGAGCGTAAGAGGGTTTTTATCGCCAGGGCTTTGGCTCAGGAACCGGAAGTGATTCTTTTAGACGAACCTACAGCCAACTTAGATATCCATCACCAGATCGATTTTCTGAATCTCATCCTCACTCTAAACCGTGAGAAGGGCCTCACTATTATCATGGCCTCCCATGATTTAAACATTGCCTCTGAATATTGTGATCGCCTCATCCTTCTCCAAGGGGGAAGAGTTAATAAAATAGGGTCTCCCCATGAAGTGATCACCAAAGAGAATATTGAAAAGGTTTACGGTTGTGAGGTATGGGTAGACCAAAACCCTATCTCAGGGATGCCCCGGGTTAATCTATTAAAAAAGGGAGTCCATTAAGGTGGAGCTCTGGAGAGAGATCGAACTGGCCCAGGATAAGATTCGGAGAGCGATCCTTCATACTCCAATCATCTATTCGGATACTATTTCAAAACTTACTGGCAAAGAGGTCTTCCTCAAACTGGAAAACCTCCAGAAGACAGGCTCCTTTAAAATCAGAGGGGCTTACTTCAAATTGTCCCAGTTAAGCGATCCGTTAAGAAAAAGAGGTGTTGTGGCTGCATCCGCCGGAAACCATGCCCAAGGCGTTGCCTTTGCTTCATCCTTCTTAGGAATCCGATCGACTATCATAATGCCCGAAGGGGCCTCACTTTCAAAACAGATGGCTACCCGATCTTATGGTGGGGAGGTAATCCTTTTCGGTAAGGATACGGATGAAGCCCTCGATTATGCAAGAAAATTGGAGAAGGAGGGAAAGACCTTTATCCACCCCTTTGACGATGAAGAGGTAATTGCTGGACAAGGGACAATTGGTATCGAGATTCTAAAGGAGGTTCCAGGAGTGGAGGCGATCATCGTTCCCATCGGTGGCGGGGGTTTGATATCAGGAATTGCCACCATTGTCAAAAAGAAAAGACCAAGGGTAAAGATCATCGGAGTTCAATCTGTTCATGCCCCCTCTGCCTTTTACTCCCTGAAGAGAAAAAAGATCGTGGAGATGAAGGTCAAGCCCACTTTGGCCGATGGGATTGCCCTTAGAAGGTTGGGAGAACTCACCTTTCCCATTATCAAAAAGAGGGTGGATGAGATCGTTACCGTTACAGAAGAAGAGATCGCCTCAGCCATTCTCATGCTAATGGAGAGAAAGCGTCTGGTGGCAGAAGGTGCAGGGGCTACCCCTTTGGCTGCTTTGTTATCGAAACGATGGAAGACTGACGCAAATATGGTCGTTCTGGTCATCAGCGGTGGAAACATCGATGTCAATCTTCTCGACCGGATCATTGAGAAGGGGCTGACTCAAACAGGAAGGATGGTCCGTTTTGAAATACTCCTGAGGGATGTTCCAGGCTCTCTGGTGAAACTCTTAAGCCTTATCGCCCAACAA
>Ga0194110_10010852_pt1 | contig 10098 bp, 10 predicted proteins | sample TA2Kig1200mmetaG_FD_146192 | JGI IMG/M metagenome (GOLD analysis project Ga0194110, IMG submission 146192) | Freshwater microbial communities from Lake Tanganyika, Tanzania - TA2015032 Kigoma Deep Cast 1200m | ecosystem: Environmental > Aquatic > Freshwater > Lake | place: Tanzania: Lake... | reverse complement strand
AGTGGCGGTTTTAATCTTTCGCTCCCAAATGGTGAGGCAGCAATGCAAAACATGAAGCCATTTTACTCAATTGGTGCAGGATTATTATTTCGTTCAGGTAATCCGCAGTCAGGTACGTTTTTTGATGTGGGACTTTCTGGCTATCACTTTAATAAGCCGATACAAACTGTAATGGACGATCCCAAGCAGATTTTACCAATTAGGTGGTCGGGGCAGATGACCTTTCAGCAATATATCAATGACGTCAGCCTACTTAACATAAAGGCGTTATACCAAAAACAAGCAGAGGTTGATTATTTTTTGGCAGGCTTTTCCGTAGCACGATTATTTGGTGAGGATGAGGAGAAGATGGTAGGAGCAGGTCTTTGGTACCGCTCTGGTGAATCCTTTGCGCCGCATGCTTATGTTGAGTTTAATAAAATGCGAATTGGTTTTTCATATGATATCGCGTACAATAATCTTAAGAAGACGCTTACTCCAGCGAGTTCATATGAGATTTCTTTTCAGTGGCGAATTGGGCAGGTAGCAAGTGTAGGTATTAGATAACATATTTACTGCTGAATCTTGTAGTTTAACTTGTGAATTATTAGATTTAAGAGTTTACACCTATTAACTTAACAATTAATTTTTGACTTAATTTTATTTAAACCAACTACTATGACAAGAAAGAATTTTGTCGGGATGAAAAGTACTTTCATCCTTTTTTTTTTATTTCTCATTTTTTTAAATAATGTTAATGCACAATTGTGTAATTGTAATTGGGCGCAAGTAACAAATACGGAGAGTTATGAGTTATTACCAGTAAATAATAGTGAGTGGTATTTAAATACAAGAACTACGGTAAGAAAATCTACTGATGCTGGTACAACATGGACTAATACCAATTGGCCTCTTGGTATCATTCGAGATAATACTAGTGTTGTTTCTGGGATTACACACAATGGCAATAGACTTGCCGTTGGAGCACTTGATAATGGCATGTATATAACCGCTAACGGTGGCACAAGTTATGCAGCCGGAGGGCCAACTGGTTTTGGATGTGCTGCTACAGCAATGATATCGCTACCATCTGGTACAATAATTTCTACAATGACAGGATTTCAAAGGGGCCTTTATCGACTACCGGCAGGTACAAATACTTGGTCGCGTGCAAATGTTAATCCGGCATTACCTGACCCCTCTGCTGATTTTGGAGATTTTACTAGATTAGGAAATACTGTATACTCAACGCTAGTTAGTACAAATCATCAAGGTGGTTTATATTCTTCTCTTGATGATGGTGCTAATTGGAACAGACGTTTAGCAACATCGTTTTGGAATAACCCAACTGTAGTTGAAGCAAATGCTGATACCATCTATTTTGTAACAAATAACGGGAAGCTTTTTTGGTTTAATAGTCAATCAAACGCAGCTTCTTTCATTTCAGATATTCCGCAGTGTGCCAGCCCGAGTGATTTTAAAATTTCATCTGATGGAGTTTTTTATGTCACCTCAAATGTTGTATCAGGTGCTCCAGTCCAGAATAGTGCAAGAATTAACTATAGCACAGATCGAGGCAGAACCTGGCAATTTTGCACTATACAAGGGGCATCATTATATCATGAATTAACATTTGTTGGTAATCAAGTTTATGTAGGGACAAATAGTGGGTTATTTAAAGCATCGGCAGGAAATTCTACTTTTTTGTTTAACCCTTTAAGTGATACTACAAAAGTTTGTGGCATTACAACCACCTTAAACGCTGGTTCTGGTTATTCTACATACAGTTGGAATACAGGAGCGACTACCCAAAGTATTACACCAACGTCCTCTGGCTTTTATAGAGTTACAGTCACTAATGCCTCTGGCTGTACGGCCAGTGATAGCACATATTTAATTTTAGTCAATGCTAATATTATTAATAATGATTCACTAGTATGCAAAAATTCTGTAATCACTCTCATTGCAGATACTATTCGCCCAACACAACTTGGTTGGCAATTATTAATACCTGGGAGTGCCTATGAAGGTAATCTAGTAAATTTCCAAGGAGGTGGGTTTGATCCCTTTTCAAGTAAATTATATTCAGTTACTCCCTCTCGTGTTTATTTATTTGATTTGAATAATAATGCAGTTCAAACACTTACTTCAACTAATACACCTAGTTCACTCGGTCATTTCACATACGATTTTACTAATAATCGATTAGTCGGAAATCGTGTAGGCAGGGATGCTGTATTTGCCATGCCGGCTACGGGGGGTTCGTGGACAAATATTGGTGCTGGATCATTTGATGCTGAGAGTTATGGAAATGTATCATATTGGAATCCTAGAACTAATCGATATGGATATTTTTCCGGATATGGTTTTTTTGCTGTTAAGAATTGGGTATGGGAAAACACAGGAAATACTTGGGCTAACACATATGTTAATAATAACAGCTGTACTCCCCCAAAAAGAGTTGGTACTCAGATGGCTAGAAATGCTGATGGAAGTAAATTATATTTCTTCTCTGGACAGGGCAGCTGTGACGGAAATCAATTTGCTTCATCTTGCTCTTTGGGCTCACCATGGGGTACAGATGTTGGAATTTACTGCTGGCTGAGAGACATCTGGGAGCTAGACCTAACAAATTTTACATTTAGAAATATCCTTCCCGTTAATAGTCCATCTATTTCAAAGGAGGGTAGTTTTTCATATGATTTTGAAAATAATACGTTTTATTATTTTGGAGGATATGTCCCCTCCCCAACGTATAATCCTAATATTGGCGCTATTACAAATTTCACAAACGAAGTGTTTAGATATCGAGTTGGCGTAGATAATGGCTTTGTTCAAATTTCTGTTCAAGGTACGCCTCCACCTGTTGTTACTTTAAATAATTATAGTGGAACATCTTACTATGATGCTAAGTATGATCGTATTATTTGGGCTAGAAAAGATGGTATTTGGGCACTCAATCTCACATCTCAAAATAGTATTCAGAATTATTTGTGGTCAAATGGTTCAACTTTTTCTAGCACTAATGTTACAGTGGGGCAGACAACTACTTATTTTTTAACAGTTTCAAATGGTTCCCTTTCATGCAGGGACAGTGTTAAGTATACAGTGCCTGTAGCGCCGGTTATTTCTAATCAATCCTTTTGTCAAGGAGCTACTGTACCTACTATTTCTCTTTCAAGTGGTAGCCCTAGTGTTTCATATGTATGGACTAATAATAATAATTCTATAGGACTTGGATTGTCTGGGGTAGGCTCAATTCCTAGTTTTATCGCTGCAGGAAACGGAGGACCAATCCAATCGTCAACAATAACTGTTACCCCTCGTTTGCAAAACTGCAACGGTATCGAGTCTTCATTTAATATTTCTGTTTTTCCTGGTGCCATTGCAAATGCAGGACCTGATGTTACAATTATTACTGGCGATAATTACCTAATGCGAGCATCAGGCTCTACAGGATCTTATATATGGTCACCCTCGACAAGTTTAAATAATCCAGCGATATTAAATCCTACAGCATCACCAGTCACAAGCACAACATACACGCTGCGTGTTACTACTAATCTAGGTTGCACCGCAACCGATAGTGTAACTATAAGTGTACTTCCATATTGCGTTAAGCCTTTAAATGCTTTCACACCTAATGGTGATGGTATTAATGATAAGTGGTTTATCACTAATGGTAATTGTCTTATTAAAGCCGGTGTACAAGTTTTCAACCGTTATGGCGCCAAGGTGTTTGAGGATAGGGATTATAAGAATAATTGGGATGGAACATTTAACGGGAAACCACTTCCTGATGGTACCTATTATTATATTATAAGTTATAGTCTAATTAATAATAAAGTTGAGACAAGATCAGGTAATGTCACCATATTACGATAATGACTAAAAAATGTCTATGAACAAGATTTATTTTTTCTTTCTTATATCAGTAATGTCCTCATTAAAAATTTGCGGACAGCAGCTTTTTACATCATCCTTATATGACCTCCAAGGTAATCTTCATAATCCTGCAGTAGCAGGTTCAAGTAAGTCATTACAATTAGGTGCTTCATATCGGGGAATGTGGACTGGAATTAGCGGAAGTCCAACCACAGCGTTAGTATTCGGATCGACATATTTTGATAAATCTAATATTGGGTTTGGCGGCCATCTTTATAGCGATGTTTCTGGCCCGACTAGTCGAAAAGGTATACAAACATCGTATTCTTACCATGTACCATTAAATAGTCGGTCTACTTTTTCAGTTGGAATTGAGGGCCGATTTCAACAGTTTTCCATTGATAGGGCTCTCTTGCAAGAAGCATTAGGAAATGATCCAATTTTAGCAGGGTCACCAAACCAGTTTAAGGGGGATGCTGGTTTTGGAGTTGCTATTTCTAATGAAAAGTATCAAGTCGGAGCATCCGTTAGTCAGCTTGTCCAATCCAGATTAAATTTTTATAGCGGCTCATTAAGTCGTTCAGCTAATGCCAGATTATACAGGCATTATTACTTCCATGGAAACTACAATTGGGACGTTGAGAAAGAAGTTCGTGTTATACCAAATCTTCTGCTAATTTATCTTCCCAATGCCCCAATAGAAATTCAAGCTGGTGCCAGAATTGAAATCAAGAATACTTTCTGGTGGGGTTTATCTGTCCGAGCTAGACAGAGTTGGATGCTTTCTGCTGGAATGAATATTCAAAAGCGTCTTACAGTAGGGTACTCCTTTGATATATATTCAACCCCACTTAGTGTTTTTGATAAAGGCCCCAGTGCTCACGAGATTATTTTGCGTTTTACTCGGGCTAACAATTAATTTAGTATTTAAAAATCAAGCTTCAACTTTTAAAAAAAAAGTATGCGAAAAAAATTAAACATTCAGCCAGGGTTATACTTGCTAAATGCTATTTTAATATTTTCATTTTCGGCCTGTAACGAGGGGGCAATAAATACACCTATAGAGGGGCAGAGCACTATTACCAATACTAACAGCTCTAGTTCAACAGGCTCAACATGTGCTTGTAGCACAACAGACGCAAGATCTCTAGCATATAAGTATACAGCTGCTTTTGATAAAATTCAAAATGAGTTACCATCAGATGTGGCACGAATTATTAGAGTTGAGAGTGTTGAAGAGAGGGACAACTGCACTTGGGTAGTAACTTTTAAAGTATCATGGCCATTTGGTAATACTGATGGGGCGCATCCCGATGAATATCTAAAAAAGAGATATGGATGTGATGGCAAAGAGATTTACGAGTTGTAATAAAATTTTATAGGTATATGCTATTTAAAATACTACCTACTTTTTTAATCGTTCTTCTCATCTCATGTAATAAGGAGACAATTGTTGGACCTACAGTAGATACAGTAAAAAGCAGTTTAACGGCAGGGGTAACCAAAACCTGGACATTGAGTAAGATGTTCGTTAATGGTTCCCAAGCAACGCTTACACCTGGCCAAACTCGATATACAAAGACTTTTTTGTCTTGCTTTTAATACAAGAGCTCAGTATAATTTACAGCTTAATCAAGTCAAAACATATACTGGTACACTTACTAGTCCCCAAGAAGAAAGAGTACTTGATGCAGTTCCTCAAGGAAAAGTATGGAAAATTGAAGCAATAGGCTTATCTGGAGGTCCCTATTACCAGTTTAAGGTAAATGGGAAAAATTACTTTAATATATGGGACTCGGGGGTTAGTGCTGGCTCAAGGGCTGGGGGAGTGATTAAGGAAATTATTTGGCTAAAGGCTGGGGACATTATTACTGCCAAGAATTCAGTTGGCTTTGGCAATTGTCCTTATGGATGTAATCAAGATTATGTCATTTCATCCCCCGAATCGAACTCTTGAGGTTATCCTGCTGATTTTTAGCACCTACATCTTGGTTATACTAAAAATGTCGCCAATTTGTCGCCACAGTTGCTAAACCTACCACTTTATGCAGAAAAAAACTGTAAAGAACGTTCCAGAACGGAAAAGAACATTCGGGAACGGGGAAAAACGTTCCAGAACGCTTACGAGCGTTCCGGAACGAAGAACCTCTTTTTCAGGAAATATTATCATTTCCACCAGTTTTTCTATAGCTAGCAAGTTCCGCATTCAATTGCTGATTTTCTCTCATCAGCCTGTCATTGGTATTTTTCAATTTTGTATTTTCCTGCTTAAGGGCGTTATTGCTAGATATTAAACTAGCATTAATACCTCTATAGCTATTATTCTCTTCTCGCAGCCTTACAATTTCACTTCGAAGCGACTGATTATCTTGGTAGAGCATGTAACCAATACCAGCTGCACTAATTCCAAGTGCAATAAGAACAGTTGTAGTATTTGATTTACCATCTGCTTGGCTGAGTTTGCCAATTAATGACATATAGTTATCATTCATGATGTAGTTCGATTTTATGGGTTTTTAATTTTGGGTTTGTAAAAATTTTGAAGCCTAGAAATTCTGCAACTGCAATTCCCGAGTGATAGCTAAAACCCAGATTGTCACCAAGGTTGATGTTGTAAGCATCTAATATTTCGGTACTTACAACATCACCATGTGCAGTCAGTAGCTTTAAGATTTGTCGGCGTGTCTCCCTTTGCCTTGCAGCAAAGTCTAACAAAATTTCTTCTTGGGGCTGGGTCTTCAATGTAAATTTTTTCCTTTTGCAATCATGTATCGTGCCGAATTTGTCAATCCAACGCGAACAGTGAGTTTTGGTAGCCCTTGCTTGATCTTCAATGGGCTCACCACAGTAAAGACACACTCTTCCAAGGATATACGTTTTTTCAGGAAGGTTGTTTGATAGTTGCTCTTTTTTATTTTTCATAAAAGTTTAAATTTTAAGATTAAAAAATAGTAGGAAAAATGTCTAACTTTTTTCATGCGGATATTTTTTTTGATGTAATAAAGCTGGAGGGGGGATCAATTTTATACTTGTCTATATACTCTAATACCCAGGAAAGCTTGTAGAAAAGCTTCCCACCATCTTTGGAATATTTGATCTTACCCTCTTTTCTTAGGTCAGCTGCATGTCTTTTAGAGATATGTAGTATAGAACAGAGCTCTACTTCGTCAATTATAACTTGATCAGCCGGTCGTTGAAATTTTAAAACTTCGCTTTTTAGTTCACGCATGAACTCTTGTGCGGCTGGGGAATCGAATATGTTGTTTCTCATCATAGCGTTATTTACTTTGACCGTCATTGGTCATTTCGCAAGATGAGTAGAAATGTAGGTTCTGAAAAATTTTTTTTAAAAAAAAAGTGAAAGAACATTGATTTTAAATCAAAAAACTCACTTTTTTATTTTATAAAATAAATGAAATGTGGAAAAGGTATTACTGATAATGAAATTCATGTGGATAAAATTTTCTGAAGTAATTTATTGAAACTAGGCTGCAGCTGGGTAAAAAAATTTTTTTTTGCAAAATCAGTCTTGGTTTCGGGCCTATTTTCAACTTGGGGCGGTACAGTTTCTGGTAATTTTTTTTGATCTTGGCATCCAACGACCAAAAAAGAAATTATCTTACCTCTACTGAATTGTGTATTCAACAGTAGCTGTTGCTCTGGGTGTATTTGAACCATTTAACTCCTTAAAAGTAAAAGGAGCATCGTTTTTACTGACTTCAATACGCAAATAGAGTTTCAAATGATTTTCTGCAGTTACACCATTCCACCCAGACTTCGTAACTACCATACGAGCTAAAAACCCCTTTTTAACTGGGCCTATTGTTGTTTCCCAATCTTGCCGGATAGGAACTATAATCGTTGGCAAACCACTTCCATCTTCTTTAGTTATATCAACAAGAACATTACCCCCTGAATAAATTGAAGTTGTTTCTAGCCCATACTTTACATAGTATTCATCCGCTTTCAGTTTTTCGCAAGAAATACCGGACATCATTACGATTACAATAATGATAAAAGCGCTTAATGAAAATTTTTTCATTTATATATTGATTTAGTTACCCAGTTAACTCTTCCCAAAAATCTTTTCTCATTTTCTAATGTACTTAATTTCACCAATATCTTTTGCAGTTTTGAAAAAGAACACAAAACAGCCTGATCGATCAGATCGCCTGATTGTGTACTGACTTGACGGCCCGACCCGACGGGTCGTTCATATTTTGGAAGGATGGATCCCAGGCCAGAGCAGCCGGACTGCTGCACGCCACCGATTTTACGCTGGGCACACAGCCTGCTGCTGAATCGGAGGGGAATAATTCCGAGAAGATGCTTCGGTAATGATATTCTTCCTTGCTGAGTGGCGTATTGACCGGAAACCGATAGTTCGCTTTTTCAAATTCCTCGTCGCTCACTTTTTCCGTGGCGATCTTCTTTAAGGTATCGATCCAATTGTAACCGACCCCGTCGCTGAATTGTTCTTTTTGTCGCCACACGATCGCCTCCGGCAACAGATCTTCGAAGGCTTTGCGAAGGATCCACTTTTCCATCTTCCCATCCTTAGCCATTTTATCGGCCGGATTCAATCGCATCGCCACGTCCATAAATTCCTTATCCAAAAAAGGCACTCGTCCTTCTACGCCCCAAGCCGCCAATGATTTGTTGGCCCGCAGGCAATCGTACAAATGAAGCTTGCCCAACTTTCGAACGGTCTCCTCATGGAAGGCTTGCGCATTGGGTGCTTTGTGAAAATAGAGATAGCCGCCAAAGATCTCATCGGCCCCCTCGCCTGATAACACCATCTTGATGCCCATGGATTTGATCACTCGTCCCAATAAATACATGGGTGTACTGGCCCGGACCGTGGTTACGTCGTAGGTCTCCAAATGATAGATCACATCGCGGATCGCGTCCAATCCCTCTTGTATGGTAAAATGTATCTCATGATGTATGGATCCAATGTGATCGGCCACTTTACGAGCGGCTGCGAGATCAGGAGAACCGTGCAATCCGACAGCAAACGAATGCAATTGCGGATACCAGGCCATTTGCGTATCGCCCGATTCGACCCGTTTGGATGCAAATTTTTTCGCGAGGGCAGCAATGATAGAGGAGTCCAATCCACCCGACAACAACACCCCATACGGCACATCGCACATTAATTGTCGGTGTACGGCCGACCCCAAGGCCGTGCGCAATTGTGCAACATCAGAGGTCTGATCCTTCACCGCAGCATATTCCACCCAATCGCGCTGATACCAGCGAGTGGGTGTGGTTCCCTCCAAGCTATAGAGATAATGGCCGGGGAGAAATTCTTCGATCTTATTGCATACGCCTTCGAGGGCTTTGAGTTCGGAGGAAACATAGAAATGTCCGAACTTATCCCAGCCCATATAAAGCGGTATGATGCCCATGTGGTCGCGGGCAATGAGATAGGCATCTTTTTCCTCGTCGTACAATGCAAAGGCGAATATCCCGTTGAGGTCTTCCAGAAATGCGGCCCCTTTTTCTTGATAAAGCGCTAAGATCACTTCACAATCGGATTGAGTTTGAAACGGGTAATCGGGAAAGCGTTCGCGAAGCTGGGTATGGTTATAGATCTCTCCGTTGACAGCAAGAACGTGTTTATGATCTGCCGAAAACAGCGGTTGCTTGCCGGATGCCGGATCCACGATTGCGAGACGCTCGTGGGCAAGGATCGTATGGGGATGGGTATACATACCCGACCAATCGGGACCGCGATGCCGGATACATTTCGCCATGGAGAGTGCCTGGGTACGCAAGGATTCCGATCCGAATCGAATATCAAAAATGCCAATGATGCCACACATAATCGATGATTAAACAGCGAATGTAAGTGTTAATGGCATCGATTCACCCGAACGGTCGATCGGGTGAATCTAGGCTGCCGGAGAGCGGCATGAAAGAGAATTAAACATAACTTAGTATATCATTGATAAGATAGATCAGCGTTCATGCCGTATAGTTCTACTGTCGCGCAAGTGTTCAGTAAAACTTTGCGGAGGGAATTGATCCTTTCTCTATCATTGTATAGCCTTCATCATTTCCCGGATGGCAGCTTCTAACTGCGTATCACGGCCATTGAGTAGATCTGTATATGGCAGCGGTACACGCACATCAGGTTCTAACTGAAGATTCTCGGTTGGCCGCTTTTCTTTTCCAATCGTTGCCACCATCGGAATACCAAAAACAATCGTTGGATCAATTTGTGTTTCC
>Ga0194110_10010841_pt1 | contig 10103 bp, 8 predicted proteins | sample TA2Kig1200mmetaG_FD_146192 | JGI IMG/M metagenome (GOLD analysis project Ga0194110, IMG submission 146192) | Freshwater microbial communities from Lake Tanganyika, Tanzania - TA2015032 Kigoma Deep Cast 1200m | ecosystem: Environmental > Aquatic > Freshwater > Lake | place: Tanzania: Lake... | reverse complement strand
CGTCGCCGCCGAGCGGCTGGCGTGCGCGCACGACGTCACGGTCTTCGAGGCTGAACCGCGCCTCGGCGGCCACACGCACACGGTCGACGTGCCGACCATGGACGGCAGCAGCGTCGCCGTCGACACTGGCTTCATCGTCTGCAACGACCGGACATACCCAGGCTTCCTCGCGCTGATGGCGCGTCTCGGCGTGCCACTGCGGCCCTCCACGATGAGCTTCTCGCTGCGCTGCGAGCGCACCGGGTTCGAGTACAACGGCGCCGACCTCGACCGCCTGTTCGTGCAGCGCCGCAACCTGCTGCGGCCGTCGCACTGGGGGATGATCCGCGACATCCTGCGCTTCCACCGCGACGCGCTGGCGCGGCGCGGCAGCGAGATGCCGCTCGGCGACGTGCTGGTCCGCGGCGGCTACGGCCGTGCGTTCCGCGAGCGCTACCTTGTGCCGATGATGGCGGCGATCTGGTCGGCGGAGCCGCAGAAGCTCATGGCGATGCCGGCGCGCTTCTTCGTCACCTTCTTCGAGAACCACGGGATGTTGACGGTGAACGACCGGCCGCAGTGGTTCACGGTCGCCGGCGGCTCGCGCAGCTACCTCGCCCCGCTCGCTGCCAGCTTCCGCGACCGTGTTCGCCTCGGCGCGCCAGTCGCGCGGCTGCAGCGCACGGCGGACGGCGTGCTGGTGACGGTCCGCGGCCAACAGCCCGAGCGCTTCGACGGCGTCGTCGTCGCCGCGCACACCGACCAGGCGCTGGCGATGCTTGGCGACGCCGACGACGCCGAGCGCGCGACGCTCGGCGCGATCCCGTACCAGGAGAACGACGTCGTGCTGCACACCGACGCATCGCTGCTGCCGCGGCGCAAGAAGGCGTGGGCGGCGTGGAACTACCACCTGCCGGCGCAGCCGTCGGCGCGCGCGACCGTGACGTACTGCATGAACCTGCTGCAGGGCCTGCCAGGCGACGTGATCTACAACGTCACGCTCAACCGGACCGACGCCATCGATCCGGCGAAGGTCTTGCGCCGCTTCGTCTACCACCACCCGGTGTTCGACACAGCTGGCGTGCGGGCGCAGGAGCGTGTCGCCGACCTCAGCGGCCGCCGGCGCGTGTGGTGGTGCGGCGCGTGGTGCGGCTTCGGCTTCCACGAGGATGGCGTGCAGGCAGGTCGTCGCGTCGCCGCCGACTTCGGGCTCGGCGACGGCGCAATGGCCACTGGCAGCGCGGCGATGGCGGGGGCCTCGGCGTGACCGCCGCGGCCGCGCCGGCCATTGCCGCGGTTGTGACCGCCGCGGCGCGCCACTGCGCCGTCTACGTCGGCGAGGTGCGCCACCGCCGCCACGACGGCGTCGGCCATGCCTTCGCGGTGCGTCTGTACATGGCCTACCTCGACCTCGCCGAGCTCGACGCCGCGTTCGCCGGCCGCTGGCTGTGGTCGCATCGCCGGTGGTGGGCGCCGATGCGCTTCCGGCGCGCCGACTACTTTGGCGACCCGGCGCGACCGCTCGCCGAGTGCGTGCGCGCGGCCGTCGCCGCCGCGACCGGCGCGGCGCCCGACGGGCCGGTGCGCGTGCTGGCGCAGCTGCGGTGCTTCGGTTACGTGCTGAACCCAGTGACGTTTTACTACTGCTTCGATCGCTCCGAGCGGCTCCAGGCCGTGCTCGCCGAGATCACCAACACGCCGTGGGGTGAGCGGCATCACTACGTCGTCGCGCGCGGCGCGGCGACCGGCGACGCGCTGCACGGCGAGTTCGCCAAGGCCTTCCACGTGAGCCCGTTCCAGCCGATGAGCCACCGCTACCGCTGGACGTTCGGCACGCCCGGCGAGCGGCTGGGGGTGCACATGGACAACCTCGTCGACGGCCAGCCAGTGTTCGCCGCGACGCTGTCCTTGACGCGTCGGCCATGGTCAACCGGCAACCTGTTGCGCGCCTTGGCCAGACATCCTTGGATGACGGCCAAGGTCACTGTCATGATCTACACGCATGCCTTCTTGCTCTGGTGCAAGCGGGCCCCATTCCACGCCCACCCTAAGAAGGCGAGTCCAGCGCGATGAGTGGCTCGATCCTGATTGCCGACGCCCGCGACGACGGCCAGTCGGGCGCGCGCCGGCTGCCGACGATGACGCAACGGCTGTTCCGGGCCGGTATCCTGGCGCGGCTGCGCGGTCTGCGCGCGGGCGCGATTCGCCTGCGCGACGTGTTCGGCGAGACGGTCCTCGGCGATTCGGCCGGCCCGCTCGGCACGGTGGCGATGGACGTCGTCGACCCGGACTTCTGGTCGGCGGTGGCCACCGGCGGCGACGTTGGCGCTGGCGAAGCGTTCGTCGCCGGCCAGTGGCGTTCACAGGATCTCGTCCGCCTGATGCAGTTGTTCGTGCGCGATCGCGCCGTGCTGCTCGGAGTGCACGAGACCTTCTGGTCGCTGCCGCGCCGCTGGCTGCTGCGCGCCGGCCAGTGGCTGCGCCGCAACAACCGCGGCGGTAGCAAGCGCAACATCGCCGATCATTACGACCTCGGCGACGAGCTGTTCGCGCACTTCCTCGACCCGACGATGACCTACTCGTCGGCGTGGTTCGAGCGACCCGACCAATCGCTGCTCGAAGCGCAGCAGCACAAGCTGCGACGGCTCTGCCGGCTGGTCGACCTGCAGCCTGGCGACCGCCTGCTCGAGATCGGCACTGGCTGGGGCAGCCTGGCGATGTGCGCTGCCGGCGAGTTCGGCGCGCAGGTCACGACGACAACGATCTCGCAAAATCAGCACGACCGCGCCCGCCAGCGCATCGCCGACGCCAACCTCGCCGACCGCGTGACCGTCGTGCAGCAGGACTACCGTGACCTGCGAGGCACGCACGACAAACTGCTGTCGTGCGAGATGGTCGAAGCCGTCGGCGCGCGCTTCCTGCCGACCTACCTGAAGGTTTGCGCGCAGCGCCTGCGGCCGGGCGGCGTGCTCGGCCTGCAGGCAATCACCATCGCGCACCAGCACTACGCCGAAGCGCTACGGATGGTCGACTACATCCGCCGCCATGTGTTTCCAGGCAGCTTCATCCCGTCGATCCAGGCGATCGCCGCGGCTGCCAGCGAGCACACCGATCTGCGCCTCGAGTACTGCGAGGACTTCGCCACCACTACGCGACGACGCTGCAGCGCTGGCGCGAGACCGTGCTCGGCTCGCCCGGGCCGTTCTTGCGGCGCGGTGGCGAAGGCCTCGTGCGCGCGTGGGAGTATTACTTCGCCTACTGCGAAGCCGGCTTCCGCGAGCGCCACATTGGCGTTTCGCACCTGCGCTTCCGCCGCGTGGGCGGGTACGGCTCGTCAGCGGCCGCTGGCGCCAGCTAGCCGCGCAGCGCCGCACGCGCGGCCGCCACGTCGACCGCGATCTGCGCCGTCAGCTCGGCCGCGTCGGCGAACTTCCGCTCCGGCCGCAGGAACTTGCGGAACGTGACTTCCAGCTCGCGGCCGTACAGGTCGCCGTGGAAGTCGAGCAGGTGCACCTCAAGCCGCGACTCGGTGGTCGTGCTGCCGGCAAACGTCGGCCGCACGCCGAGGTTGGCGACCGCCGGGTGCACGGCGCCGTCGACGATCGCATCGACGGCGTAGACGCCGGGCGGCGGCACCATGCCTGGCTGCGGCACGACGTTGGCGGTCGGAAAGCCGAGCGTGCGTCCGCGCGCCTCGCCGTGCACGACCGTGCCCATCGCGCCGGGGAAGCGGCCGAGAAACCGGTGGGCGGCAGCGAGGTCGCCGCGGGCGATGGCGTCGCGGATCGCGGTCGACGACACTGGTTCGCCGTCGAGCAGGAACGGCTCGCCGACGCGCACATCGAAGCCGAGCTCGGCGCCGAGTTCGCGAAAACGCGCCGGCGTGCCTTCGCGGTCCTTGCCGAGCGCGCTGTCGTAACCGAGCAGCAGGCCGCGGGCGCGCAGCCGGTTGACGAGCAGGTCCTGGGCGAAGGCGCGCGCCGTCATGTTCTGCAGCCGCGGCTCGAAGCGCAGCCGCACGAGGCGGCCGACGCCGGCGCGGCGCAGCAGGCGCAGGCGGTGCGGCACGCTGACCAGCTGCGGCGGCGCCTCGCCGCGCAGGATCTGGTCGGGGTGGTTGGCGAAGGTCACCACCGTCGGCATGCCCCGCAGCGCCGAGGCCATCTCCGTTAGTTGGTGCAGCAGCCGCTGGTGGCCGAGGTGCACGCCGTCGAACACGCCGACGGCGACGATGGAACGGCTCTGCGGCGCGTCGCCGTAGGCGCCGACGAGGTCCAGGGCCAGCAGCGCGTCGAGGCCGTCGATCAGCCGCATGGGCGGGCAGCCTACCGTCAGGTGCGGCGCGGCGAAGCGGTCGCTTGCGTGAAGTCAGCTGGTGACCGGGACCCGCTCACGCGCGGGCGCGGAACTCGGCTTCGAGGTCCTGCAGTTGCGCCTTGACGCGCAGCTTCTCCGACGCGGTCAGGCGGTCGACGAAGAGCAACCCGTCCAGGTGGTCCATCTCGTGCTGGATCACGCGGGCGAGGAAGCCGTCGGCGCTGAGCTTCTGCGGCCCGCCTTCGAGGTCCTGGTACTCGATCGTGATCTCAATCCAGCGTTCGACTTCGGCGTGCATGCCGGGGAACGACAGGCAGCCTTCCTCGCCGAACTCGCGCCCCTTCTTCTTGGTGATCTTGGGATTACAGAGGACCTTCTCACCGCCCTTGTCGTCGCGGTTGCCGCTGGGGTTGAGCACCAGCAGCTTGAGCTCGATGCCGACCTGGGGCGCGGCGAGGCCGCAGCCGACCTCCTCGTACATCGCCGCCATCATCTTCTCGGCGGTATTGCGCAGGTCCGCGTCGAAGGCGGTGATGGTCTTGCCGCCGCGGCGGAGCACGGGGTCGGGGTAGACGAGGACTTCCATGCGGGCGGGTTGGGGGAGGCGCGGGCCGGGCCAGGGGCGTCCGTCCGGCCGATCTGGCGGTTGCGGCCTCCCTGGGGGGCGAGTAGATTCTTCGCCCCTTTCGCCGCCGTCAAGCTCCCACGCGGGACGCGGCCTTCCGTCCCGCATGGACCTCAGCAAGTTCCTCGAGCAGGCTGCCGACGCCACCAAGCGCCGCAACTTCGCCATGGCAGTCAAGATCTACGGCCAGGTGCTGTCGATCCAGCCGGACTTCGGCGAGGCGCGCGCCGGCCTGCGCAAGGCGCTGTTCCAGAAGGCGGCGCAGAAGGCGCCGAGCAAGCCGGTCGCCCTGCTACTCGGCGGCCTCAGCCTGCTGACCGGCAACATGATGCGCCTCGCCGGCCAGCACGCGGCGGCGGCCAAGTCGTTCGAGGGCTACCTCGCGCACGATCCGCTGAACGAAAGCGTCAACCTCAAACTCGCCGCCGCGCTGCAGCGGGCCGGCCACGAGCGCTCGGCGCTCGCCGTCTACGCCGCGTACGCGCAGCACCAGCCGCGCTGCATCGATGCTTGCCGCGCCGCCGGCCAGTTGTACCAACGCCAGGGCAAGCACCAAGAAGCGCTGGCGATGTACGAGGCCGCGCTGAGGGTCGACCCGCGCGACCAGGAGTCGCTCAAGGCCCGCAAGGACCTCGCTGCCGAGGGCGCGCTGCGCAACACCGGCATCGACAAGGCCGGCAGCTCGCGCGACCTGATCAAGGACAAGGAGCAACAGCGCCAGCTCGAGCGCCAGGAGCGCCTGCAGTTGTCGGCCGAGGAGATCGAGGCCGAGCTGACCGACATCGAGGCCAAGCTGCAGGACAAGCCCGACGACCGCAAGCTGCTGCGCCGCGGCGCCAAGCTGCGCGAGATGGCCAAGGATCTCGCCGGCGCGCTCGACCTCGCCGAGCAGCTCCAGCGGCTCGATCCGTCGGACGCCGAACTGCAGGAGCTGGTCGGCGACCTGCGCATCCGTCTGCAGGAGCAAAAGGTGCAGAAAGCCGAGCGCAGCGGCGACGCCGGCGCCGCCGGCCGAGCCCGCGCGGCCCTCGCGACCCTGCGCGTCGCCGAGGCCAAGCGCCGCGTCGAGCGCAACCCGGCCGACCTCGCCGCCCGCTTCGACCTCGGCAATGGCCTGCTGGCCACCGGCGACGTCGACGGCGCGATCGCCGAGCTGCAGCAGGCCGTCAAGGATCCGCGCAAGAAGACCGAGGCGCTGTTCGCGCTCGGCCGCGCCTTCCAGCAGAAGAACCTTGCCGAACTCGCGCTCAGCCAATTCGACAAGGCGCTGCAGGCCGCCGGCTCCGGCGTGCTGGCCAAGGAGGCGCTCTACGAGATGGGCGCCATCTGTGCCACTCTCGGCAAGCGCGATGACGCGCTGCGCCACTACACCCGCATCCTCGAGCAGGACATCGGCTTCCGCGACGTCGCGAAGAAGGTGGAAGCGCTGAAGGGCTGAATCCCTTCCGCTTTCCTGCTCCTCGATCCCCGACACCAACCGATTTTCAGAAACCGAGAACGCAGCAATGGCCCACAGCAAGCAAGCGCTCAAGCGCGCCCGTCAGAGCGAGAAGAACCGCGTCGCCAACAAGACCAAGATGTCGCGCATGAAGAGCGCGGTGAAGAGCCTGATGGCGTTGGTCCAGGCCGGCGACAAGGCGAAGGCGGCGGCGCTCCTGACGACGGTCTGCAAGATCATCGACAAGGCGGCCCAGACGCACGTCATCCACGCCAACAAGGCCGCGCGCCACAAGAGCCAGGTCACCCGCGCCGTCGGCGCGATGAAGTGACCGGCTGAGCCTGCCGGCGCTTCGCGCGGCGCCAGGCGGGGATGGCGCGGGCGTCCGTCGGGCGGCCGCCCGTCCACGGCAGCGTCGATCAGCTTTGCAGGAGTTGCAGCGCCGCCTGCGGCTGCGTGTTCGCCTGCGCCAGGATCGAGATCGCAGCCTGCTGCAGGATCGAGTTGCGCGTCAGCGACGCCGTCTCGACCGCGACGTCGACGTCGCGGATGCGCGACTCGGCGGCGGACAGGTTCTCCGACTGGATCTGCAGGTTGGCGATCGTCGTGGTCAGGCGGTTTTGGGCCGCGCCGAACTGCCCGCGCACGCGGCTGACCGAGTTGACGGCGAGGTCGAGCGCCGCGATGGCGGTCGTCGGCGTGCCGGTCGAGCCGATGTCGAGCGTCGACAGGCCGAGCGTCGAGGCCAGCGTGTCCGAAGTGCTCAGGTGGATCGTGTCGATGCCGTCGGCGGTGCCGACGCCCACCTGGAAGGTGATCGTCGAACCGGTGCCATCGAGCAGGCTGACGCCGTTGAACGTCGTCGACTTGGCGATGCGGTCGATCTCGTCGATCAGGTCGCTGAACTCCTCGTTCAGCGTCGAACGGTCGGCGGCGCTGACCGTGCCGTTGTTCGCCTGGATCGCCAGTTCGCGCATGCGGATGAGGATCGAACTGACCTCGTTGAGGGCGCCTTCGCCCGTCTGCGTCAGCGAGATGCCGTCCTGCGCGTTGCGAATCGCCTGACCCGTCGAGCGGATCTGGCCACGGAAACGCTCCGAGATCGCGAGGCCGGCCGCGTCATCCGACGCCGTCGAGATGCGAAGGCCCGTCGACAGGCGACGGTAGTTCGCCTGCAGTCTCTCGGTGGTCTGCGACAGCGAGCGCTGCGCGTTGAGGGAAGCGATGTTCGAATTGACTCGAAGACCCATGGTAGTGCTCGATCCTGTTGGCCTGAGACGTCGGAACGGGTCCGACGTCGATGCCTGCAGCAGATCGGCAGCCGCTTGAGGACTTCTTCAGGAAATCTCGCGATTGGACACCCTCTCGCTGTGCGTCCCATGGCATAGGCGGGGGTTGCGGCCGCAGACCGGCGTGAAGATCGCGGTCGCGGTCCTGCATCGGGATGCCGGCCGCCGTCCTCGCCCTGAGCGCACGCCGGGCCCCACGCGCCGAAGCGGTTGCCGTCCTTCGGGTCGCGTCGCGGTTTGCCTAGCAGCGTCGGCTCGAGCTGCATCACCGGTGTTTTCGCCGGGCCCTGGCCGAGGAAGCAGCGCGCGAACAGCCCTGCCGCGGTCATTGCCTCGGTTCGTTCCGTCGGGGAGCGGCTACCGTGCCCCCCGGGCTTGCGCGAGCTGCGCTGGCCGGCGGCGGTGTAGCCGTGGCGATTGCTCGTGTCGGTGACGCCGTCGAACTGCGATTGCGCGCTGCCGGCGCTGCGGCACAGCCGACTGGGAACACAACGGCCCGCGCTTCCTGCGCGGAGGCGCGGGCCGTCGCCTGCGGCCGGAGGACCGCCAGTTCGTCAGCGGACGAGCTTGCTGTAGCGGTAGTAGGCCTCGAGCGTCAGCACCAGCGACGCGGTGCTGTAGACGCGGCCGCCGTCCTCGCCCCAGGCGCACTTCGGGTCCCAGGAGCCATAGAGGTTCTTCTTGGCCTTGTCCCTGTGCTGGTTCTTCACGACGGCGGTCTCGAGCTTCTTCTGCCATTCGGTCCAGTGCTTGCCACCCATCTGGAACAGCGCGTACGTCGCGTAGTACCAGTAGTAGTGGTCGATCGTGCCGGCCTTCTCGTCCCAGATCGGCGGCTTCTCCAGGATGCGATCGGCGGCGGCCTTCATGACCGGCTTCTCCTTCGGATCCTGGTTCATGAAGAAGCGGCAGAAGAGGCCGACGGCGGTCATCGCCGCGCCCTTTTCGACCGGGAAGTCCGTCCCGTGGCTGCCCGGCTTGCGGGAGCTCGGCTCGCCCTGCTTGCTGTAGCCGTGGATGCCCGTCGGGTCGCTGACCTGATCGAGCCACACGCCGCAGAGCTTCAGGGCCTCCTTGTTGATCGTCAGGCCGAAGAACTCGCCCGACTCGTAGGCCATGATGCACCAGCCCGTGACCGACGTGTCGTTGTCGTTGTCGCGCGGCTGATAGCGCCAGACCGAGTACGGGTTGCGGTGCGACTCGAGGTAGTTGATGCCCTTCTGCGCGACCGGCTTCAGCAGCGTGTAGTTGGACAGGCCGAAGGCCTCGCACATGGCGTACGCCGCGATGGCGTGGTCGTAGACGAAGTCGTGCGACGCGGCGGTGCCGAACAGGCCCGTCGACGCGTCCTGCTGGTCACGCAGCCACAGCACGCCCCTCTTGACCTGGTCCTTGTAGGCGCCGCTGCGCATCGTGTTGCCGTCGCCCAGGTAGGCGAGCAGCGCAAGGCCGGTGACGCCGACGTCGTGGACCGCGTTGCCAGGACCGTCGCAGACGTCGCCCGACGCGTCGTCGTGCTTCATGAACTGGTCGCAGTCCCACTTGCCGTCGTCGTCCTGGTGGTTCTTCAACCACTGCAGGCCGGCGTCGATGTTCTCGGCGTAGCTCTTGCCGCCGGCCCTCTTGCCGCCACCGCCACGGCCGCCGTAACGGCCACCGGCGCCGCCGCCGAGGCCGACCGCGGAGTTCCACTGGTTGCTGTCGAACGCCGACTCCTTCGTCGTGTTCTCGGTGACGGTTTCGAACACCTCGGTCTCCGTGACCGTGTTCTCGGTGACCACGACCTCCTCGACGACCTCTTCCGCCGGCTTGGTCTCCGGCGGCGGCGGCGGCGGTTCCTCGACCTTGGTCTCATCCTGCTGGGTCATCTCGACCTTGTTGGCATTCTTGTTGTCCTGCTTCGGCGGAATGAGGATCCACAGCAGCAGCACCGCGACGATGTGCAAGCCGGCGGAGAGCATGAACCACGGCGCCGCACGCAGGCGCTCGGCCATCAGGTCCTGGAAGGTGACCTCGGTCTCCCAGACCGGAAGGGCGTTGGATTGGACTTTGATCTTGGTCGGGTCGAGTTGGGCCATGGTGGCTCCTGAGGCGAACGCTGCTGCAAACTGCCGGCGGCAATGCCGCGAGGTCCGCGTCGCGGCCGTCGCCGCAGACAACGGCGCCGACCGCAGTTGGGTTCAGAGAGGGGCCGCGAAGTAAAGCCGGACCGGGCGGTGCCCGCAACCGTGCGGACAGCCGTCGACAGCGAGCGCGGCAGCGCCCGGCGGCGGGTGGCGACGCCTGCGCCGGTTGGCCGGCGGCAGCGTCGGACGGCTGGTCGCAGCGCCAGCCGGATGCCTCAAGTCACTGTGAGCGCCAGACTTCAGTCCGCTGCTTGGCGCGTTCGGCTGCCTGTTCGCGGAACTCGACGATGATCTTCTGGGCGCAGAGGTCGCGCAGTTGCTCTTGCACG
>Ga0194110_10010840_pt1 | contig 10104 bp, 8 predicted proteins | sample TA2Kig1200mmetaG_FD_146192 | JGI IMG/M metagenome (GOLD analysis project Ga0194110, IMG submission 146192) | Freshwater microbial communities from Lake Tanganyika, Tanzania - TA2015032 Kigoma Deep Cast 1200m | ecosystem: Environmental > Aquatic > Freshwater > Lake | place: Tanzania: Lake... | reverse complement strand
GCCGCCCGGCTGGTAGCCGAAGCCGCCTTTGAGGGGGTCCTGGCACTTCTTGACGTAGGCGGTGGCCTTGCGGATGGTCTCGGCGGGGACGAGGATGCCAGCCTCGGCGGCGGAGGCGAGGGCGACGATTTGCATGACGGTGACGGAGATGTCGGCGTCAATGGGCTGGGGCTGGTAGCGCCAGCCGCCTTCGGGGTGCTGGGCGCGGAGGATGACGCCGACGGCGCGCTTGAGGATGTCGCGGACTTCCTCCTTGTTGGTCATGCCCCAGACTTCGGCGAGCGCGAGGGTGGCGAGGCCGTGCTCGTACATGCCCTGGTTGGTGCCGCCGAGGTAGCCGCCGCCCTCCTTGCCGCGCTTGAGGAGCCAGGCGAGGCCGCGGTCGAGGGGCTTGGCGTGCTGGCCGCGTTCGGGGAAGTAGCCTTTGAGCATGAAGGCCATCATGGTGAGGCCGGTGATTGCGGCGGGGTAGCGGGCGCCCCAGGAGCCGTCCTGGTTCTGGGCTTTGGCGAGGTAACGGAGGCCCTTGTCAATGGCGGATTCGGCCTGGGGGGAGAGCTCGGCGACCTGGACTCTTGTTGTGGCGGCGCGGGCTAGGGGCGCGACGCCGAGGAGTAGGGCGAGGGCGAGGAGGGCGGCTCGACGCATGGGGGCTGCCTCGGGGGGGTTGGGGGCTATCTCTTGGATGCGGGTTTCTTGGAGGAGGCGTCCTTGGAGAGGGCCTCGTAGTAGCCTTCGAGGATTTCGCGGTATTCGATGGGGAGCTCGCGGGCGTAGACCTGGAAGAGGTCGTCGCGCTTGCGGTCGCCAAGGGACTGCCACTTGGCGTCGGTGCGGGCGACGTCTTTGCCGGCGGGGTCGGTCTTGTCGCCGAGGCCGCGTTCCTTGTCCATCGTTTGGAGCGTGGGGCCGACGTGGGGCATGGGCTGCTCGGTGGGCTGGCCTTGCTCGGGCTGGCCCTGTTCGGGCTGGCCTTGCTCGGGCTGGCCTTGTTCGGGCTGGCCCTGGGCTTTCTCGAAGGCTTCCATAGCCTGCTGGAGGGCCTGCTCGGCGGCGGCCTGGTGCTGCTGGGCCTGCTCCTGCTGGGCTTGCTGCATGTTTTCGGCGGCCTGCTGCATTTCCTGGGCGGCCTGCTGGAGGGGTTGAGCGGCCTCGGGGGCATTCTGCTGGGCTTGTTCCTGAGCCTGTTGGGTGTCGTTCCCCAACTCCTGCTGCTGAGGAGCCTGCTCGGGGAGACCCTGGGGCTGTGCCTGCTCGGTGGCCTGCGAGAGCTGCTGTTGGCGTTCGAGCAGGCTCTGCATCTTCTGCTGGAGTTCCGCACGCGCCTGGGCCTGTTGCTGTTGGCGTTCCTGCTGGGCCTGAGCCTGCTGCATCGCCTCCTGGGCCTTCTGAAGGGCTTCTTCGGCCTTCGCCTGTTGCTCGGTGGCCTGTTGGGGCTGGTTCTGTTGGAGCTCCTGGGCGGCCTGCTGCATGGCCTGTTGGGCCTGGTTCATCGCCTGCTGAACCTGCTGGTGCGGGGTGTTCTGGGCCATTTGCTGGGCTTGCTGCTGGAGGTTCTGCTGAGGCTTTGAGAGCTCCTGGACGTCTTGCTTCTGCTCCTGGCGGTTCTCGGTTTCCTGGCGGAGGGCCTGCTGCTCTTTGAGCATTTCCTGGAGTTGGTTTGCGGCTTGCTGTTCGGGGGTTTGGGGCGCCTCGGCCTGGGCGATCTGTTTGTCAAGTTCGTTGATAGCTTGTGTGAGGGCGTCCTCGGCCTTCTGCTGCTGGTTCGATGTCTCCTGCTTCTCCGACTTTTCCATAGACTTCTCGGCCTGCTGCATGTGCTGCTCGGCCTTGTCTATGTTCTGCTGGACGGCGTCCTCTTTCTTGGCCTGCTCCTTCTGGGTCTCGGCGTATTCCTTCTCGGCTTGTTCGAGCTTGTTTTCGAGCTTCCGCTGCTCGACCTGCAAGTCCTTCTTGTCCTGGTTGAACTGCTGCTCGTTCTTCTGTTCGCCCTTTTCGCGGAGCTCCTTCTGCTCCTTGCGGATTTCTTCGAGCTTCTCGCGGAGCTCCTTCTTGGCCTGGAGGTCGTCCTGGGCGTCCTTGGCCTGGAGCTGCTTGTCGGCGTTTCGCAACGCCTCCAGCGCCTTCTCCTGCTCCTCGACGGCTGCGACGGGCTTCTTCTCCTCGATGTCCTTCGCCGCCTCCTCCATGCGTTTCTCGACGGGCTGGTCCTTCTTGAGCTCCTGTTGGGCGGCCTCCATCCGCTTGCGGTTCATCGGGTCGGCCTCTTCCTTGATCGTCTCCTGAAGCTGCTTCTGGAACAGCTCCGCCCGCTGGGCCAGCCGCTCCTGCTTATCCGCCGTCTCCTTCTTCTGCTCATCGGCCTTCTCGGGCTCCTGAAGCATCTTCTTCCCCAGCTCCTTGGTCTCCTGCTGGACCTGTTCCTGCTTCTGGATGAGCTCCTGAAGCTCGCGGCGGAGGTCCTGGATGGCCTGGGACGATGCCGCCTGGATGAGGATGCGCTCCAGCTCCTTGATCGTGATGTCAATCTCCACCCCCGCCGCCTTGAGGAACGGCCTCATCTCGGCGAGCTTCCGCCTCGCGTCCTCCAGGTGGCGGGCGGCGTCGGGCACGTGCTGGGTCGCCAGCTTCTTGAGGATTTGGGCGATGCGCCGCAGCTCCTCCGCCTTCCCCTCCTTCAGCAGCTCGTTCGACTCCAGGTCCCGCACGGTCGCCAGGAACGCCTCGATAGTCCCATCCATGCGGCGGTTCACCATGTGTTGGCGTTCCGCCTCCTGCATGATCGAGTCCGAGAGAGCCAGCACCTTCTGGTCATCGGCGGGCTTGACGTCTTCGGCCAGGGCAGCCGCGACAGCGACCAGCAGGCCCCCAACCACACCCAACCACAGCACCTTCGCCATTGGACTCACCTCAAAACCGGGGCATGGGCCGACCGCAACGTTCCCAGCAATCTAGCGCTTTTCACCCTGCAATGCAACACAATTTTCACGGACCACGGACCACCGACCACGGACCACGGACATTGCCCGCGAAACACGCCAAACCCGGCCGTTCCGTACCCGAACACCGAAAACCGAACACCGATTCCTGCCCGCGAAACCCTGGCCCGAGCGAAGCCGAGGGCACGCGAAAGAACGCGAAACACGAAACGGATGCCTCACAACAGAGGGCACCGAGTCCCCATCGCGGCAAGCCGCAACCAAACGTCACGCAAAAATCTTTCCGAAAAACACGATTCTGGATGTTTGTAGCACAGAGAAACCACAGAGAAGATGCCCGGACCGCGGATAGCTTGGACGGGCGCGGATGAGAGATCGAGGCCGCCTGCGCGAATCGCCCGCCGGCGCCCAGCTCTCATTTCAAGCAACGAAAAGACCTTGCGGCAGGCCCCGCAACTGGGTAAGATATGTCACTGGCAGCTTCCTGCGAGCGACTGGTGCCGACGTGGAGCCTCGGGAGGCCGACACGGCCGACGAAATGAAAGACCTCGACAACCTGAAACCCGTTGACCACGCGGTGATCGCGAAGCCGCACACGCCCGTCTACAAGATGCACCGCTACTTTCAAGCCATCATCACTCACAGCCACGCGGACGGCTCTGAAATGCGGGCAGGAGCAACCTTCACCTGTCTTTCACGCGGAGTGAGGGCCGTCCCGAACGTACAGGTCAAGGTGTTCAGGCTCGTGCTCGAGTGAGAGTTGCCCACGCCTGGCCCGGACTACGCTGCCCCACGAACTGGGGCGCAAGACCATGGCTGTTCGGGGTCTTGCTCCCGAAGGGAGCGAAGTGGGTGGCCGGCGGCTTCAGCCGCCGGAGGCGGGCGACAGAAGTGGAGAAGTCCCGAAGGGACGGCAGAGAGGGGGGCGCAGCGCCCCGCTGTCGGGCTCTGCCGTCCCTACGGGACTGGGTTGTGGGTGCGTCCGCGATCCGGCGGCTGAAGCCGCCGGCTAGCCACTGCCGTCCCTTCGGGACTGAGTTGTGGGTGCTCCCCCGATCCGGCGGCTGAAGCCGCCGGCTAACCACTGGCGTCCCTTTGGGACTGAGGACTGGCCGGCGAGGGTTTTCTTTCCTGGAGACTGACTGATGACAGCTCCCGCGCTCCGCGGTTCGCTACACGTGAATGGGAGATGGTGCGAGGCGGATTCCGGCCGTCGGATTGCCGTGACGAACCCTGCTACGGAGGAGAGGGTGTGCGAGGTGGGCTATGGGGGCCGGGGGGAGACCGAGCGCGCGATCGAGGCCGCGGCGACGGCCCTCAAGTCCTGGCGGGCGATGACGGCCTACGAGCGGGCCGTGCCGCTGAAGAAGACGGCTGAGCTGCTGCGCCACCGGGCCGATGAAATCGCCCGCACCCTCACGATGGAGCAGGGGAAGCCGCTTTCCGAGGCGAAGCTCGAGGTGCTGGCGACGGCGACCTTTTTCGAGTACTTCGCCGAGGAGGGGAAGCGGGTCTGCGGCGAGATCGTGCCGGCCAGCTTCCGCAACAAGCGGCTCTTCATCCTCTATCAGCCGGTGGGCGTGTGCGCGATGATCTCGCCCTGGAACTTCCCGCTGTTCCTCCAGGGGCGCAAGATTGCCCCAGCGCTGGCGGCGGGCTGTACGTGCGTGGCCCGGCCATCAACCTCCACGCCGCTGAACCTCATCAAGCTCTTCGAGTGCATGGAAGATGCCGGGCTGCCGTCCGGCGTGGCGAACCTGGTGATCGGGCCGGCCGACGAGTGCATGGAGGCATTCTACGCCGCGCGCGAGCTCCGCCAGATCAGCTTCTCGGGCTCCACGGGGGTGGGCAAGGAGATCATGCGGCGGGCCGCCGAGCAGGTGAAGAAGATCTCGATCGACCTCGGTGGCCATGCGCCCTTCATCGCCCTGCCGGACTACGGGGCCGAGGAGGCCGCGAAGTTCGCCGCGCTCAGCAAGTTCCGAAACGCCGGCCAGTCCTGCATCGCCGCGAGCCGATTCTACGTCCACCAGGACATCTTCGACCGCTTCGTCGAGGTCGCCGTTGAAGAGGCGAGGAAGCGGGTGCTGGGCAACGGCCTGGACGAGAACGTGACGATGGGGCCGATGGCCGTGGCCTCGCAGCGCGACAAGACGCTGCACTTCGTTGAGGATGCGGTCAGCAAGGGCGCAAGGCTCCTCACGGGCGGCCGCCGCCCGCCGCATCTGCCCAAGGGCTACTTCGCCGAGCCGACCGTGCTGACGGGCATCTCGCGCGATATGGCCATCATGCAGGAGGAGCCCTTCTGCCCCGTCATGCCCATCATCCCGTTCAAGGCCCTCGACGAGGCGCTGGAGATGTCGAACGATTCCAGCTATGGCCTGGCCTCATACGTGGCCACGCGTGACATTGCGGCGGCCATCAAGCTCGCCGAGGGACTTGAGTGCGGCATAGTCTCGATAGGCGACTTCTCCCCCGCCACAGTGCAGGCCCCCTTCGGCGGTTGGAAGGAGAGCGGCATCGGCCGCGAAGGCGGCACCGAAGGCATCCACGAATACCTGGAGTCCAAGTACGTCGCGCTTGCGCTCGACGAGAAGCGGTGTTAGGTGTAGGGTGTTCGGTGTTAGGGCACGGCCCTAAAGGAGGTGTTCGCTATGGACACTGAGCTTCTGAGGGAGAAGTTCGAGAGCATCGGGGCGCGCGTGAAGTTCGCTGATGCCCATAGGAGACTCGGGAGCATCTCCAGGCCGCCTCGCTTCGCCATTGACGTGAAGAGAGATAAGAAGGGGAAGTTCTTTGAGATGCGGGTGCGGCCCGACGCGGCCGTGGACGTGGCGGTGCGGGACGCTCGGCCGAAGGACCGGCACTTGCTGTTGCTCGTGCGCGGGGCCGGTGAGGAGAAGGTCCGGCCGGGGGTCACAAAGGACATCGAGCTCTTCCTCTGCGGGCACGACGAGCGGGCATGGTTCGTCGCGGCGGTCCCGGAGGGCGCCCACGTGTCGTCAGTGCGCCAGGCAAAGGAGGCGCTCAAGCCGGCAGCCGTGCAGTCCTCTCAGGACCGGATGAAGGTGAAGACGAAAGACCGCAATAGGCGCCGCAACCAGGCGTTCGTTCGCCAGGGCGAATGGTTTTTTGTGCCGAGCCCGGGCATTCAGCCGGACGAGGCGCTGGTCCTGCGAGGTGAGCCGCTGGCGCGCGGCGGGAAACCCCACGTCGCGCAGTTTGTGTTCCGGCGGGGTGGGACCACCGTTCGAGTGTGCTCACAATACCCGAACGGGCTGACTGAAGACGAGTATGCGAAAGTGGTCCGCGAGAGACCGGAGGCTAAGCACCTCCCCTGGCGGAACATGGTCCGTGACGCCGCGGTCTTCGTCAAGGGGCGCATCACCCATCCCGACCACAAGACCGTCGAACTCCCGACATGGCACCAGGTGGTCCCCAACACAGAGTCCCAGGCCAGAGCCATGAGGCATGTAGCATTCCTGGACTGACGCGGCGAGGCAAGGGAACCGGGGCAGGACATGCAGCTACGCCCCGCAACACGTCTCGCCGGACGGGTGTCTCCGCCTCAAGTCCCACGGGAATCCGCACCCGCGTGGCGCGTTGGGGTTTGCGCAGCGCGGCTGTGACGGAGGGCGGGAGCGGGTCGCCGTGCTCGATGCAGGATTCGATGAGCTTGCGGGCGACGTCCTGCGCGATCTCCATCGTCTCGGACACCGTGCGGCCTTGGGCCACAAGACCCTGAAGCTCGTCGCTCGTCGCCAAGTATCCACCCTCGTCGAGTGGCTCGATCTTCACGGCGATCAGGACCTCCGCCATGGTGCGAACTCTCCTGCAAAACCCAACACCGCTCTTCTCACTGCCCCTTCACGTCGTAGCAGAAGATGTAGTTTGAGTGGCGGAGATAGAGCTTGCCGTCGGCGATGACGGGATGGGGCCAGGCGGGTCCGCCCATGCCGGGCTTGTTGGGGGGCGTGAACTTGCCCTTGAGCTTGTAGCCGTCGGGGCTGGCCCCGATGAGGCAGACCTCTTTGCCCTGGTAGCGGATGATCAGGTTGCCGTCGGCGAAGAGCGCGGCGCCCGAGCCGCCGCCCGGCTGGCTCTCCTGCCAGACGACCTTGCCGGTCTTCATCTCGATGCAGGTTGGGGCGCCGGCGTTGTGGCCGCTGCCGGCGTAGATGTGGTCGCCGACCTTCACCATGCCGCCGTGGTGGTTCTGGAACGTCTTGGCGTCGAGGAAGTAGACCTGCTCGGCCTTCACGCCGCCGTCGGCGGCCGAGAGCTTCAGGAGCGCAGCGCCCGTGCCGTAGGCGGTGGACACGAAGACGTGGTCGCCGTCCACCACGGGGGAGGGGATGTTGGCGGTGCCGTTGCCGATGCGGGGGTACTGCCAGAGGCACTTGCCGTCGTCGGCCTTCGCGCTCAGGGCGCCGCGTCCGAAGAGGGTGATGTACTGTCGGACGCCCGCGCCCTCGGAGACGACGATGGAGGCGTAGCCTGCGCCGCCGACGGGCTTCAACGGCTCGCACTTCCAGATGGTCTCGCCCGTCTTCTTGTTGAGGGCGACGATGGCCGCCTTGTCGCCGCCGGGGGTGCAGACGAGCTTGTCGCCGTCAATCAGGGGTGATTCGCTGTATTTCCAGCCCGACATCATGCGCCCGCCGAAGTCGGAGCCGAAGCTCTTGCGCCAGACCTCCTTGCCGTCGGCGGCCTGCACGCAGACGAGGTTGCCATCGGTGCCGACGGCGTAGACGAGGCCGCCGTCAACGGTCGGCGTGCAGCGGGAGCCGTCGCCGTGCGGTCCGCCGACCTTGGCGGTCCAGAGCACCTTCTGCGTTTCGAGGTCGAAGGCGATGATGTGCTGGGCGTCGCCGCCCGTCTCGCCGCGCAGGTCGCCCATCGTGTAGAGCTTGCCGCCGACGATGGACATGCTCGAGTAGCCCTTTCCGGCGCCCGTGGCGGTCCAGAGCAGCTTCGGCCCCTCGGCCGGCCACTCTTTCAGCAGCCCAGTCTCCGTGCAGATGCCGTCGCACTTCGGGCCACGGAAATGCGGCCAATCCGCCGCCATCGCTCCGAGTTGCGCAACAGCAACCGCGCACGCCAACCAGAACCCTCGAACCATGCATCATCTCCTTCTCTGTACCCGATAACCGAAAACCGAACACCGAACACTCTTCTTCACTTCCCCGCCGCCCACTTGATGGCGTTGGCGAGGACCTTGCGGAAGCTGGCGTCGTTGTAGACCTTTTGGTCGTGGCCGCTCATGATGTAGACCACGCGGCTCTTGCCCTGCTCGCGGCACCAGGCAACCTCCTTCTGGTTCCCAGGGCAGTCGGTCGTCAGGAGCAGCGTGACGTTCGGGCTCACGCGGCACTTGTTGTAGTACTCGTCCTGGAGCTTGAAGTCCTCCATCCCCTTCGTGATCGGGTGGTCCTTCGAGCAGACGTGGATGTTGAGCGGCCCGCCGCCCGTGCCGGAGCCGGGCACCTTGACGCCGTTGACCTCCTCGGGCTTGAGGAGGAACTTGCCGCCGACCGCCTTCTCGAACTCCGGCCAGGCCTGATAGGTCGCCAGCGCGTGGTGGAGGACGACGAGGCCGATCCCCTTGTCGAAGAGCGAGAGGAACCTGGCCTTCTGCTCGTCTGTGATGTTCTGCCAGAAATCATAGAGCACGACCACGTTGAAGGTCAGGAGGTCATCGCGCTCGTAGACCTCCGAGGTCTTCTTGTGCTTGACCTCGGTGTAGGCGATGTCGGGATTGTCCTTGAACATCTGCCAGAAGGCCGGCTCGTTGAAGCCGTGGCCGCCCACGACCACGAGCACCTTGAGCTTCGCCTCGCCCTCGCCGGCGAAGGCCGCGCCCGCCGCCAGTCCCGCCACGAGCAACACCACAAGCCACCTCGCACGCATCGCAGCTCTCCTTTCCTGTTGAGCCTTGGCCTTCACCGCGCACCACATAGCTTAAGGAAATGCCCTGTTGAGATCAAGAGCGGCGCTTGACACCGGCGGGCGGGAGACTACAATGCAGGCCGGGCAGACGCAGAAGAGGACAAGCGGGCATGGAGCTCAACACGGTTGCGGTCTTCGGCGCAAGCGGCAAGCTGGGTCGCCACGTGCTGCGCATCCTGGCGCAGCGCCGCCTGAGCGTCCGCGCGCTCGTCCACAACCGCCCTGTCCAGGACGACGGCATGGCCTGCGTTCGCGGGAGCGTGACCGATCCCGCAGCCGTGGCCGAGGTGGTGAAGGGCGCGGACGCCGTGGTCCAGCTCGCCACGACGAAGGAGGACCCCGCGACGTTCTTCGACGTGAGCATTCGCGGGACGTTTCACATCCTGGAGGCCTGCCGCCGCCACCCGGTCCGCCAGTTCATCCTCTTCGGCGGCGACGCCGCGATGGGAATCTGGTTCTACCCGCAGCCCGTCCCGATTGACGAGAACCACCCGCGCGTCGCCTACCCCGGCTACTACGCTTTCTCGAAGGTCGTCGAGGAGGCGATGACCGAGCAATACGCCGCCCAGTACGGCGTGCCCCACACGATCCTGCGGTCGTCTTGGGTCTTCGAGGGCGACGACCTGCTGAACCATTTCTCGCTGCTGCGGAACGTGAACCCTGCCGAGAAGGGACACGGCTTCGGGGACGTTGGTGAGGATGTGCTCGCCCTCGTGAGGGCCGGGCAAGAGCGCATCCCGATCCTGGTGAATGGCCAGGGCGTGCCCTTCCGCCGCCACATCGTGCACGTGGACGACGTGATGCAGGCATTCGGCAAGATGCTGGGCAACCCGTCGGCCCTCGGCCAGTCGTTCAACATCGCCGCGCCTGCTCCCTTCGACTATCGCGTGGCCGCGGGCTACCTCTCGGCCAAGATGGGCATCCCGACCATCGAGTTGTGCTGCCCAGGCTACCATTCGTTCGAGATCAACATCACCCGGGCCCGAGCCGTGCTCGGCTACGCGCCGGAGAACGACTTCTTCCGCATGGCCGACCGCGCCATCGCCGACCGTGCGGCCCGAGACGGCCCTCTGCGATGACGCTCTACTTTCCTCTCCCTTGGGGAGAGGGTCGGGGTGAGGGTGCCTTCTCCCCCCCGCGGCGCGAGAGGCACCCTCACCCGCCCGTCCGCCAGGCGGCGAACGTGCGACCTCTCCCCAAGGGAGAGGTCAAGCAG
>Ga0194110_10010822_pt1 | contig 10114 bp, 8 predicted proteins | sample TA2Kig1200mmetaG_FD_146192 | JGI IMG/M metagenome (GOLD analysis project Ga0194110, IMG submission 146192) | Freshwater microbial communities from Lake Tanganyika, Tanzania - TA2015032 Kigoma Deep Cast 1200m | ecosystem: Environmental > Aquatic > Freshwater > Lake | place: Tanzania: Lake... | reverse complement strand
GGAATTGGGTGAATCGGCCATCCACAAGCTGCTGGATGCGCTCGAGGCGATCCGGCGGATTCCGCTGCCCGAGGACCCGGTGCTGGGGGCCGGCAGCCTGAACGTGGGGACGATCGCCGGCGGCCGGGCGCCCAACGTCATCGCGGACGAAGCCCGCGCGGAGGTCATGTTCCGGCTGGTCACCGAGGCGGATCGCCTGCGCGCCGAGGTCGAGCGCGCGGTGGCGGGACGGGCCGAGGCGCGCGAGGTGCTGATGGTCCCGCCGGTGCGCCTGCGGGTGCTGGAGGGCTACGACACCACCGTGGTCCCCTTCACCACCGACATTCCCCCGCTGGCCGGCGCCTGGGGCGAGCCCCTGCTGATCGGCCCGGGCAGCCCACGCGTGGCGCACACGCTGGAAGAGAGGATTTCCAAATCAGAAATGCTGGCGGCGGTCGAAATCTACTGCCGCCTGGCGAGGGAGCTACATGCGAAAGAAGATTGAAGTCGGCGTTCTGGGCGCCACCGGCATGGTGGGCCAGCACTTCGTGAAGTTCCTCCAGAACCATCCCTGGTTCGATCTGACCTGGGTGGGGGCCAGCGAGCGCTCCACCGCCAGGAAGTACCGCGAGGCCACAAGCTGGCGGCTGGACGGCGTGATGCCGGAGCCGGTCGGCGAGCTGACCGTCGAGGAGTGCCAGCCGGGCAACGCCCCGCGCCTGCTGTTCTCCGCGATGGACGCCTCGGTGGCCACCGGCATTGAGCGCGCCTTCGCCGCGGCGGGACACCTGGTGGTCTCCAATTCGAAGAACCACCGCATGGAGCGCGATGTGCCGCTGCTGGTGCCCGAGATCAACGCCGCTCACCTCAAGCTCATCCCCCAGCAGCGCCAGCGCGGCTGGAAGGGCGCCATCGTCACCAATCCCAACTGCACCACGGTGGTGCTGGCGATGGCGCTGGCCCCCTTCAAACAGTTCGGCATCCGCCGGGTGCTGATGACCTCGATGCAGGCCATCTCGGGCGCGGGCTATCCCGGGGTGCCCGGACCCGACATCAACGCCAACATCATCCCCTTCATCGGCGGCGAAGAAGAGAAGGTCGAGCAGGAGACCCAGAAGATCCTGGGCGAGCTGGCCGGCGACCACATCGCGCCGCTGGAGGCGCGGGTGAGCGCGCACTGCAACCGCGTGCCGGTCACCGACGGGCACACCGAGAGCGTGTCGGTGGAGCTCGCCGGCAAGCCCGCGGCCGAGGAGATCCTGGCGGCCATCCGGGTTTTCCGCGGCCTGCCGCAGGAGCGCGGACTGCCCAGCGCGCCGGCCCAGCCGGTCATCTACATGGAGGAGCCGAACCGGCCGCAGCCGCGCCGGGACGTCGAGCGCGAGCGCGGCATGGCCGTCTTCGTGGGCCGGCTGCGCCCCTGCCCGGTGCTGGACTGGAAGTTCGTGGCCATGGGACACAACACCGTGCGCGGGGCCGCCGGCGCGGCGGTGCTCAACGCGGAGCTGATGCTCTCGGAGGGATTGCTCGAGCCATGATCGTCATGAAATTCGGCGGCACGTCGGTGGAATCGGCGGCCGCCATGGAACGAGTCGCGAGGATCGTTCAGGAGCGATTGCACCGCCGGCCGGTGGTGGTGGTGTCGGCCATGGGCAAGACCACCAACAAGCTGCTGGCGCTGGCCGGCGCGGCGGTGGAAGGCCGCCGGGAGGAGGCCCTCGAGCAGTTGCAGGCGCTGCGCGAGTACCACCTCAAGGAAGCCGGCCAAGTGGTTTCGGAGGCCGAGGAGGCGGAACTCGAGGCGGTAGTCACCGAGCACTTCCGCGAACTCGAGGAGCTGGTCAAAGGTCTGGCCGTGCTGGGCGAGGTGACGCCGCGCTCTTGGGACGCCATCGCCAGTTACGGCGAGCGGCTCTCCAGCCGCGTCCTCGGGCTGGCCCTGCGGCGCTTCGGCATGGACAGCGCGCACGTGGACTCGCGCAGCGTCATCGTCACCGACCAGCGGCACACCCAGGCCGCGCCGCTCAGCTTCGAGACTTACTCGCGGCTCGCCACCGTCATTCCCCGCATGGCCGAGCGTCGGGTAGTGGTGATGGGCGGCTTCATTGGGGCCACCGAGGACGGGGTCACCACCACGCTGGGGCGCGGCGGTTCCGATTACACCGCTTCCATCGTGGGCGCCGGCATCGGCGCCGAGGAGATCCAGATCTGGACCGACGTCGACGGCATGCTGACCGCCGATCCCAGCCTGGCCCCCGAGGCGCGCCGCGTCAGGATCATCTCCTTCGACGAAGCCGCCGAGCTGGCCTACTTCGGCGCCAAGGTGCTGCATCCGGCCACCGTGCTGCCGGCCATCGAGCGGAACATCCCGGTGCTCATCCTGAACTCGCGGCGGCCACAGGTGGAAGGCACGCGCATCGTGGCCGAGCCGGTGCCCTGCGCCAACCCCTTCAAGTCCATCGCCAGCAAGCGCGGCATCACGGTGATGACCATCCAGTCCACCCGCATGCTGATGGCTTACGGGTTCCTCAAGCGCATCTTCGAGGTGTTCGACCGCTACGAAACCCCGGTGGATATGCTGGCCACCAGCGAGGTGAGCGTCTCGCTGACCATCGACAACACCGGCCGCCTCCGGGACATCCTCGAGGATCTGCGGCAGTTCTCCCAGGTGGTGGTCGAGGAAGACCAGGCCATCGTGTGCCTGGTGGGCGACAACGTGCGCGCAACGGCGGGCCTGGCGGCGCGGGTGTTCGGCGCGCTAGCCCGCCTCAAGGTGCGCCTGATCTCGCAGGGCGGCTCGCAGTTGAACCTGGGGCTGGTGGTGGCGCAGCAGGACCTCGAGGAAGCCGTGCGCAGCCTGCACCGGGAGTTCTTCTCCGACCTGGACCCCGCGGTGTTCGACTGACATGAACCTGGCAATCGTGGGCTACGGCAAGATGGGGCGGCTCATCGAGCAGCTCGCCCCCGAGTACCGCTTCACGGTCGCGCTGAAGCTGGACGAGTTCAACAACGCCGGTTTCGCCGGGATGACGCCGGAGAATTTCCGCGGCGTGGACGTGGCGGTGGAGTTCTCGGTCCCCTCGGCCGTGGCGGGCAACCTCGAGCGGCTGGCCGGCCTGGGGGTCAACGTGGTGGTGGGAACCACGGGCTGGCTGGAGCAGCTCGAGGCGGTGCGCGCCCTGGTCGAGCGCGCCGGTATCGCCCTGGTATGGAGCCCCAACTACTCGGTGGGCATGAACGTGTTCGCGCGCCTGGCCGAGGAAGCAGCCCGCCGGCTCGCACCCGAGGAGGACTACGAAGCCTGGGGCTGGGAGATCCATCACTCGGCCAAGAAGGATGCGCCCTCGGGCACCCTGCTCAAGCTGGTCGAGACCATGCGGCGCGCCGGGTATGCGCGACGCATCGACACCGGCTCCAATCGCGCCGGCCGGCATCCCGGCACGCACGAGATCGGATTCGACTCGGCCGCCGACACCATCACCCTGCGCCACACTGCGCGCAGCCGCGAGGGCTTCGCCCGCGGCGCGCTCAAGGCCGCGCGCTGGGTGGCCGGCAAGCGCGGCTTCTTCGAGTTCGGTGAAGTTCTTTTCGGGGAGAGGAGGTAGACATGTTCACTGGTTGCGGCACGGCGCTGGTGACTCCGTTCAACCGCGACTCGTCCCTCGACGAAGGCGCGCTGCGCAGGCTGGTGCGCCGGCAGATCGAAGCGGGCATCGACTTCCTGGTGCCCTGCGGCACCACCGGGGAGAGTCCCACCCTCACGCCCGAAGAGCACCTCCGCGTGGTGGAGATCACCCTCGAGGAGGCCAGGGGCAAGGCCCCGGTGCTGGCCGGCGCGGGCGGCTACAATACCGCCGAGGTCATCGAGTTGGCCAAGGAAGTCGAGAAGCTGGGCGCCGACGGGATCCTCTCGGTTACGCCCTACTACAACAAGCCCACCCAGGAGGGCCTGTACCAGCACTACCGGGCCATCGCCGCGGCCGTGCCGCTGCCCATCGTGATTTACAGCGTCCAGGGCCGCACCGGGGTGAACGTCGAGCCCGCCACCCTGAAGCGGCTCGCGGAAATCGACAACCTCGTCGGCGTCAAAGAGGCCTCCGGCAACATCGCCCAGATGGCCAACATCCTGCACCAGGTTCCCGACCGCTTCGCCGTGCTCTCGGGCGACGACGCGGTGACGCTGCCGCTCATCGCGCTGGGCGGGCGCGGGCTGATCTCCGTGGCCTCCAACGAGATTCCCGCCGAGATGAAGGAATTGGTGCGCCGCTGCCTGGCCAACGATTTCCCCGCCGCGCGCGAGTTGCAGCGCCGGTACCTGCCGCTGATGGAGATCAACTTCGTCGAGACCAACCCGATCCCGGTCAAGGCCGCCATGGCTCGGCTGGGGCTGCTTGAGCCGGTGTGGCGGCTGCCCCTGGTGCCGCCCAAGCCGGAGAGCCGGGCCAGGATCGAGAATGTGCTCGCCGAACTGGGGTTACTCACACATGCTGCCGCCGCTCGAAGCTGACATCGAACGCCTCTTCGAGGAGAAGCCGGACAAATACGCCGAGGAGCACTTCCGGCTCTTCCAGGCCTTCAAGGAGGCCTTGAACGCCGGCCAGGTGCGCGCCGCCGAGCCGGACCCGGACACGAAAACCGGCTGGCGCGTGAACGCCTGGGTGAAGAAGGGTATCCTGCTGGGCTTCCGCATGGGCGCGCTGGTGGATATGTCGGTGGACCCGGTGCGCCAGCCGTTTTTCGATAAGTCCACCTATCCGGTGAAGCGGCTGACGGCGGCCAGCGGAGTGCGCATCGTGCCGGGCGGCTCCAGCATACGTGACGGATGCTACGTGGGCCGGGGCGTGACCTGCATGCCCCCTATGTACATCAACGTGGGTTCTTATGTAGGAGAGGGAACCATGGTGGACTCGCACGCCCTGATCGGAAGCTGCGCCCAGGTGGGGAAGAGCTGCCACATCTCGGCCGCCGCGCAGATCGGCGGCGTGCTCGAGCCGGTGGGCGCGTTGCCCGTCATCATCGAGGACGAGGTGCTGGTGGGCGGCAACTGCGGCGTCTACGAGGGCACCGTGATTAAGCGCCGCGCCGTGCTGGGCACGGGAACGATCTTGAACCGCTCGACGCCGGTCTACGACGTGGTGCGCGGCGAGGTCTACACAGCCACCGATGAGGAGCCGCTCATCATCCCCGAGGAAGCCGTGGTGGTGGCCGGAGCGCGCGCCCTCCCCCGCGGCCCCGGCAAGGACTGGGGCATCTCCGTCTACACCCCCGTCATCGTCAAGTACCGCGACGCGCGCACCGACGCCAAGCTCCAGCTCGAAGACCTGCTTAGATAGGGCCAGCCGTGGCGGCTCCTACGCGTCAGGCGAAGGGATTGATGATCTCCAGCGGACCCGGCACAGGCCGCCCAGGAAGAACCTCCGAGTACAACCGGGTCACGCCACACTCCAGGCAGGCCGCGACGATCATCGCGTCCCAGAAGGACCAGCCATCTCGCGTGTGCAGCAAACGCGCGCGTTCAAACACCCCTGCCGCGGGAAGGACGAGCGGGAAGAGCGCCAGGTAGTCCGCGAGCCGCTCCCACGCATCCGCACTGGTGAAACCCTGACTGCTCAGCTTGCGAGATGCCGCTACGAATTCGCAGGCCACCTGCCACAGCAGCACGCCATTGGTGGCCGTCTTGATCAACTCGATGGCCGTTGCCTGACGATGCGGATTCGCCTTGTCACAGGCGTAGATTAACAGATTCGTGTCAAGAGCGACCATGCAGTTCGTCGCGAGTCGGCAAAGCGCCGTCGGAGAAGAACGCCATGCTCTCGATACCCTTCAGGAGCCGCTCCAAAGCAGCCGCGCGCTCACCGCCGGGTTCATCCAGTGGCTGGACAATCAGCCGCACCCGCTGGGCTTCGCGAAGAGCCAAGTCTCCCACGGGCCTGAGCACGCCGGCGCTGTAGATGGCCTCCGTTATCTGAGTCATGTCGAAACCACCCCCCACTAGGCTACCGCCCACGCCCACACCCGATCAAGGGCGGCCGGACCGGCCCTGAAGCGCCTCTGCCGTCCAGCTCGGATCTATACTCGAAGTTTCGTCTCATGAAGCCTCAGCTAAGCCGCATCGCCGGGTGGATGGGCCGCCGCCCCGCGTTGGCGCTGCTGCTCGGTGCTGTCCTGCTCTACAACCTCAACCTCCGGCCCGTCTCCAGCGGGGATACCGCTCCGGCGGCGCTGCTGCCACTGGCGGTGTGGCTGGACGGGACCATCACCTTCGACCGCTGGATGCCCTGGCTGGACCAGCGCTACCCGTTGGGGGCGGGCTTCCTGGCGAAGAGGAATGGGCATTACCACTCTCAATACCCCATTCTGCAACCTGTGCTGCTGCTGCCGCTTTACAGCCCGCTGGCGCTCGCGCCGGGGTTGCGCCAGTGGCCGCTGGAGCACCTGCTGTTGCTGGCGCGGATCTTGGAGAAACTGGCGGCGAGCCTGATCGCCGCCTGGGCCGTGGCGTTGTTCTTCTGTCTGGCGCGCCGGTTCACGGGGCCGCGGCAATCCCTGTGGCTGGCGCTGCTGTTCGCTTTCGCCACCAGCACCTGGAGCATCTCCAGCCAGGCGCTATGGCAGCACGGCATGGGGCAGTTGCTGGTCATCCTGAGCCTGCTCTCGCTGGACCGCTGCCTGTCTGGGGAAGGCGGGCGCGCCGCATGGGCGGCGGCGGGGCTGGCGGCGGCGCTGAGCGCCGGCGTACGGCCGACGAACGTGGTGTTTGTAGCGGTCTGCTGTGCGGTGCTGCTGGTGACGCGGCGCTGGAAGCTGCTGGCCTCCTACTTGGCGTTCGGGGCGGTGGTGGGAGCCGCGGTCGCGGCCCACAACCTGGCGGTGTTCGGTCGCCTCTCGGGCGGCTATGGCGCTGACCTCAGCGGCAACCTGCTCGGCGGCTTGGCCGGATTGCTCTTCAGTCCGTCCCGGGGGCTGTTCGTGTATTCACCGGTATTCCTGTTTCTGCTGCCGGCGGCCTGCCTTTGGCTTCGCCGGGGAGCGGCGCCTGGCGCCGGTGTGATCGCCATTGCCGCGCTGTTCTCCGTGGCGCACGTCCTGGTGCACGCCGCCTGGCCGGTCTGGTGGGCGGGAGACTGCTATGGGCCGCGGTTTCTGACCGAAGCGCTGCCCTGCCTGACGCTGCTGCTGATCCCGTCGCTGGAGTGGCTGGAGCGCTCGCGACCAGCCAAGGCGGCCTTCATCGCGCTGGCAGCGTTCTCGGTCTTCGCGCACTTCGTCGGGACCTTCAGCTACCCCGGAGGCGCTTGGCACACCACCCCGGAGCCGGTGAGCCGGCGCCCCGAACGCTACTGGGACTGGAAGGACAATCCCCTCCGGCGCGACTTTTCGGCAGGTGTGAACCTGAAGGGCTACCGGGCGATTGTAGAGCTGGCGGCGGCGCGCCTCGAAGGCCGACCTCCAGACTGGGAGAAGCTGGACCTACACGTTCAGTGAGGCGGCCGTGCGGAGCGCCTCCAGTGTCTGCTGCGCCGTGCGCTGCCAGGGAAACTGGGCCGCCCGGCGGGGACCTTGCTCCGCCAGCCGCGCGCGCAGTTCACTGTCGGCCGTGACCCGCTCGATGGCTGCCAGCATCGCGTCCTCGTCGGCGGGGTCGAACTGAAGCGCGGCGTCTCCGGCCAGCCCGGCCAGCGGCTCGATGTTCGAGCAGGCCGTGGGAAGGCCGGCGGCCAGGGCCTCCAGCACGGGCAATCCAAAGCCCTCAAAAGTGGAGGGGTAGACGACGGCGAAGGCCCGCAGGCAGAACTGCTCGAGCTCCTCGCGGGAAATCCAGCCGGTGAGCCGGACGCTGTCGCCGAGACCGAGTTGCGCGATCAGGCTCTCGACCGCCCCGGCGTGGAACCCGCGCAGCCCGGCGATCACCAGGCGGAACTCCGGACGGCGCTCCCTGAAGCGCGCGAACACGCGGATCAGGCGCTCCAGGTTCTTGTGGGGGTGCAGGGTCGAGACGCACAGAAGCAGCGCCTCCAGCTCGCGCCGCCGCCGCCCCAGCTCAAAAAAGGACGCATCGACCCCCAGGGGAACCACGCGCACCTTGTCCGGCGGCAGCCGGTAGAAGCGCAGCAGGTCGTTCCGGGTGGCCTCGGAGTCGGCCAGCAGCAGCCGGGAGCGGTGGGCGGAGGTCCACAGGAACAACCGCCAGAAGGGCAGGTCGAACCAGCGGAAGTGCTCCGGATGGCGCTTGTGCTGTAGGTCGTGGAAGACGGTCACGCTGGGGCAGGGGCACACCGCCGGGGCGGTGAAGCCGGGGTTGAGCAGCACATCCAGGCGGTGGCGCCGCACGGCCAGCGGCAGGGCCGCCTGCTCGAACAGCAGCCGTGCGGGCCGGAAGGCGGCGCGCACCGGTTGCGCAGCCCAGTGGAAGTTGGCGGCCTGCGGCGCCACATCGGGGCCGGTCTCCCGGTTTGCGAACACGACGTACTGGTTGACCGAGTCGATGCCGGCCAGCGCGGCCAGCAGGCTGCGCACGTAGATCTCCGTGCCGCCGACCCCACCGGGGATCAGGTACAGCGCGTTCACCCCGATGCGCAAGACCGGCATCCTAGCGCAGCCCCAGCCGCTCTTCCACCAGGCGCACGATCTGCCGGGCGGCCTGGTTGTTGGGATCCCGCTCCAACTGGCGGCGGCAATCCTCCAGGGCGGCCAGGTACTGCCGCCGGGCATCCTGGGTGCGGCCCAGGCAGGTGTGGGCCAGGCCCCAGTTGTAGTAGAGGCGGTAATCGGGCGCCACGAGCCGGCTGGCGATCTCATAGTGCCGCTCAGCTTCGGCGCAGCGGCCGGCCTTGAAATACGCGAAGGCGAGCTGGGAGCGCGGGCGGTACTTGCCCGGGGCGTGAGCGACGGCGTCCTCCCACAGCGCCACGTCGCTGCCCCATACCCGGTTGCGCTGCTGGGCCAGGGCTCCGGCCAGCACCAGGATGCCGCCCAGCGCCGCCGCCAAGGCCACTGGCCGGATCCGCCAGCGACGCAGAAACTCGACCGCCACCAGCGGCAATCCCAGCAGCGGCAGGTACATGCGCCGCTCAGCGATCGGATCGACGATAGGCGCCACCGAGGAGGTGGGCGCCATCAGCAACAAGAAGGCGAAGACGCCGTAAGAGGCCAGCGGGTACCGGCGCCGAAGAAGGAACGCGGCCACGGCCAGCGCCAGCAGGCCGGCCAGGCCAAACACGGCGCCGTGTTCGAGCAAACTGCGCGACCAGGGCACGTCGTAGTCGATGGTCTGGCCGATGGGCAGCACGAACAGGCGCAGGTAGCGCCACAGCATGCGGCACTGCGTGAAGAAGTACTCGTACCAGGTGACTTCGGCCAGCTTGAAACCGGCCGTGTCGGCGTGACCCAGTACCCGCCAGACAAACCGCAGCGCCAGCGCGCCGCCCACCGCCACCGGCACGTAGAGCCGCCAGTTGCGGCGCACACCGGCCACGCCCCCGCCGAAGAACAGGTCGGTCAGCAGCAGCAGCGCGGGCAGCACGGCGGTGTGTTCCTTGGTGGTTACGGCCGCGCCGAACAGCAGCAGCACTCCCGCCGCCACCGGCCAGGAGACCACCTCGCGGCGGCGCCACAAATAGAGGGCCAGCGCGCCGCTAAAGAACATTACGCTCAGCGCTTCCGATCGGCTGGCTACGTAAGCCACGGATTCCGTCTGCACCGGGTGCAGCAGGAACACCCCGGCCGCGAACACGGCCAGGATCTCCCGTGACGCGCCCTCCGTGCCGGCGTACACGAGCAGGCGGCGAACCACCAGGAAGACCAGGAACCCGCTCACCCAGTGCAGCAGCACGTTGAACAGGTGGTAGGTGTACGGCTCCATCCCGGACAGCCGGGCGTTGAGCCAGAAGCTGGCCATCAGCAGCGGGCGCACCCCGCCAATCCAGTGCTTCAGCGGACGCTCGAGGGCGTCCGGGTCGGTGAAAGGCAGGTAGGGGTCGTCGAAAACGAATGGCCCGCGCAAAGCCGGCTGGTACACCTCCAGGAGTATGACCAGGGCGGCCGCCAGACCCAACAGGCAGTGCCACCAGCGCAGGCCCCCGGCGGGCGGGCGAAGCGGGGCCGCTCGGGGCGGCGGCTTTTCAACCGGACGTCG
>Ga0194110_10010805_pt1 | contig 10121 bp, 8 predicted proteins | sample TA2Kig1200mmetaG_FD_146192 | JGI IMG/M metagenome (GOLD analysis project Ga0194110, IMG submission 146192) | Freshwater microbial communities from Lake Tanganyika, Tanzania - TA2015032 Kigoma Deep Cast 1200m | ecosystem: Environmental > Aquatic > Freshwater > Lake | place: Tanzania: Lake... | reverse complement strand
CGCATCGGCTCCACCGTGGTGGTCCCCACCGGACTGCAGATGGAGGGCCCACGGGTCCTCTTCACCTACGACCTGTACCCCATCGCTCCCCTGGCAGATCTGGCGGCAACCGAGCACCCGTCCGAGTGGTTCCCCGGGGCGGCCCCCGCCTCGTTCACCCTCACCTATCCCGGAGGGTCGGCAACCGCCCGGGTGCTCGGACCGGGAGGACGCGCCGCGCGCTTCGAACTGCCCGCCGGCATCTCCACGGCCCAGGTGGAGAGCATCAGCGTCGACTCGTTCTGGGTGCCCGTCCCCGCCGGGCACACCATCAGCCTCTCCCCATCGAGCGGCGACTGGGTGGCGGCGGCTCCCGGGCTGCAAGCCCGCATCGTCCGAGTGGTGGAGCAGACGGGCAACCGCCTGGTCATGGTGGAGTGGGGAGGCGAGACGACGCTGGCGGCCGATCTCGCCATCGCCGGCGAGGGCCGCGAGTGGCGAGTCTCGTCCTACGCCATGATGGGAGGCGGGCAATGGACTCTCGACTTCCGTGGCGAGGCCCTGCCCGACCCGGTGCGATTGGTGGTGCGCGGCGTCGCCTGGATCGAGGTGCCCGGAGGCGGGCCGGTTGACCTGGAAGGCATCCCCCGATGAACGACGACGCCCTGCGGGAGGTGCTGCGCTCGCCGCTCGATGATCCAGCCCCGCCGCGCCGCGGGGGCCGGGCGATCGGGGCCGTCCTGCTCCTGGCGGCCGCCGGCGGGTTCGGGGCGGTGGCCGGCGCCCGCGCCCTGACCGGGAGCGAGAGCCCGGCCACCACCGAAGGGACCACCACCACTATTGCCTCCCCCGTCACCGCGGCGACCGCGGTCATGGGCGGGGTCGGGGTAGAGGCCATGGCCGCCTGGCGTCAGAGCGGGGCGCTCTTCGTGGTGGTGAGCACGGCCGTGCTCCCCGGGGAGGACCCGGAGGCGGTGACCGGGGTGCCCAGCGCCCACTGGGTCCTGCGCCTGCGGGGAGGAGACCTGCTGCCCGCCGCAGCCGAGCTGACCACCATCCTCGCGCCGGGGATGTTCACCCTCCAGTTCCCCGAGGCCGACCTGTCGACCGGCGCCGAACTGCTCGCCTACCCGGCCGAACACGTCATCGAGCGGACCTTCACCACCACCCGCGACTCGACCCAACTCCCCTGGGAGGGGCCGCTGGACGGGGACGGGGGGGTGATGGGAAAGCCCTACCGCCTGGGTGGTCAGGAGATCGCCTTCCATACGACCCGCCTGGACGACGCCGGGGGCGAGTTGGGCTGGTATCTCCTTGGGGACTCGGTGGCCCGGGCGGTAGTGGACGCCGGGGCCACCTACACCGAGGAGGACGGCCGCCCCCAGTCCATCGTGCCCGAAGCCCGGCTGCCCTACGCCTACCTGACGGCTCCCCCCGGCAGCGCGCCTCCGGCCCGCTCCGGCGGCCTCCACCTCTTCCACCTCGACGACGCCGCCAATCCCACCTTCCGCAGCCGCTTCCACGGAGACCCCGAACGCGAGGTGGCCATTCGCCAACTGGTACTGGAGGTCTCCGTGCGCCTCTACCGCTACTCCGCCGCACCCGCCGTCATCCCGTTGAGCCTCACCGTCGCCGGGGAGGGCTGAACGGTCCGGCGTCAACCCGGCCAGGGCAAGGTGGTCTTGGAATCAACCGATGAGCGCATCCACCCCTGCCGGCCAGGGCTCGCGTGAGCCGTGGCGATGGTCATGCGCCACGTCGAGAGCGCCCGCCAGCAAGCGGCCCACCAGCACCGAGAGCGCCAGGCCCTCCTCCCGGGCCCGCTGGCGCAGCGCCCCCGCCACCTCGGCCGGGACCAGGGCCACCAGGCGCTCGCGCGGCTCCCGCCAGCCCGCCGGCCGGGGGGATCCCCAGTCGATGACCGCTGCGGGGTGGAGGACGGCCGCCATCCCCGGCAGTAAACCAGATTGCGCGCGCCGAGTGACGGATTTCGCGCTCTCGGCGCGCAACCTGCTCCTCGGCCCCCCTTGCCACGGCAGACCCCGGCCCGGTACCCTCTAGGCCGAGCGCTCTGCTGGGAGGACACAATGGAACTCCGTAAAGGTGTGCGGGTCAGAGAGCTCACCAAGAAGGTGGGCCAGGTTCCCCGCACCGGGACCGTCCTGAGGGTGCGCGGCTCCACCGTGGAGGTGCGCTGGGACGACGGACACACCAGTTCACTGACCCAGGGATTCCTGTTCCCCGTCGCGCCGCCGCAGTAGCCGGAGGGCTCAGCCCATAGCCGGCTCGGTCGAAGCGACTCAGCCCCGGCTAACCGGAAGAGGCGGCGCGCCCGGCCTCGATCCCGGACTCGAAGGCCGCGTCGTTCAAGCGGGCCAGCGATCCCTTCTTCTTCCCCAGCGCCCGCGAGATCACCCACTGCATCGTGGCCTCCGGGAAGAGCCCGGTTGCCGCCTGCAGGACGCCCAGCGCGACGATGTTCTTGACCATCCTGTTGCCCAGACCCGCGGCGATCTCCCCGAAGGGCACCCCCACCACCCGCACCCCGGAGGCCAGGTCCTTCGGAACCTCGTCGACCAGGCCGGAGTCGTAGACGATGCACCCCCCTGCCGCCACCGCGGCCCCGAACCGTCGCACGCTGGGACCGTTGAAAGCCACCAGGATGTGGGGCGAAGGCGCCGCCGGCGACAGCACCTCGTCGCGGGCGATGCGCACATCCGCATAGGAAGTGCCCCCGCGTGACTCCGGCCCGTAGCTCGGTATGTGAGTGGCGTCGTACCCCTCGTTGACCGCGGCCCGCGTCAGCAGCAGAGCAGCCGTCTGCGCGCCGTCACCCCCAGATCCGGCCAGCTTGATCCCGATGTCATCCTCGGCGATGTGAGCCGGGAATCCCGAGGCGAACCGACTCGGCGCCTCGGCCACCGCCCCGATCTGGGCCAGGACGCGATCGGCATCGAAACTGGGAGCGGCGCGGCGCGGCCATGGCTCCAAGCCGGCCGGCTCTTTCTTCACCCCCAGCGGGAAGACCGGGACCATGTGGTCACGCACCCACTTCTCCGCCTCCAACGTGTCCAGACCCAGCTGCACCGGGCACTCCGATAGCACTTCGACCAGGGCGAACCCCCCGTCCTGCGCCTGGACTTCGACGGCCCTCCTGATGGCGCGTCGGGCCCGGTTGCGGGTGGCGCTGTCGAACAGCGCCACCCGCTCCACATAGGCGGGACCGTCCAGGACGGCGATCATCTCGGCCACCTTCAGCGGTGGACCCTCGAAGGCGGAACGACCCTCGGGCGTCGTCGTGGTGGGCTGGCCCAGGAGCGTGGTGGGGGCCATCTGGCCTCCGGTCATCCCGTAGTTGGCGTTGTTGATGAACACCACCGTCATGGGAAGGCCCAACTGGGCGCAGTACATGATCTCGGCCAGACCGATCGAGGCCAGGTCACCATCGCCCTGGTAGGTGATGACCACCGAATCGGGGTTGGCCACCTTGTGCCCCAGCGCCACCGCGGGGGCGCGCCCGTGGGCCGCCTGCGTGTTCCCCGTATCGAGGTAGTAGTAGAGGAACACGCTGCAGCCCACCGGGGAGACAACCACCGCCCGATCCGCCACCTCCAGGGCTTCGATGGCCTCCGCCAGGTAGCGGTGAGCCAGGCCGTGCCCGCACCCGGCGCAGTAGTGGGTGGTGTAGGCCTTGAGGCCCTCCCCGTGCCCGTGCCGTTCGAACCGGCGGTAGAAGGCGCCGCTCATGCCGCGCCGCCCTCGGCCACGGCCAGGATCTCGGCAGCCTCGGGCAAGTGGCCCCCGTACCGACGAACGTGCTCGAACCGCGGACCGCCCACTTGCCCGGCGTGGCTGAGGGCCAGTCGGGCCTCATCCTCCAGTTGGCCGGCGCTGGCCTCGACGAAGATCACCCTCTCGGCTCGGGCCATCGCCTCGACCCACTTCCCTACCGGGAAAGGCCACAGCGTGATGGGCCGGAAGAGCCCGGCCCTGATCCCCCGATCGCGCAGAGTCCGAACCACTCCCTTGACGACACGGGCCGGCGTCCCCAGGGCCACGAAGACCAGTTCCGCCTCGTCGCAGCGGAATAGCTCGGCGCGTGGCTCGCGGCGCGTCATCTCGTCGTACTTGGCGAATAGGTGCTCGTTGAAGCGCTCCTGATCATTCTCCTCCAGACGGATCGACGAGTGGAGGTTCCGCCGATGCATAGCGTCCCCGTACACCGCCCACGCCGGGATGCCGGGTTGCACCATGTGGTCGGGGAGCCGCACCTTCCCGGTCACCTGCCCGAGATGGCCGTCGCTCAGGATCACCACCGGGTTCCGGTACCGGAACGCCCGATCGAACGCCAGGATGGTCAAGTCCAGCATCTCCTGCGGGTCGGCCGGGGCCAGCACCAGAGCATGGGTGTCGCCGTGCCCCAGCCCGCGGCAGGCCAGCCGGATGTCGGCCTGCGCCGGGCCGATGTTCCCCAGGCCGGGGCCGGCCCGCATCACATCGACGAAGACCCCGGGTATCTCGGCACCGATCATGTAGGAGATGCCCTCGAGCATGAGGCTGAATCCCGGGGAGGAGGTGAGGGTCATGCAACGCACCCCGGCGCCGCCGCAGCCGTACATGTGGTTGACCGTCGCCACTTCGCTGATCGCCTGGAGGAACACCCCGTCGAGCCGCGGGAGGAGCTTGGACATCAGTTCGGCGCCCTCCGAAGACGGGGTGATGGGGTAACCGAAGAAGTGGCGGCACCCCGCCAGCAGGGCCCCAATGGCTGCCGCGTGCGTCCCCTTCATGAGCACGGGCTCGAGCGGCGGGAGCGGCACCCGAGTGGTGGGCTGGTCGACGGGCACCACGGCCTCCGCGGGCGGCGGCCCGGCGGGGTCGAGGACCAGGGCGTAGGGCTCGGGACACGCCAGGACGCAGAGGCCGCAGGCGTTGCAGTTCTCGAGATCCAGCCGGACCGGAGCCAGGCCGCTCTCGGCATGCACCTCCCCGGAGAGGACGAGGCAGTCCCGAGTGCAGGCCACCACGCAGCGACCGCACCCCTTGCAGTAGGCCGTGTTCAGGTAGGGCTTGAGCCTCGGCTTCCGCGCCGGGGCCGACTGCTCGGGTCCACTCCTGCTGCCTACCTCTGCCCGGCTCATCAGCCCTCCTGCGGCTTCTCGTCCGGCCCCGGGGTCGACACCCCCAACAGGGGGCGGGGAAGGCCCCTTTCGCGACGATTCGATCCGGAGGCGCCACCCGACACCGACGCTGGTCCGCCGGCAACCGGTCAAACCGCCGGGGATGGTAGCGGCCGCCCGCAGCCCCAGCCCTCCCGCCGCATCACCCCGCCACCTCACCCGGCCCCCCGGGGTCAGATCCCAACCCCCGCCAGGAACTGCCCCAGCACCGCTTCGTAGCGCTCCCGATCCACGTTCCAGGCCCGCACATGACCGGCGCCGTCGAAGGGCACCAGCGTCACCAGGCCGGGCGATGCGGCCGAGGCGAACTCCGCGGACACGGCGAAGGGAACGGTGTCGTCGGCAGTGCCGTGGATGATGAGCATCGGCGTAGTGAACTCGGGCGCCCGGGCGACGTAGTCCAGTTCTCCCCAGTTCACTCCAAAGCGCCAGGAGGCGATCTGCTTGGCCGCCGCCGTCAGGACGATGGGCACCCGGACCGGGATCAGAGGCAGGGTGGTGTCTCCGGCTCGAGCATCGATCATGTCGCCCAGCGCCAGAGCCGGGGCCTCCAGGACCGCCGCCTCGACCTCAGAGGCCAGGTCGGAGCGCAGCAGGAAGGAGGCCACGATGGCGCCCCCCATGCTGTAGCCGACCAGCACCACGTCGTCCGCCCCGCGCGCGAGAACGAAGCGCACCGCGCCCTCCAGATCCTCCCACTCGGTCGCCCCGAACCGGGCCAGGCGCCCCCCCACTTCGGGGGCGCCCGAGTCGTTGCGGTAAGTGATCAGCAGCGCGGGGAAGCCCGCGGCGCTGAAAGCGGGGAGAGCCCGAAGACCCTCGCCCGGGTTGGCGCCCCGGCCGTGGACGAAGACGGCCCAGGTGGAGCGCTCCCCCGGCACCAACCAGGCCTCGGCGTCACCCAGCCCCGAAGCGTAGGTGACCACTTCCCAGTCGATGCCCACCGCGGCAGGATCGTTGGGAAAGGCGAACGAGTCCAGAGCCACCAGGCTCCCCACCTCGGGAACCCCGGTCAGGGAAGCGAACTCGCGGGTGATCGAACCCTCGGCGCGGGACAGCACCGCATGCGCCTGCCCGTATCCCCCTTCCCAGACGACCCCGAGCAGTTCGCCGTCGGTGAGTTCGGCGGGCGGGTTCTCCGGCAGGGCCAGAGTCAGCCCTCCCGCGCTCACCCCGAGAACCTCGTAGCGGTAGTCGGGAACCGACGGCGGCTCCACCAGGAGGGCATCGCGGCGGATCTGCGACGAGAAGTACCAACCCCCACCGGCGAAGAAGGCCAGTACCACCACCACGACCACAGCGCCGATCCAGATGAGAAACCGGCGACGGCGCCCCGGCCGCCCGGCACCCCTCCGTCCAACCTGCTGGGCAGACGACATCATCGCTCTCCTCCCCCCGGCCCGTCGTCGGCAGCGTACCGGAGCCCACCGGGTTGCGCCGAGGACGGGAGCAGATCGCCCTCCAACGGCCGCCCCTCAGCCCGCAGCAGGGCAGCCCCACCCTTCGCTGCCGGGGCGGTCGAGACCGGGGACGTGCCACGCCGAGGCCGCCCCCGCGATGATGCGGCCCACCGTCATCCACACCGGAGAACCATCCAGCGACTCGCCTCGCACCCAGCCGCGGACCATCTCCTGTACGTCCGGGCGGCCGCGCAGGCCGCCGTGGAAGCCGGGCACCACGATCACCGGGATGCCGGGATCCCCGCCGGCGGGCCCGGTGACGGCATCGGCCAGCGGGACCACCGCCACCTCCTCGATCCCCGGCCGCTCGCATCCCGCCGCCCCCCGCAATTGGGCTGCCTCGCGCCGCAGGGAGTCGGCCAGCGGCCCGTCTGCCGATATGGCGATGGGCGCCATGGCATCGATCAGGACGGCCAGGGCACGGAGTTGGTACCCCGCCACCACTCCCGGGCCCGCGACGCCCGGGTCCGGGTAGGTGGCTCGAACCGGATCGAGGATGGGGCTGAGCAGCATCAGCCGATCCACCGGCGCCCCGGGGTGGTCCCCGAGGTAGGCGGTTACCACCAGTGTCCCCTCGCTCTCGGCGACGATGGCCACCGGGCCGCCGCTGCGTTGCGCCAGGCCGTCCACCTGCACCGCCATGAGCCGGGCCGAGCGCGCCAGGTCGGAGTCCGTCGCGCTCCCCGGGTGCGGCAGAGGGTCGCCCTCGGCGGTCACGCCCAGGTACGAGAACTGCTCCACGTACCAGCCCGGCTCGTCGCCCCGGAGGATCCGTCCCTCGTCGCAGCAGCCGCTGGCGAACCCGCCTACCAGGAGAACGGCCCGGACGCCGGCGCCGGCGCCACCGGGCACCCACACGCCCGGGTCCTGGCCGGCGCGCGCCGCGAACCCGACCTTCGATCCCCCCACCACCCCGGCGAGCAGCAGCAGTGCGGTCAGCACCGTCACCGGGACCAACCGGCGCGACCGGTGCGGCAGTCCCGTGACGATGACCCGCACGCTGTGCTCCCAGGCCCAGGCATTGAACAGCCCGGTGCCCACCAGGACGGCGGCGGCCACCGGAGCCGGCTGCCCGGCCACGCCCAGGGCGCTCAGGCTCAGCACCAGGACGGCCAGGGTCATCCAGGCGGCCGACCGGGCCGGCGGCAGCCGGCGCCACCACCCCGCGTCCACCCCGCCGTGATGCAGCAGCAGGACGGTGGCCAGGGCCGGCGGCACGGCGGCGAAGTAGATCCAGGAGAGCGGGATGACCGCCGCCCCGAACAGCAAGGTGACCCAGGGGGAGAGGAACACCGCGGCCACGATGGTGATCGTGGCGGCGTGACGCACCAGCACGCCGAAAGGAGGGGGAGTTCCCGGCCAGGCGGCGCGCACCAGCAGGGCGCCCAGCAGCGAGCGCGCCGCCACCAGGACCACCCCGCCCAGCACGAAGGCGAGCGTGGAGTCGTGGAAGACGAAGAGCCACCGCAGGTCGTGGAAGACGCCGAAGGGCCCGGGGGCGGTCACCTGTCCCGCCAGGCTCAGCCCGGAACGCAGGCCCCAGGCGGCGAGCACCGCCATCTCCACCAGGGGGAAGCCGACGGCGAGGCCCACCAGCAGCCGACGCTCCCGCAACCAGGCGAAGACCCCGTGCTCCGGCATTCCGTCCATCCCTCGGGGGCCCGGCGAGGCGACACCGGGCCGCCTTGTCGCCATTGTGCCAGAGAATCGGGCGGCTGGGACCGGATTCTGCACCCCGTCGCCGGTAGCCTTCGGAGCGAGTTGCCCTCGGGACCCCGCCCAGCCGCCTTGACCTCCGCCCTGGCCGAGCGCTACCGGCGCCTCGGCACGTGGTGGGTGCTGGCCCCGGCCCTGGCCGCCATGGCGGCGTTCCTGGTTCTCTTCCAGGTGACCGGCCGCATGGTCGTCGAAGGGGGCGCCACCGGCCTCGAACTGCAGAGGGCCTTCACCGCGGAGCGCTTCGCAACGGTGGTGGCCTCCTGGGGTGACGGGGTAGCCGCCTTCAAGACCAATCTGATCATCCTGGACTTCGCCTTCCCCCTCGTCTACGCCGCCGGCCTGGCCTCTCTGGTTGCCCTGGCCGGAGGACCGGAGCCCGGGCGCCGCTTCCTCTGGATCTTCGTGGCTCCCTGGGCGGCGGCGGCGCTCGACTGGCTGGAGAACCTCCTGCACCTGTGGCTGCTCGCCGACGTCCACGATGCGGCCGATGCGGCGGCGGCGACCTATCCCGGGGCGGCGGTGCTCCTCGCCTCGGCGGCGGCCATGCTCAAGTACGGCCTCCTGCTCGCCGCCGCCGGCGCCGCGCTGGTCGTGGCGGCGCGCCGCCGCCGCGGGTGGGCCGTCGCGGTCAGCTTGGTGCTGTTCGCCGCCTTCACCTCGGTGGTCTGGGCCTGACCCGCCGCTCCCGGACGCTACGGCGACGGATCGTCGCGCGCGAGCTGATCCTGCCGCCTACTCGTAGCCGTCGCAGCCATCCTCGCCGGCCCCCACGAACCACACCAGGTCCTGGTCGCCGAAAGCGTCGATGCCCATGAGCATGCCGCCTCCGTAGGCCAGGCCGGAGGTGCCGTCGCGGAAGTTCGGCTGGCCGTAGACCGTGGCGAACTCGGCCACGGTCCGCCCCAGAGTGATGCCCTCCGCCGTGGCCAGATCCATGGCCCCGGCGTCGACCGCCTGCGGGTCGCCGGAGACGTAGGCGAACTCGGCCAGGGAGCGGGATCCCGTATCGACGTCGCTGAAGTGCACGTACAACACCGCCGGGTGCTGCCCCCCGCTCTCCGCCGGCTGGATGATCCAGGTAACGTGGCGATTGCTGCCCCGGCAGGTGCGCTCCGCCGCATCGCCCGTGGCCCACCCGGTGTCCTCGGCGGGGTTGCCCAGAATGCTCTGCAGGCGGGTGATCACCCGCTCGGCGTCGTCGCCGAACGAGAGTATCCCGAACCCGTCCGGAGCCAGGCGCATACGGCCGAAGTCGATGTTCACGTAGCGCGGTCGCGCCAGGCCCAGGTCGACGGCGTAGGCAGTGACATCCGCCGCGGTCACCCGGAGCCGGTAGTCGGACCCGGTGGGCAGCTTGCCCGACCACCCGCCCCGGGGGGTCACCTGCTGCACTCGCGTCCCGTCGGCCTGCTCCAGGCCCACCTGCACCTCCCCCTCGGCGACCACGATGCTGAGCACCCGGCCCTGGACGCCCTCGAGCTCGATGACCTCGTCGTCGCCCGGGGCGACGGCGCCCGCCACCCGGATCGTGCCCTGGCGAGCGGGGAACGAGGTGAGACGGGGCTCATCGCAATCGCGGGCCATCTGGGCGAAGGTGGCGGCATCGGGATCCCCGGTGGGGATGCGCCGCAGTTCCGCCTGGTACCAGGCCACCGCGGTGGCGGTCATCGGCCCGAAGCGGCCGTCGACGGTCATCACCGGGCCGTCGGGAGTGGACTGGCCGTGGCCGGTGCAGATCAGGTAGGACTGCAGGGCTTCCACGTAGGCTCCCTGGTCCCCCCGG
>Ga0194110_10010799_pt1 | contig 10124 bp, 10 predicted proteins | sample TA2Kig1200mmetaG_FD_146192 | JGI IMG/M metagenome (GOLD analysis project Ga0194110, IMG submission 146192) | Freshwater microbial communities from Lake Tanganyika, Tanzania - TA2015032 Kigoma Deep Cast 1200m | ecosystem: Environmental > Aquatic > Freshwater > Lake | place: Tanzania: Lake... | reverse complement strand
CAGCGCCTCGACCACGGTAATCGTCAGGCCGCGCTGGGTGAGGTTCTCGGCCATCTCCAGGCCGATGTATCCGGCCCCCACGATCACCGCGCGCCGCGGCTGCCGCGTGGCAATCCATTCCCGGATGCGCCGGCTGTCCTCGATCGAGCGCAAGGTAAAGATGCCTGGCAGGTCGATCCCCGGGCATGCGGGGCGAATGGGCCTGGCCCCAGGAGAGAGCACCAGCGCGTCGTAGGGTTCCCGGTAGACACGCCCGCTGGCAAGCTCGCGCACCTCGATCTCACGGCTCGCCCGGTCGATGGCGGTGACCTCGTGCCCGGTGCGCGCCGGTACGTTGAAGTTGCGGGCGAACACCTCGGGCGTGGCCTGGAGCAGCCTGGCCTCTTCCTGTATGACGTCCCCGATCCAATAGGGCAGGCCGCAGGTGGCCACCGAGACGTGCGGCCCGCGCTCGAAGACCACGATCTCAGCTTCCTCGTCCAGACGGCGCAGGCGCGCCGCGCAGGTAGCGCCGCCCGCCACGCCCCCGACGATGAGCACGCGCCTGTAAAGGCTCATACGAAAAACTGTCTGACGTAACTCAGGGCCAGCCCGGTGATCAACAGCCCCAGCCCCAGCCGGATCCAGCGCTCCGGAAGATACCTCTGCAGCCGCGCACCGCAATATGTCCCCGCCAGGCCGCCCACGCCGAACAACGCGCCCAGCGCCCAGTCCGGCCGCACCGTGGTTCCCGCGGCCATGGGGGTCAGCGCCAGCAGCTCGAAGAAACCGACGCCCGCGGTCGAGGTAATGAAGGTCCCCAACAAGGCCGCTCCAGCCACGGTATAGACCGGGAGGCCCAGCACCGACACCACGAACGGGGCGATGATGGCCCCCCCGCCGATGCCGTAGATGCCGCCGATCAGCCCGACCACCAGGGACAGGATGAAAAGGACTGCGGTGCTGAAAGAAAAAATCTCGCCCCAGAACTCGTATTCGATGCGCTTCAGCGAGACGCTGCGGGTCTTGACGACGGCCTCGGCGGGCAGGCCGGCCCCGTGGCGTCCCGCGGCGCGGTGCGCCGCCAGTTGAACCTCGAACTTCTTCGCCAGCGCCTTCTGCTGGTCCCGGCCCTTGCACGAGCGGAGGCTCGCCTCCCAGAGCAAGCGGGCGCCCAGCCCGAGCAGCACCAAACCGACAAAAAACCTGGCGGCCCGGGGGTCGGGCAGATAGCGTATGCGGATGATGGCGCCGGCGAAAACGCCCGGCAGTGTGCCCAGGATCACCACCCAGGTAAGCGGCCAGGCCATGCGGCCCTCGCGGATGTACCGGTACACCCCGCCCGGGATGGCCACGATGTTATAGATCAAGTTAGTGGGGCTTACTGCGGGACTTACAAAGCCCAGCACGCTCATCTGGAAAGGCAGTAACAGGAATGCGCCCGATACGCCAGCGGAGGCGGTCAGCGAGGAAACGAGAAAGGCCACCAGGGGCGGGATGAGCGGGAAGACGTCAACTCCCGAGACCGGAAAGTGCATGGGGAGGTTACGTCTCGAAAAAGGTGTGGCTCACCCACACCAGGACGCCGATCAGCGCCAGCCCGATGGCCAGGCTCCAGGCGATGAGCCGCTTCTCCACCGCGAGCAGCGGCTCATAGTCCATTTTCTTGATTTCTTCGGAGAATTTCGACTCCGCCATGTGTCACCCCTGCAACAGCGGCGGCTTTACGCCGTGGAAAAACAGCCAGGAAATCGCCAGGCCGATCCAGATGATGAACCCGAACAGGCACAGGATGTAGACCAGCGCCAGGCGCCCAATGCCTTCCTCCCAGAGCTTGCGGAAATTGGACACCACGCCGATGGTGAAGAAGGTCATCACGAAGAAAATGCCGCGAAAAACGTTGGCCTGCGCCATGGCGGCCTTGGCCTTGCCCAGCACGGCGGGAGCGGACAGGCCGATGGCCAGGACGACCAGGAAGGCCGCCATGTAACCCAGGACGAATTTCGGGAAACGCTCCCAGATCTGCCCGGGGCGGATCTTCTCGCCCGGGCGGGGCTCGATCTTGGCCGCCCAGATCCAGGCCAGGATGAAGGCCCACACGCCGATGAAGATGTCGATGAAGACCTTGACCGTGGTGGAAGTGCCCATTATCCAGCCGGGCTGGTAGGCGATGCCTTGCACCGCCTGAGCCTTGGCGCGGATGAGCGAATCGGCGATCGCGCCGGAGGCCACCGCGGCGCCGTCGGTCTTCACCGCCAGGCCCATCCAGGCGCCCGCCACCATGGGTTCCTGGTAGAGGAAGGCCTGGGCCAGGAAGGGCAAAAAGAGCAGCTCGACCACCGCGAAGATGACCACCAGCGAGGAGACCATCACCGGAACCACGGGGCGGGCGCGGATGGCCGAACCCGTGGCGATGGCCGCCGAAACCCCGCAGATGGAGATGCCCGAGGCCAGCGGAGCGGCCCATTCGCGGCTGAACTTGAAGTACTTGCGGGCGATCAGATAGACCAGCGCCCAGTAGATCAGGTAGGCCTCGATGATGGCGCACAGGCCCCGGAACATGACCGAAGTGGCCAGGCCCAGTTGCTCGGCCGCGGTGACGCCCAGGTAGCCGCCCAGGATCACGATGGCGGTCTTCACGTACAGCTCGGGCCGCACCGCCTCCTTGAGCGCTTCCGCCGTCTTGGGGAAGAAGTTGCCCACCAGCAGACCCACGACCAGGGCGATGATGAAGCCGGCCTCGTTGGTGAGGTTGAGCGACCAGCCGATGTTGTAGGTCTTGAGCTTGTCGGCTGTGGCGGCGATGTAGGCCCAGCTTCCCGCCACCCAGCAGGCGTAGCTCAGGAAGAAGACTCCGGTGAAGGCCTTCAGGAAGCGCGCCACCGGCGCCCCCAACGCTTTGGCGCCCACGCCCAGCAGCAGCGCCAGGAAGGCGTAGGTGGCGGCCAGCGCCGCCAGCCCCGGCAGGCTGGTGTAGGTCTTGGAGACCGTGCCCAGCGCCTTGCCCAGGCTGGTCCACACGCTGGTGGTGACGGACCAGCCCAGCAGGTCGGCCCCGGCCAGCCCGGCCAGCGCCAGCAGGAATACCAACAGGCCGATCCAGACTGCCAGCCAATCTTCGGAGATGCGGGAGGCTTTCTGCTCCATGGGCGTTTCTCAGTGGACAGCGGGGACAGACGGAAGCGTCCCCGCGGGGACGCTTCCGTCTGTCCCCGGTTCCTCCAGGCTCTCCCGGACGGAGAGAGCGATCTTGTAGAACACCGTAATCATCAGCGCGCCCAGCGCCCAGATGGCCAGCGTGATGGCCAGCTCGGGCAGCGTCGGCGCATACGCGGTCACCGCGCCCAGCGGCGAGGGCACGAAACCGCCCACGATCAGGATAATGCCCTTGTCAATCCACAACGACAGGAAAACGATGCCGCAGGTCAGCGCCAGCACCTTCTCGTTGCGGCGCGCCCTGGGAACGATCAGCAGAGGCAGCGCCACCACGGCCAGGGTCATGGATACCCACATCCAGGGAACCAGCCCGGCGGAGCCTTCCAGACCGTGGAGCAGGTAGTGGAAGTGCTCCAGGTGCTCGGGGATCTGGCTGTAGAAGGCGGTGAAGAACTCCATGGCCACGAAGAACACGTTGATGAGCATGGCGTAGGTGACGATCAGCGCGAGCTTCTGGATCGGCTCCTTGCCGGGGTCGAACCTGGTGAGCTTGCGAATGACCAGGCACAGCAGGATCAGCAGCGCCGGGCCGGCGGAGAAGGCCGAAGCCAGGAAGCGCGGAGCGAGAATCGCGGTCAGCCACAGCGAGCGGCCGGGCAGACCGCTATAGAGGAACGCGGTCACAGTGTGAATGCTGACGGCCCAGGGGATGGAGAGCAGAATCACCGGCTTGATCCAGGCCGGCGGGGCGACGCCTTTGCGCTCGGCGCTCAAGGTAACCAGCGCGATCACGCCGTTGAGCAGCAGGTAGCCGCCCAGCGAGACGAAGTCCCAGAACATGATCGAGTTGAGCGTGGGGTGCAGCATCATGTTCAGCACGCGCGTGGGCTGGCCCATGTCCACGAAGACGAACAGCATGCACATGGTCACCGCGGAGATGGCCAGGAATTCACCCAGGATGGTGATCCTGGCGAACGCCTTGAAGTTGTGCAGGTAATAGGGCAGCACCACCATGACCGCGGAGGCGGCCACGCCCACCAGGAAGGTGAACTGGGCGATGTAGAGTCCCCAGGAGATGTCGCGGTTCAAGCCGGTGACGCCCAAGCCCTGCTGGAACTGATGCAGCCAGCCCAGCAGGCCCAGCCCGAGCAGCGCCATAAGGGCGAGGACCCAGAGCCAGTATCTGCGGCTGCCGGTGATAGCCTTTTCAAACATGAACATGGGGCCACCTCACACGATGTAGAAGATCTGGGGCTGGGTGCCCAGCTCGGGCTTGCGGCGGATGGTGTAACGGGCGCGCAGCAGCTTGCGCACCTCGGAATCGGGATCGGCCAGATTGCCGAACACCAGGGCCTTGTCCGGGCAGGCCTCGACGCAGGCGGGGGGACGCCCCTGCGCCAGGCGCGCCTCGCAGAAGGTGCATTTCTCGACCACGCCCTTGCTGCGGGTGGGGAAGTCCGCGGTCAGCTCCGGGAGGTGCGGGCGCGGGTCCACCCAGTTGAAACTGCGCGAGCCGTAAGGACAGGCGGCCACGCAGTAGCGGCAACCGATGCAGCGGTGCCAGTCCATCATCACCAGGCCGTCCTCGCGCTTCCAGGTGGCGCGGGTGGGACACACCCGCACGCAGGGCGGATTGTCGCAGTGGTTGCACAGCACCAGCACCGGCTTGTCCTTGAAGGTCTCGGCGGTGTACTCGTTGCGCTGAGAGGGAAAGGCGCGCTCGTAACGCTCCTTCCAGATCCAGGCGACCTGGTGATTGGGCCGCGGCAGGGTGGGCACGTTGTGCGCGCGGTGGCAGGCCTGGATGCACCTGGTGCAACCCTGGTCGCGCAGGCATTTCTGAGCGTCCACCACCATGGCCCAGCGCCTGGGCGCCACGGCGGCCATCAGTCTGCGGCCGGCTTGCGCAAGCGCGGCGAGGCCGGTCATCCGGAAGAAAGCTTGCCGTGTGATGGTCATGGCGCGCTCCTGGAACCGCTCCCTGACGGTCGCGGCTCGGAAGCCGATACCGAGCCACGCGCGTAAGCAAGTGGTCCGGCGAGCGTTGACGAACCGCTTCCTGACGGTCGCGGCTCGGAAGCCGATACCGAGCCACGCGCGTAAGCAAGTGGTCCGGCGAGCGTTGACGAACCGCTCCCTGACGGTCGCGGCTCGGAAGCCGATACCGAGCCACGCGCGTAAGCAAGTGGTCCGGCGAGCGTTGACGAACCGCTTCCTGACGGTCGCGGCTCGGAAGCGGCTGCCGAGCCGTGAGCGAGCGGTTTGACTAGCTTGGGGTCCACGTGGCAATCCCAGCAGTAGGGGCTGCGGACCGCAGCGTAGTTGTGGCAGCGGTCGCAGAAGTCCTCCTTGACGGTATGACATTTCAGCATGCAGGTTCCGGTAAGGCTGACGGTGTAGACCTTGCCGTCGGGCGCGCGGTAGGTGCGATTGCCCTCCCGCACCACCTGCTCGCGCCAGTCCACCAGCAGGTCCATGTGGGAGGCGCGCATGTAGGCCGTGGGCGCCACGCACTGTTTCTCCGTGGCCGGCAGCTTGATGTCCGGACCTCTCGAGGTGGCGCCTCGCGCCAGGTTGTACCAGGCGGGGAAGGTGACCAGGCCCAGGAAGAGGGCCAGGCCGGTCAGGATGATGCCTCGGTCTCGCATGGCACTAGGCCTCCTTGCCGGGGAGCGGTTCGCCCCTCAGGTCGGTGGTGCGCCGCTCGCCCTCCATGATGAGCGCGTTGCCCACCAGCTCGTGCACGCCGGCCACCTCCACGCCGCCCACCCAGTAATCCACCAGGGCGGGCAGGGTGGCCTTGTCGATGGCGCAGATGCACGTGAGCAGGTTCACGCCGTGTTGCTCCTTGACGTAGCGCACGGCGTTGGCCCGCGGCAGCCCGCCGCGCAGCCGCATCTCGAGGTTCTCGTCGGTGCCCAGCCCCGAACCCGAGCCGCAGCAGAAGGTCTGCTCCCGGATGGTGTTCTCCGGCATTTCGTGGAAGTGGTTGGAGACGCTCCGCAGGATGTAGCGCGGCTCCTCGAGGAGGCCCATGGCGCGCGCCGGGTTGCAGGAGTCGTGGAAGGTGACGCGCCAGTTGTCGTTGCGAGCGGGGTCCAGCTTCAGCTTGCCATGCCGGATCAGGTCCGCCGTGAACTCGCAGATGTGCACCATCCTGGAGGAGCGGGCGTTCTCGAAGCGGGTCCCGGTCAGCGGGGAGACCGGCTCCTCCAGGAAGTCCGCCGGGCCGTTCATGGTGTCCATGTACTGGTGCAGCACCCTCCACATGTGCCCGCACTCACCGCCCAGGATCCACTTCACCTTCAGCCGCTGGGCCTCCGAGTAAACCTTGGCGTTCAGCTTCTTGATCAGCTCGTGGGAGGTGAACAGGCCGAAGTTGCCGCCCTCGCTGGCGAAGGCGCTGAAGGTGTAGTCCACGCCCATTTCGTGCAAAATCATCAGGTAGCCGAGCAGGGTGTAGTAGTGAGGCGTGCCGAAGTAGTCCGCTGAAGGGACCACAAACAGGATCTCGGCGCCCTTCTTGTTGATGGGCGCCTCCACCCGGATGCCGGTGATCTCCTCCAGCTCGTCCACGGCGAAGTCGATGGAGTCCTTGAAGCCGTGCGGCTGGATGCCCAGGTGGTTGCCGGTGCGGTAGCAGTTGGCCACCGGCTCCATCACCCAGTTGATGTTGCAGCCCACCAGGTTGAGCAGCTCGCGGCCCATCATGGTGACCTCGGCGGTGTCTATGCCATACGGGCAGAACACCGAGCAGCGGCGGCACTCGGTGCACTGGTAGAAGTAGTAGAACCACTCCTTGAGCACGTCCTCGGTGAGGTCGCGCGCGCCGGCCAGCCGCCCGAACAGGCGGCCCGAGGTGGTGAAGTAGCGGCGATAGACCGAGCGCAGCAGCTCGGCGCGCAGCACCGGCATGTTCTTGGGGTCGCCCGAGCCGAGGTAGAAGTGGCACTTGTCGGCGCAGGCCCCGCAGCGCACGCAGATCTCCATGAACAGGCGGAAGCCGCGGTAACGCGCCAGGCGCTCCCGCATCCCCTCCAGGATGGTCTCGCGCCAGTTCGGCGGCAGCTTCCAGTCCCGCTCGAAGGGCTGCCACTCGCGCGGATTGGGCATCTCCAGGTAGCGCAGGCTCTTCGACGTGGCGCTGTAACAGAAGGTCCCCTTGCGGAACTCGACCGCCGGGTCCATCCAATCGCGCTTCGGGGGGCGGTAGTCGATCTGCACGAGCTGTTCAGGTTTGGGAGTCGCTTCCGCCATGGCTTAGTCCTTCTCCAGGGGCAGTCCCGCGACCTTGATCTTGTCGTGAAACTCCTCTTCCCACTGCGCGTAGGTGTGGAGCTTCACGGCCGGGTTCCACGGGTTGACGTGCCGCTTCATGCGGTTGTTGTTGGGCAGGTTGCGCGTGGGGCTGAGGAACACTCCGGCCATGTGCGCCAGCTTGCTGAAGGGGAAGTAGGCGATCAGCACGCTGAGCAGAAACAGGTGGACGTAGAACAGCGGGCCGATGCCTTCCGGCGTCACCGGGGTGAAGGTAACCAGCCCCATGGCCAGCCGTTTGATCTCCAGGATGTTCACCTTGGTGAAGTAGCGCATCCAGATGCCGGTGCCGGCCAGCGCCAGCAGCAGCAACAGCGCGAAGTAGTCGGTGAACAGCGAGAAGTAACGGATCTGCACGGCCCACAGCCGCCGCCCCAGCAAGTACACCAGCGCCGCCACGATCACCAGGTCGGTGAGGTACAGCACCGGCGCGCCGATCTGGAAGAAGCCGTCCAGGTCCTGGAGCAGGAGCACGCAGCCGGGCACCGGCTCGAGAAAGAAGCGCAGGTGCCGCGCGAAGATCACCAGGAAGGACCAGTGGAAAGCCAGCGCCCCCAGCCACAGGAACTTGCTCTCAGCGTAGACCAGCCGGGGGCCTTCGCGGAGCTGCGCCTGGGTGTTGCGGAACAGCGAGCGGAACAGCAGGATCTCCAGGGCCATCCGCCCGATCGTGCCCAGGGTGGTCGATGGGCTATCGAGCCGGGACGCCTTGATCCAGGGCAGGGACTTCTCCTGCCCGCACGTGGTGGTGATGCGAAAGGGGACTGGGGAGCTGGCCCAGCGGATCACCCGCCAGGTCAGGCCGGCCAGAAACGCGATGATGGCGGCATAGGGCAGCCAGACGCCGAACAGGGGGTGCAGCGCGGCCACCGAACCACCCACCCAGGCCAGCGCGGACAGCGCCACCACCGCGCCCAGCGAGTAAAGAACGCTCATGGATTATCACCTCGGAGCGACCGCTCCCTGACGGTCGCGGCTCGGTCGAGGGCCCCAACGGCGCGCCGGGCCTCGCCGACTCTGATATCCGCGATCTGCTCGCGGCACTGCATGTAGAGATCGAACGCCGTCAGCGCCAGCCGGTCGATGCGGGTCTCGATGTCCGCCAGGTCAGCGTCGGCGAACCGCTCGCGGAGCACCGCCTTCAGCAGGAACACGAAGCCGACCGCCTGGCTGGGGGTAAAATCCTGGACCGCGCGGATGCGCACGATGCCCTCCAGCAACGGCGTCAGCCGGGCCGCATCCATGGCGCCCAGCAACTCGTCGTACAGCGCCGGAAGGTTCTGCCGGAGGGCATGTCCCACGGGATTGCGGAAAGGATCCTGATCCTGGAGCAGAAATCGGGCGGTGTGGTCGGGGTATGCCCGCAGGGTGCGCGCCAGCCACTCGCCGACGACGGCTTGCTTGCGATGCGCCAGCGCTTCCCGGAGCGGCAGGTCCGCGACCTTCACCGCTCGCTCCTCAGACGCAGCCGGTGGGCTTGGGCAACCCGGCGATCTTGCAGGCGCCCTTGGCCGGACCCGAGGGGAACAACTCGTAGATCTGGTTCAGCTTGAAGCCGGTCTCCTTGCACAGCTTCCGGATCATGGGCGCGATGCCGAACTCCAGATAGTAGTTGCGCAGGTAGCGGACCACCTTCCAGTGTTCCTCCGTCATCTCGCTGACAGCCTCGGTCAGGGCGAAGTCCAGGGCCACGTCATCGCTCCAGATGGCGGGATCTTGCAGGAAGCCGTCCTCGTCCACTTCGTAGACTCTTCCGTTTACCTCATAAGTGGGCATGCTTCGGTTCTCCTATACGCGACGTCACAAGTGCTTTCGCCTCATGGCGACCACTCGCTTACGCTCGTGGCTCGGCTAGGGGCGTGAAGGCCGTAGCCGAGCCGCGACCGGCAGGGAGCGGTGGCGCAGTCAACTCCTTCGCAGCGTATCAATTCCTCTCTCAAACCAAGTCAATGAACCCGCAGGGGCACTCCTCGGCGCACTTCTTGCACCCGTTGCACACTTCCAGCTTGACCTTGTAGTGCTCGCCCTTGGGCAGCCGGATGAAGCAGTTGTTGGTGCAGTACATCCAGCAGGTTTCGCAGTCCATGCACATGCCGCAGGACATGCAGCGCTTGGCCTCTTCCAGGGCCTGGGCCTCGCTGAGGCCTCCTTCGATCTCGTTGTCCAGTCCCCGCTCTTCGACCGGCAGGTGGGCGCGCTCGTGCCGGTCCAGGGGCTTGTACCAGCCCAGCTTCATACGCTCCGTGGTGATGGAGGCCGGGGCGGCGCGCTTCTCGAGCTTCTGGCCGCGCAGCCGGGCATCGATGGCCTCGGCGGCGAAGCGGCCCTGGGAAATGGCGATGGTGGCCAGCCCCAGTTGGATGTCGTCTCCGCCGGCGTAGACGCCCTCCTGAGCGGTGGCGCCCCACTCGTCGGTCTTGATCCAGTCCTTGCCCTCGTGCAAGCCGTCGAAGCCCTGGAACTCCGGCTCCTGGCTGATGGCGGCGATGATGGCGGTGGCCGGAATCTCGAACTCCGAGCCGGGCTTGGGGACAGGGCGGGGACGCCCGGACTTGTCCGGCGCGCCCAGCTCCATGCGGATGGCGCGAATGCCCACCGCATTGCCGTTGTTGCGCAGGATCTCCACTGGAGCGGCCAGGAACTGGATGTCGATTCCTTCCTCGAGGGCGCCC
>Ga0194110_10010796_pt1 | contig 10126 bp, 7 predicted proteins | sample TA2Kig1200mmetaG_FD_146192 | JGI IMG/M metagenome (GOLD analysis project Ga0194110, IMG submission 146192) | Freshwater microbial communities from Lake Tanganyika, Tanzania - TA2015032 Kigoma Deep Cast 1200m | ecosystem: Environmental > Aquatic > Freshwater > Lake | place: Tanzania: Lake... | reverse complement strand
ATTTCGCCGATGGAGGTTTTGGGATCGTTTGACCAGAAGATGCCGCGATCCTCGTCTTCGTAATAATGGAAGCCAACTTTGTCGCCGTAAGCTTTGCGGAGCGCTTCGCCATTGCGCAAATTCGAACTCCACGGCAAAAGCGCGTAACTGAGGTCGAGTTCGCGGACGAGGATGCTTTGCGGCGGCTTAATCTGCGCAGTGATCTTGCCGGTGGGTTCGAAGATCGAAGCGTTATGCCGCCAGGTGCTCGAGACAATGTAACAGCGACCTTCGACCGCACGCCACGTGGGCTGCGAAGTTTGGGGCGATTGAGTTGGCCAAGCGATCAGTTCCGCGCCGCGCCGCGCCAGTTCGGCCCAACCGTCGTCGAATTCCATGTCATAACAGATTTGGATTCCGAGTTTGCCGAAATCGCAGTTGAACACCGGGAACTCATGGCCGGGAGTCGCCCCACCTTCCATTGTTTCGCGCTCGAACGAAACGACTAGATGCACTTTGCGGTACGTTCCGACTACTTCGCCTTTGCGTCCCACGAGGACCGCGGCATTCGAACATAATTTCTTTTCTTTCGAGTCGAGCAAATAGGTTGGAACCAGAATATAACAGGCGTGTTCACGCGCTTTGCGCGCGAATACGTCATGGACTGGCCCTTCTAGAGGAACGGAGCAGGCCAAGGCATCGCCAGTCGCTTCGCCCGTGATGGCAACCTCCGGTAAGATGGCGAGATCGAGGCCGCGAGCGTATTTGGTTTTGGCATGAGCCGCCATTTCGTCGACCAATCCGGCGAGTTGAGCGAGCCGTTTTTCCAAACCGGGATGCTGGACCCAAAACGATTGCATGGCCGCGCCAACGATTACTTTGCGAGGAGGACTGTTCGAAGTGGTTTTGGTTCCCTCCAGGGCGCCGGCGGCGAACGTAGATGCAGGATCGAGAGCGGCTACACTGCTCATCGTTGCCAGAAAAGTTCGTCGATTCATATGGATGTTCGTTTGTCCGAGGTTTGTATTTGACGAGCTTTCTTATCATCCGCTCGCGTGATTTCGCCAAGAGAATTCAGGGAGAAGGCTGCTATCGCGTAGGACTGAGTACGCCTACTCAATCACGCCGCCGCCCAGGCAGATCTCGCCATCGTAAAAAATCGCCGATTGGCCGGGGGCGATGCCTTGATCCTTTTCGCCGAGGACAACTTCCCAACGTTTCTCGCCGAGAGAGCGGATTTGGCATTCGGCGAGATGAGGGCTGTGGCGGATTTTCGTTTGCAGAGAGGTTTGGGTTGGTTCGCCTGAAATCCAGTGGACTGGACTAACCGTCAACTGCTGTTGCGCGTGCTTCAAATAGCTGTCCGAGTGCGATACGAAAACGCGATTCAAAGCGATGTCTTTCTTAACGACGTACCACGGGCCGCCGCTGAGACCGAGCCCTTTGCGCTGGCCAATCGTGTAGAACCAATAGCCTTGATGGCCCGCCAATTTTTGGCCGGTCTCGAATTCGATGAGGTCCCCCTTGCATTCGCCCAAGTGATAGCGAATAAACTCGGGATATTTGATCTTGCCAAGGAAACAGATGCCTTGGCTGTCCTTTCGGTCCTGATTGGGCAAGTCCAGTTCGTGCGCGAGTTTTCGGACCTGACGTTTCGTCAGATGTCCAATCGGAAACCAAAGGCGACGCAGTTGGTCCTGGTTGAGCGACGAAAGAAAATAAGTTTGGTCTTTTACGGGATCGGGCGAGCGCTTTAAAAGAAATGTTCCGTCGCGTCCCTCGATCTGCGCGTAATGGCCCGTTGCGATCTTGTCAAAGCTCGGATCGATCTTCTCGAAGAAAAGTCCGAACTTGATGCGCTCGTTGCAGAGGATGTCCGGACTGGGCGTGCGGCCGGCCCGAAGCTCATCCAGCACATGCGCGACGATCTTTTCCTGATATTCCGTCTGTAGAGAGACAACCTCGATCGGAACCCTGGCTTGCTCGCAGACGGCTCGCGCATATTTCAAGTCCTCTTCCCAGGGACAACTTCCGAGGTAAGAGAGTTCATCCTCGAGCCATATCTTCAAATAGAACGCAGTGATGTCCCTGTGCCCTTCCGCTTGAGCGAGCCGAAGGGCCACCGAGCTGTCCACGCCGCCTGATAATAGGACTGCGATCTTCATGAAGCGATTAATGCCTCCACAAGATTCGAGGGGAAAATGCCTGTGTCAAGAAAGGGTCCGGATGCCAGCGGTCTCTCGATCAACCAGCCTATGGAATCATTTTAAGGCCTCTCTCTTTGCACCAGCGACGCTGGTCGGTGTCGGCGCCCCAGTTTGCCAAAACACCTTTTACGTCCCGGTTCGGATGCAAGTCTTGCGCCCAGGTGACTTTGTCGTCTAGATCATCAATGTCGTCGAAGTCCGCCGCGCTCTTGACTTCGAAGACAATGATCTCATTTCCAACCTCGATGATATCTACTTCCTTTCGTTTTCCAGGCCGGAAAGCGACACCCTGTGTGTCCTCTAAAACTTGGCGGAGTTTCACGTGACCGGGCTTGATGTCGCTTCGACCGAGTCCATAACAAAACGCCGTCGCAACGACGTCTTGCCAACGGTGGCCTGTATGAGGCTGAAAGATATTTGCGTTCAGCTCCAGCCAATTCCGAAAACCTCTGACCTCCCAAATAACGTCTGCGAGTGTTTGTTCGATCCTTTGGTCGATCTCTTCAGTCGTCACGCCTTCACACTAGGCAAACTTAACTGAAAAGCAACTTTCCCTTGCCTTCGTTTCATGGACTGCTAAAACCGTCTTTCCCATGAACCACCGCCAACGCAGCGTCCACCGTGGCTTTGGAGCGTTCACCTTGATCGAATTGCTCGTCGTCATTGCCATCATCGCGATTCTCGCCGGAATGTTGTTGCCCGCGTTGAGCCGGGCGAAAACGAAGGCCCAGCGCGTTTCTTGCCTGAACAACCTCAAGACGCAGAGTTTGGCCTTCCTCATGTACGCCGACGACTTCGGTGACAAATTCCCCACGGCAGACCAAACGACCGCTTGGAAGCTGGACGCACTCTACGTGATGAGCAAGGACCAAGGTTTGACGTTGCTCAGTTATGGAATGGAAGGCGGTCGCATTCGCAAGAGCGCGGCCGAGTTCGAGCAGGAAATCAAGAAGGCCGGCCTCCCGACGGCTTGGAAATGTCCTTCGCGCAAGGATAGTCCGCGCTTGTTCGATGAAAAGGGGCTGCTGCACGTCGATCAATACATGTTGCTGGCGGGACTTTCGGGGACGCGGTTTAAAGGCACGAACTCGCCCGCGAAGTCCACCGATGCGATGGGTCCGTTGACGGCGGATCACACCATGGTGGTCCCAACGCAGAAAGCCTGGACGTCGAATCATGGGAAGAAAGGTCCGGTCCCGGCGCTTGGGCAAGTGAATGCTTCGAATGAACCGGCTGGCCACAATCAATCCTACAGCGACGGCCATGCGGAGTGGATCACAGAAAAACGTTTCGCGCGCGCAACACCCGCTACCGCGTATCCAAAGGCCTTATGGATTTCCGGCTGGCCATGGGATTGGGCTTGGGTCGAGTAGGGGCGGGAGTTTCGGACATCGATTAAACAAATCCTTTGCTTCGACCCATCGCGCTCGGTACGTTTGGTGGCAACCAAACTCCAACGCGATGAAATTAGCGACTGCTCCTCTCAAATTCTCCTGGCCTGCCCTTTTGCTTTTCGCTGGCAGCCAAACGGAACTGATTCAACATGTCGGACCGCTCGAAACCGGAGGGCATCTCACAGCGACTCACCAATTGCTCCGTCCCGCCTGCCAATCAGTTGAATTGGGAGGACGGCCCGTTGATCTCGTCCTCGCGCCGAATGGGCGGACAGTTTACGTGAAGGACAATCGCGGATTGGTTGTGATCGACGCTGAAACCTGGAAAGTTCGCCAGGAACTGAAATTCCCTCAGGGCGGGGGTTCCACGCATGGTCTTGCCGTGACCCGCGATGGTTCACGCCTTTTCGCCTCCACTGCGCAGAATGCCCTTTGGGAAGCTAATATGGCAGCCGACGGCAAAGTCGTTTGGGGAAAGAAGATCGTGCTTCCGGGGTTCGGCAATTCGACCAACGTTCACGTCGGGGGGATCGGATTGTCGCGCGACGAAACGAAAGCTTACGTCTGCTTGTCGCGAAGGAACAGCCTGGCTGTCGTCGACTTGGGATCGACAAATCTGTTGCGAGAGATTCCCGTCGGAGTCGCCCCCTTTGATGTGGTTGTTCAAACGCATCCAGGTTCCGGAGAGGTTCTTTACGTTTCGAATTGGGGTGGTCGCTTGCCAAAAACGGGTGAAAAAACCGCGAAGTTGATTTTCGGACCCGACCATGACGATGATGATGACTGAGGCTAAGTTTCGGGCAAATGACCGCTAGATTTGCTTTGGCTTTGGATAGACTTCGCGGATTGGTTGGTTCGATGAACGCGCAGGACGCGACGTTACGAGTACTTCTGAAACGGGCATTTGGCGAAGATTTGGATCGCGTGTCCGATGCCATTCGCAGAATTGAACGCGATCATGACGCGCCGTTGGCAGCGATCCTCTGGGCTTTCTTCTGGATTCGGCAAGGAGAACTGTTTCTGGCGCGTCGCGAACTGGAAGCCATCGCGAATTCCTCCAAAGCCGCATCCCTGTGGGGAGGTATTGCTGTCGTGATGCTTGGTGAACTCTGCATCGAATCGGGCGCAACGCGGACAGGACTCCGATTGATTCAGCGCGGTGAACGAATCCTTGGCACGCCGGCTTAGAAGGTCCGGTTGAGCAACAGGGGCATTGCTGTCGCTTGTGCTTCCTAAATGAAAGCACCCAACATTGGGGCACTGCTATAGAGCGCGGATGTGGGCATCCGCGCTCCGATTACCGCGCCGGAGGCTGTCCCAATCTGACTTGTTTCGATTTAGTTAAGTTTCTAGGTGGGCCTGAAGGCGGTTGCGGACTTGCTCAGAGAATTCGGACAGTTACTGCGGTTGCGTGAGCGCGCTGTCGGCGGCGGTCGCTCACGAGAACGGCAGCCGCCCGCTACTTTGATGCGTCGAGCAATTTTTGATAAACCGAGCGCGCGGCGGCCAATTGAATCTCAATGTGTGATCGGCCAGTATGCATTCGGTCGCGTCGGCGAAGCACGGTTTCAAGACGATTGATCCACGCCAGAAAATACTCCGCGTCCGCTGTGTGATTCGGGGGACGATTCTTGACGTTGATGAAGATCGGATTTGTATGTGCCCAGAGTCCGCCCACCGGCAAGTAAGGTGGCGAGGGCCCGGCGGCACGCAATGCAATCCAACTGGTCGCCTCAATTCCAAGCTCCCTATCAAAGGAAGCTCCCAGCCGGTTGTCCTGCAGCTTCCCTGCGTCCAGAACTTCGCCGTTTTGGATGAGTTCGAGTTTGTCCAATGGAAATTGAGATATTACCCGGCCTCGAATACGAACTGGACGAGCCGCGTCAAGCTCGATGGTTTCGCCGATTTCCCTTCCATCCACAGATAATTCGATCATAGGCCCATTGCTCACGAACGAACGTCCTTTGCGCTGACCGTCCACCCAACCTCGATAAGAAAGACCGTCTGGCAATTTCACATAGGCGCGGCCCCAACCCGGCGGATAGCTCGCAATGCGATTTAGAAAACAATCCGTTCCCGCAGCGGCCGACACACGAAAACCGCAGTTCAGCAAGCGATACCAAAGCTTGACCGACGCGTTGTAGCCGAAGCCCATCACATCCATGGTGTCAATCCGGCCCAATGCTGCATCGACGGGCAAACCTTTGGCAGAGTAAGGATGATTGTAGAGATCGTCCGGGTTGCTGGCAGGGTGCGTATAGCTGACGGCACTGCCTTGATGGCGGGTCCGTTCGGCAATATCTGCATTGGTCGGTATGTCCCATGGATTTGTGGTGTCTTGAAAACCCGTGAAGATCGGTTCCACGAGTCGAGGCAGGTCAATCAGGGTCATGTGCCCCCAGATCGTGCTGCGAAACTCTTCATTCCAGTAAAGGATTGTTCCCGGCTTCGATTGACTGTCTGGACCGCCCAGAAAAAATTGCCGATCAAAGACGCCATCGCCGTCCGAATTTGCGACCATGATATTGCAGACGTTCAAGTCTTCACCTTCACACTGGTCAAGCATGAGGCGAGGATTGAGAAACCAAGCGCCGTAACCGTAGTTGCCATGAATATGGTTCTCGCCCGAAAACCAGCGTCGCGCCGCGGCATCAGTCCAGCGTTCCATCGAAATTTCAAGCGCCGCCGCTTGTTCCGGTTTCACTTCAACCTCTTGTTGGAGCACGCTATATTCCGGGCCGCGCAACGCGTGAAGCTCATAAACACCTGCGGGCAATTCGATTGCCGTTTCACCCCGCCAATAGAAAGAGAGCCGGCCGCCCAACACACGATAAAGCGCTCCGGGCGGCGCATGAAATTTGCCGCCCTTGCGTTTCAGCGAAACACGCGCGACGATTGGCTCGCCGCGTTGCTTGTCCGTAAATTTGAGCTGAAGCTGGCCGGTTGGCTGGCGGAAATCGATGCGCTCAGACGCCAACAAACGGCTTTCGCCAGACGACAATTCACGACGCACGATGGCCGTTGCGCCATGATGATTTTCAGTGTGAATGAGCGTTCGCCCCTCCAGGCTGATGCTTGGCCAATCCTCATCCGCTTGACCGGACGTAAGCTTGCGCGCGTCGCGCAACGCATTTTCTACAGAAATGTGCCAAATATCATTGTGTGGTGTGCCGCGATCCGTAACGGCATAGACGCCGCGTCCGGTCGCGTCGCTATGGAGACCGTAAATTCGCGAAGGCCAGCGGACGATTCTTTCAGCTTCGCCTCCGTCGCTCGGAACTTTCCAAAGATCGGCTTGCGGGCCGTCGTTGCCGGATTGTTCGCCCGGCCGGTCTTGGTGCTGGGCAAAAATAATCAAGCGGCCGTCAGCCGAAAGACAGAACGGTCCGCGCACGGGGCCAACATCGCCTGGTCGAATCTCGACCGGCTTAAGCGTGCCGCTTTCGAGATCATGCCAAGCAATCGTGTTGGGTGGCGCTGTTATGCTGAAGCGTCCGAGCAAACGCCGCCCGTCGGGATGAAAGAACATTCGACCCTCTGCGCGGACCGCGGCAGGTAATTTGACCCGGACACCTTCCTTCGAGTCCATCAATTGCAACTGTCCGCCGAAGAAATTGGCTGAATTTATGAAAGCAATCTTGGTCGCATCGGGTGACCACGCGGGTTCCAAATCAAACCCTTCGCCGCCGGACAGAACGGTGAGAGCGCCGCCGGCCGAGGGCAAACGACAAATCGCCCCTTGATAAGAAAGCGCAATCCATTTTCCGTCCGGTGAAAGGCGCGGTTGAACTGGGCCGAAAGCGGCGCGGCTGGGCGAATGTTCGGCTGCTTGGTTACCCGCTGGCGCCGGCTGGGCGGTGGAAGTGATTGCCGCTAACAAAGTCGCAGCGATGAAGGAGTTCGCGTTCATAACGGATTCTGTTTGGTTGGTTCAGCGACATCGGAATTCCACTGATTTTTATCTCGAAACACACCGTTCGGCCAAGTAAAAGCAGGCTGTGATCCGCAAGCTTCTTACGCCGATGCAGCGAGGCTTCCGCCAAGCTAGACTCACGATTGCAAGTCCGAGCGCGATCCCTCCCCATGAACCTCCTGGCAGCACAGGGCGTCTCGCCTGTCCAGCCCCTGCGGACGCCAAAAGCAGGACAGGCGGGACGCGCTGTCCTGCCACGTTCATGGGGCGCAATGCACTCCATACGGCCCTGGCGTTTTTAGTCGCCACTCTTCCAGCAGTCGCCGCCTCTTTACCCAACGTCGTCATGATTGTCTCCGATGACCAAGGCTGGACCGATTTTGGCTTTATGGGACATCCCGTGATCAAGACGCCGCACTTGGACAAGCTTGCGTCGGAGAGCGCGGTCTTCCCAAACGGTTATGTGCCGACTTCACTTTGCCGGGCGAGTCTCGCAACGTTGCTGACCGGCCTTTACGCAAGCCAGCACAAGATTTGTTGCAATGATCCGCCCGAAGGCGTGGCGCGCGAGGCGATGCACCCGTTTATCCGAAATGCGCCAACGGCGCCGCGACTGTTGCAACAATTGGGCTATCGCAGCTTGCAAACCGGCAAGTTCTGGGAAGGTCATTTTTCCAATGGCGGTTTCACGCATGGCATGACCGAAAAAGGGCGCCACGGCGACACAGGGCTCGCGATCGGCCGCCAAACCATGCAGCCGATCTTCGACTTTATCGAAGCTGGCGGTTCGCAGCCGTTCTTTGTTTGGTATGCGCCAATGATGCCGCACGATCCGCACACACCGCCGGAACGCTTGCTCAAGAAGTACCTCCTCGAAGGCCGGAGCGAAAGGCTGGCGAAGTATTGGGCGATGTGCGAATGGTTCGACGAAACCTGCGGCGAATTACTCGGCTGGCTCGATCGGAAAGGTCTCCGCGATAACACGCTGATTGTGTTTGTGGTGGACAACGGGTGGATTCAAGAGACCGGGCCGCGACAAACGACCCGCGGTTGGTTTGCTCCCAAAAGCAAGTTGTCACCGTACGATGGCGGTTTGCGGACGCCCGTGATGCTGCGTTGGCCTGGGCGCATCAAGCCGGCCAAGCACAGCGATCTAGTTTCGACCATCGACATCGCACCATCGATTCTAGCTGCTTGCGGACTCAAAAAGCCCGAGGCGACGCCGGGCGCGAGCTTGCTCGACGTTGCGCTGGGAAAAGGCCGGCTGGAGCGCGATGCTGTCTTCGGTGAGATTTATCTGCACACGTCGGTTGATATCGATAAGCCGGCATTAAATCTGACGCACCGTTGGGTGCGGGAAAAAGATTGGAAATTGATCACGTTTGGAAACCAAACCATCAAGCCAGAATTATATCACCTCGTTCCCGATCCGTTTGAGACCAACAATCTGGCCAGCCGCGAACCGCAGCGGGTCCAGCATTTGGCCGGGCTAATCGAGAAATCAACGCTCGCAACTCTGGCCCGGACAACATCCGAGCTGAGCGCATCACCCGCCGATAACCAACGCAACGGAACGCGCGGGGAGATCACTGCCACAATCACGCGGTCAAAAACTTTTCCGCACCGCATTTGGGCAGCTTGTGATTTTGAAGGGACAACACCTGATTACGGATGGTTCGGGCCGGCGGAAACAAACAATATTCCTAGATATCCTGGCAACCGCACGGCTCTCGGTGTCGGCGCCAAACCTTACCAAAACCTCAGCGCACTCATGACCGGCATCAATCCTGTTCCCGGACCGCGCATGGGGAAGGTCAACCACCTGTACGTTCGCTACTTTCTCCAGGGAACAAACCAAGCAACTTTTCAGCACTTCAGCCTAACACGAGAAGACAACAATCACGTTAAGGTCTCCGGTCTTGCCGAAGGAAAATGGTCCGAAGTCACGATGAATCTTACACGTGACGCGCGCCGTAACGACGGCAGCCCGGAAGCTTTCCAGGAAGGCGAACGAATGGACGACTTCAAAGTATTCGTCGGAAAGCCCGCCGATGCGCAGAGGTGCGAACTGTTTATCGACGATGTGATTTTCTTCGCCGAAGACGCGAGTTTGGCGCCCGAGAACGAGCCGTTCCCGAACCGCGTGATTCTGCTTGCCGCCTTTGACACGGGTCCCAAAGAAAAATACTGGCCTGGAGATTTTGAGATCGTCGAATCTAGTTTGCCTGCCGGATCGTCCTGGCGCGCGGCGCGAGCCATTCCGAGGAAGGATGGGAAAGGCAAGTTGATCAGTCTGCCCATCGCGCCACCTCGGCCCGTCGGCGCCCACACTAAGTTGCGGTTTCGCTATCACCTCACTGGAACGTCGAAGATGACCGTGCAGATATTCGACGCCACGGTGCAAGACAACCGGCACATCAATCTGACCGGACTGCAAGAAAGCGCATGGACAACAGTCTATCTCGACTTCTCAAAAGATTCACGGCGCAATGACGGAAGTCCTAACTCTCCATTTTCGCCAGGCAACTTAGTGGACGACATTTTCTTCTTCCCGTCCGCAGATAATGGGACACGCGAGGTAAATCTGTTAATTGACGAGGTGGTGCTTTATGACGCAGGGCAGCCATAAGTCG
>Ga0194110_10010790_pt1 | contig 10131 bp, 13 predicted proteins | sample TA2Kig1200mmetaG_FD_146192 | JGI IMG/M metagenome (GOLD analysis project Ga0194110, IMG submission 146192) | Freshwater microbial communities from Lake Tanganyika, Tanzania - TA2015032 Kigoma Deep Cast 1200m | ecosystem: Environmental > Aquatic > Freshwater > Lake | place: Tanzania: Lake... | reverse complement strand
CATCACCTTTTATATGTGGATGAGGAGCATAAAGAGGACCAGGATAGTTACCTGCAAACTTATTCAGTTCTTTCAGTGCTTCCACTGTCTCTGCAGTTTCTTCCCACTCATAGGTATCACCAGATTTAGTTACATAAGTCCTTGTAGTCATTAGAGTTTCCCACCAACAAAACTATTCTCAGATTTTACCACACTTTCCCCATTATTCCAACCTTCCATTCGTCCCTTAAGAACAAATCTTGTTGCACGAATACAATCACCTTCAGTTAAAGATGTCACAATACATTTACCCTCTTTGTCATAAGAATCCCAAGTGCCCCATTTCTTTTGTTCAATCCTAAAACATTCATCAATCCATTCGATCATTTTCATACTCCTTCATAAGTTCTTCTGCCATCTTCATGGACTTTCGATACATCAAATACTTTACCACAGGATTCTGAGGATTATACACCACCCACCATTTGAGTTTCTCATACTGCAATCTCCACCACTTACTATAAAGAATAATAAGTTGTGCAATAGAAGTATCTGTAATCACAAGATACAGACAGATTGCAAATATGATTAACCAAAGGTAGTATGATATCATCTGATTTTATGTAAGAATTCTAATAGTTGTTCCTGTACTCTATCTAACTCTGAACTACATTCATGCTTCGTTGCTTGATTCCTTAGAAATGGATAATGTCTGAATATCATTTCTATCATTAAATCAACTGCTTGTTGATGTGGGTTTTGGGACATCTTTCTGAATGGTTACAGGACAGGACGGAATTACCTTTCGAACTTCTTGAATCAAATCAAATCTTTGTTGTGGAGTTAATCCAACAACATTAGAGATTCGGTTCACAAGTCCGAAGGCTTGAGAACAAGTGATGATTGATAAAAATACAACCATAAGTTCTCCTATTCTGTTCTATTTAATGATTTCCCAGTGTTCGTTTCCAGTCTTCGGAATCCATGTAAAGTATTGACGATTGATGGATGCCAAGAAGAACATATCATCAGTCTCTTGCTCTACTTCCATAGCATGAAGAGAACTCATTTGGTTCACAAAACGATTCTTTGCTTTGGAACTCTTGGGTTTGATGTTAATAAATTGTTTCTTGGTTTTCATGATGTCTTTAAGAGCTTAGAGTCTGATCTTCAACCCCAACAAAGGTAGTCTAAAGGGTTTGATGAGTATCTGTCAAGTAATCTTCATAATACATTTGTTCAAGTGAGTGTGCTTCAATTTCGTGAGGTTGTTCCCAATAATCTAAGTCCTCACATTTGATGTCTCTGTAGTACATCTTTCCTCTACGTTCCTTAAGAACTCCACGAACCCATTGACGTAAATGTATAAGTTCGTGGATGATTGTCTTAGTATAGAGTTCCATATCAAGTTTCGGATCAATCTCAATCAGAAACTCACGAGGACGATAGATGTTCCCAGAGACAGAACAATAACCATACGATTCTTCCCTACGAAGTCCTCTGTGAAGGACTTCTAAGGTTATATGATGTCTGGGTAGGTACTTGTTTAAGAACCAAGCTACAACGTCTTCTACACGTCTCTTACGAGCACCGTAACCTGTGATGTAAAGGTCTAACATTAGAACAATGCTTTAAGGGTTACTTCAGATACCTTAGCAGCCCAGTGTGTGAACCATAGGAAACTGGTGACAAAAATCAATCTGTCCAGTGTGGAGTATCTCATCAGGTCTTTGGATGTCTCTGGATATTATAAAACCTCCCGCAGAGGTCTGGAGAGGTCTATGTGCCAGTTTTTGAAGCGGTTTTAATTATAATTCAATTCAATAAAATCTCTTTCATAAAACTTTTTGATATTTGGTTTTACTCTCTCATCAAAATCATATTGTTCCGATGTTTCCTCATTAAACATATCATAAGTTGTTGTCTCTACACTGATATTAATAGACGTTTTCTCAAATACCCAATCTCTAAATTCTTTTCCAAATCCCCATTCATATTTCCAAACGTGAGTTTTTGGAGATATGAACATGCTTTGTTGAAGAAACCAATTATTATGAAAACTCTGATCAGTTATTTGTTTTTGAATAAACTTTGAGAATGACTCTTCATCTATTAAATCATCATAAGTTAAATTATGCATATGATGCATATTTTTAACTGTAGAATGAAATTTGTCATATGGATTTCTTACTACAGTAATATGAGGAATATTCTGAACATTGAAATGCATTTCATACCAAGGATAATGTAAATGAGTCACATCAATCCCAGATACTCTTTGAGTGTGTATTTTATGATATTTGCACTCAACTTCTTTTGAATTTTCAAATAAAGAAGATACATATCTCCCACCAGTTCTTGGTATATGAACGAAATAGCAGGAGTTATTATTTTGTTTGAATATTGCCATAATGAATTATTTTCAACCTATATTTTTTATTCTACAATCAAATCCCAACTTACAGTTTCTTCGTTCCAATCATAAAGGTTGCCATCATCAGGTTTAGGAATAGGTGGTTCCCAATCTGCAGTAGTTTCATTTAGAACCCAAGAAGGATTTTCTTCTGGTTTTGGTGGAATGAAAGCATCTAAAGTCTCATCATAAGTATATCCAACACGACCAAAACGAACTCTAATGTTGTTATTATATGATGTTTGAATCCATCTGGTATCTGGTCCGTAAACAGATTCCATATGATCTTTTCCAAGCTGCTCTACTTCATTACCATTTTCATCCTTTAAGTAATCATCATTAACTACAACAACCCTCAAGACTTCATTATTCTCGTTAATTTCTACAAAGTGTGCCATTATTGATTACCTCCTCAGTTGAATGTGATTGAACCTGGACCAGAGTTCCAACGATAAACGTAGTATCCTGGTTGTGCGGGAGTTGGAGTATTACCAGTAACTGTAGCAGCATCAAAAGCAGTTGGGAAACGAATAATAACTGTTCCGGAACCTCCCGAGCCAGCAGGATAAACGGCAGGTGGGTTTGAATTAGCTGCTCCTCCACCACCGCCATTTCCAGTTCCTGGAGCTCCATTTGCTCCTGGAGCAAAGCGACTGCCCCCACCACCACCAGATCCAAAAACTCCGGGAATTCCAATTGAATCTCCGGGCCATGATGCACTTCCACCGGCACCACCAGCAGGTGTTGGAGAGCCTCCTGGTAATCCTGAAGCAGCCAATGCAAAATTCCCTACAGATGATGTGACGGGAGTAATGAGAGTAGTACTTCCTCCCGAACTACTAGTTACTGGTGGAGGCCCATACTGAGAAAATCCACCCCCTCCACTTCCCTGATATGAAGAACCACTACCATTAGCTCCACCATAAGCAACAACATCATTAAAAATTGAAGGACTTCCTGCACCACCAACAGTAATTGTATAAGTTTTTCCTGGAGTTACAATAGATCGTGTATAAACAACTTGTCCAGATCCTCCACCACCTCCCATAGTAGATCTTGGGTATGGAGCCGATCCGATCGACTGTCCATTACCTCCACCACCGACAGCAAAGACTTCAACTACTTGGCTTCCTCCGCCTCCACCACCACCAAAAAACTGAGATGCTGCGCTCATTTTAGAAATACCTCCATCCTTGTACAGAATCTACATAAACAAATTGTAGTGCTAAGTATGCTACATCCATCGTAAAGTCTTCATTAAGTGCCATAATATTTGAACCATTACGTGCAACAACTACATCAGTAAAGTTGTCAACTGCAATTCCCACTTCCCATCCTGGTGATGGAGTTGCAGGAAGAGTAATAGTAACTCCAGCAGCAACAACAGTGCAATATTCTCTATTTATTAAAGTCTTACTTACTGCAGTTGATGTAATACCAACATAAGCAACTCCACCAAGTCCAGTGACTGTAGTGATTCCAACATTTAAGTTTGGTGTTCCCTCAAGACCAAAAGAAGTCGTTGCATATCCTGCTGTTGATGCATATCCTGCTGTTGATGCAGTTCCCGAAAGTGGACCACTAAAACTCGTAGCAGTAACGACACCAACATTCAAATTACTTGTTGGATTTATACTTGGTACAAATCCTGCTAAGTTAGAAGCCTTAGACATCTTTATGATTACTTTTTAGGTATTTATGTGATTACTTATTGGGGAATGCTCTGGTTGGTGGTGTAAATGTTGTTGTGTATCTTGCAAATCCATTTGTGACTCTTAGATCGTCTATGTAACCGTTAAGATATCCAGATGCAATAGAATCTCCAGCAGTTCCAATCCACCAGAAATTCTGAGTTCCTAACACATTAGCAGTCGATGTATGAGTTCCATTTGACACACCATCAACATAGAGAGTAATTGTAGAACCTGAACGAACCAGTGCTATATGTTGCCAGTTTCCATAGGAAATGCTGGTTGTACTATTGATAACTGGAAATGTACCGTTAAATGCAATATTATACTTATTTGCAGTTCCACTTGCGTGAGAAGCAAATATTCCAAAACCACCATTAGTTGTATATGTACTATAGTTGTTTACAATACAGGGAAAAGAAGTGATAGTTGATGTTACATTTACCCAACATTCAATCGTAAAATTTGTAGGGAAATTAAGTTGTGGGGTATATGCAATTATTAAGTAGTCTCCACTACCATCAAATGCCATAGAACCAGTACCATACTTTTTAGTTGAGGTATTGATTTGTGCATTACCTACAGTTTCCACATTATTCATCATGGCATTATCAAAGATACCAGCATTTGTTCCATTTAAAAGTAGACTGGTATTTGTAATGTTTGTAAGTGGTGCTGTGGGTACTGTTATTGTTGTTTGAGTTGGATCATAAACTGCAGTTCCCTTTACCAATCTTAAATTTGAAACATATCCATTTAATTTACCTCCAGGCAAATATCTATCTGTTCCAACGGTAATTGCATCAGAACTATTGCTGTATGAACTAGAATTTGTAATTGTTCCTGTTCTAGTCCCATTCTGGAAAATGGAAACTGTGCTTCCACTTTTAACAAGAACGCAATGTACCCAAGAATAAGTTGGTATTGTTACTCCTGTACTGAATAATCTTGAGTCGCCTGGAGTATTTACTGTCAATGCATTACTATAAATTTGAAAAGCCCATCCGGGAGTCCAAGAAGGATCTCCATTGTTTGGTGCTTTATTGACCAATCCTACATTATTTCCTTGATTTCCATTTAACCAAACCCAACATTCAACAGTAAAATTCCCAACCCAAATATCAAGAGCAGTGTTGTGAGAAATACTTAAGTAATCTCCACTTCCAAAGCCAAGAGAAAGAAAATGCAAACTTCCACCAACAGTGCTTGAATTGTATGAAGATGTTGGAGAGAATGGACTAAACTTTTGAACACTTACATTACCTGCAGGAGTAAGTGTAAAGTTATTAGTGCTATTATCTTTAAATCTATTTGATTGACAAGTGAGTAATGATGTTCCCGAGATTGCTGTAAGTGGTGCTGTTGGAGGTGTGAAGTTTGTTGTATAGAGTGCAGTTCCTTTGAGGATTCGTAGGTTTGAGATGAAACCATTAAGGTTGTTAGTGGTAGGACTTAAATCATTACCTCCAAAATACCAAGTGCCCGATGTTGTAGTATAATTTGTTGCATCAGTCCCGCTTGCAGACTGAACTCCATCTACATAAAGTTTAACATTATTGCTACTATCACGAACAATTGCACAATGGTGCCAAGAATTATCTGTAACTAATGATGTGGAAACTATTGTTGAACTTCCAACATATCTTAAAGCACCAATTAAAGTTGAATCATATCCTCCAGTTGTAATATGTAGAGTTCCAATTGCACTTCTTCCACCCAGAAAAAATTTATTATTATTTGAAGGACCATTAACCCAAAATTCAATCGTAAATGCACCAGTTCCAAATGCAAAATTAGAATTATTAGAAAAACTTAAATAATCTCCACTTCCATCAAAATAATTACTCCAATTATCTCCAAAAGGAGTCAAAGTTCCTTGAGTTGTATTGCCGTTTCTGGTAATTGTAAAGTTATTACTACTACTATCCGTGAAAGTATTATTTTGTGCTCCATTGGTTCCATCACCGTGCAGAAGCATTGTCACATAATTGAAATACTCATCAGATATCTCAGTAGCACCACCAAACCTTGATAAACCACCACCAAATCCGGATAAACCTAATAAAGGACTCATTTTCTTATTCTCCTATCAAGCAAAGTTATTGACAGAACCTAACACAGTATATGTTGCTGATGCTGTTTTGATAATTTGTAGTGAGTAAACATCATTACCACCTGTACCACCTGTTGATGGGTCAGTTCCACCTAACCACTTAACATCATTATAAGAACCATCAATGTTGATACACGTTGAGTATCCAGCAGCTGCAGCAGTTGTGATAATCGTTACTGCAGAAGTTTCACCTACTGCCATCTGAGTATTGATACCAACAGATGATGTTATATTTGGTGTTGATGTAGTAGTTTCTATTATTGTAAAGAAGTGAACCATTCCATTATCCAAATTAATGTTTGAATTATTACTTAATTTTCCCGTAACAATATTAACTCCTTCTCTTAACAGATTACTTAAATCAAGACCACCAGAGATTGTTGAGATTCCAGAGGTTACTCTAAGACCTCCAGCAGCAACACTAACACCACCACCAACGACCACAACTCCACTACGAGCAGTTACAAGTCCAATCGAATCTACGTTAGTAACATCTTCATACGTCAGAGTTCCTGCGATACTTACGTTACCACTTACAGATACACTCGTAGCAGTTACAACTCCAACAGTAACATTAGGAGTTCCACTAAGACCTGTTGCATTTCCTGTTAAGTTTCCAACAAAACTTGAAGCCGTTGCAACACCAACAGTAACATTAGGAGTTCCACTTAATCCAAATGAAGTTGTTGCAAAAGAAACTGATGAGATGCCAGTGATTCCTGATCCATCACCAACAAAACTTGTGGCGGTTAAGATTCCACCAACAGATGCATTATTTACAACCGTTAAATTTGTTGCATAATCACCCAAAGTATAAAGTGTTGTCTGAAGATAAGTAATTCCCTCAACAACATCACCATTTTGTGCAGGAACTGTTAAATCAAATGATGTTCCATTTGTTGCTGTATAGTCAGTTCCATCAACCAATTTAACTCCATTTTGATACACTTCAAAGTATCCTGGAGTATAGTTACTGGTGAAAGTAAAGGTTGTTTGAACTCCAGTTGGATTATATTCCTGTCTTGCGAAAATATTACCACTATTCGGTGCATCTACAGGAACAGCAGGTCCTAAAGATACAATAGAACAATCTAAACCACTACTTGGTGCAGTCGTAAAGACAATCGTAGATCCTGCAACATAATAATCGGTAATTGGTTCTTGAACAATACCACCCAAAACTACACGAAGTTGTTGTGAGTTTGCTGGAGAGATAGATGTTCCAGATGCTGTTAATGAAAAATTGTCAGTAGATCCATTAAAAGAACCAGAAATATCATCAAGAATTGTAATCTGACTTGATGATGAAGGAGTGTAACTTTTCCAAACAACTCCATCCCACTGATAAGAGAAACCAGATGTAGTATCAGTATAAACTTGATTCAGTGTTGGTGAATCAGGGAAATTTAGAGCCATCTTATTGTTCTTTTTAGGTATTTATGTTGTTGGTTGTTCTATTAGATTCCAATTTTGAGTATCTTCATTCCAATTATAAAAGTTCTCATCATCGGGTATTGGTACTGGAGGTTCCCACTGGCCTATAGATTCATTTAAAGTCCAAGATGGATATGGTTGAGGGGAAATGAACATATCAAGGTCTTCTCTGTAAGTATCACCAAGACCTGCATACTTGTTTCTAAAGTTTCCACGATATGAAGTTCTTATCCATCTACGATCTGCTCCATGATGAGTATGAAGATGGTTTACACCAAGTTCTTCTACTTCATTACCATTCTCATCGGTGATAATCTCATTGTCCATATAGACAACATAGATTACTTCATTGTTCTCGTTGAGTTCTGCGTAGTGTGCCATGAGTTTTTAGATTTATATAGGATATCTGATTGCTACTATACCAGATCCCCCAGCACCTCCACGTCCACCGGAAGCATTTGTTCCAGCTCCTCCACCACCGCCAGTATTGGCACTAGCGGCAGGGCCATTAGGACCTATTCCAGGAGCACCACCTCCAGCTCCACCTGGAGATTCAATATTATTTCCTCCAAAAGAAGGACCGCCGCCGCCTCCACCAGAAAAATAACGACCTGGTGCAGGGCCTTGAGTTCCATAATTAAATGGAATCCAAGTAATTGGAGAACCTATACCACCATTACCTCCTTGAGCAGGTCTACCGGGTGTTCCTGTACCACCTACACCACCAGCACCGCCTCCTCCACCTCCTGAGTTATCGCCTCCAGTAGCTGCAGGGCCTCCATTGTTTCCTTGTGGAGGAGAAACAGGAGGACTATTTCCAGCACCTCCAGCGTTAGCAGTTCCGGGTCCACCTTGACCACCTCCACCAGATCCTCCTGGTCTTGCTTGTCCAGGAGCTCCTGGTCTTCCTCCTCCACCTCCTCCACCAGCAGAAATTATTGTTGAAAATATTGAAGGATTTCCATTATTACCCCAGGTTGCTGGACCTGAACCACCTCCTCCAATTGTAATTGGATAAGTAGTTGCAGTAATAGGAAATCCTGTTCCTGTTCTAAATCCTCCTCCGCCTCCTCCACCTCCCGCATCTCCGCCAGCTGAACCACCACCAGCAACTACAAGATACTCAACAGTTCCTGGTCCTGCGTTAGAAACCACAAAAGAACCTGGAGATGTAAAGACGTGAATTCTAAATCCACCAGAATCAATTATAGTTCCACCAGTAGCACTTATAACAGAACTCTTATTCTGCAGATTACTCATCGAAATCTGACCAGAAGGAACTCCAGCAAGACCTCTAAATGGTGCAGAACCAAGATTTGCTTGAGTTGATGTAGGTGAAACTCCTAACTCAGCATTTACCTGAGAAAATGCAATCTGACCTGAAGGTGTTGGCATATCACTTCTCCTCTAATCTTGCTTTTAGTTCATCGATTTGATGTTGTTGGTCCTTAACTGCTTCAATCAGAAGTGCAACCAGTTTCTCATATCTAACTGCCTTATATCCATTCTCACGAGTTGCAACAACTTCTGGGAGAACTTTCTCAACATCTTGAGCAATTACACCAACTTCAGTTTCTCTTACAAAGTATCCATCAACCTCTTTATCTTTCAGATATTCTTCATTCCACTTATAAGTAACACCAGAAATCTCCATCAGTTTTTTGATGGGTTCTGAGATTGGTTCAATATCTTTCTTTAATCTGATGTCTGATGAATAGAATGCAGTGATGTCTCCTGTTGCATAGATTGCTCCTGCTCCAGGGTTTGCTATGGTTCCTACAGAGAAACCACCTGAATTTGATATTCTACATCTTTCTGTTGGACTTGATGCCCCGTCGGCCGTTGTCGAAAATACAAGTCTTCCCGGCATATCATTATCGCCAGGGGTGCCGTCTACCGCAGCCTGAATTGCAGCAGCAACTACAAACTCATTACCGTCTGCTCCTGAGAAATCAACAGTCCCAATGCCGTCACCACTTTGCAAGATTGTGTAATCGGTATTGGACGTACCTCGCGTAGCCGAAAGCTCTAAAAGTGCTCCGCCTGCACCAACTGATGTATGGCGTGTAATTTGAGCAGCACCGTTCACCCCGCTAGCACTTATAGCAAACGTCGGTGTAACGGTGTTTTTGTTGCTAGGGACAGTAGACGTGCCAATTAAGAGGCGTCCCGAGCTATCAAACCTAGCCGCCTCCGCACCACCTTCACCAAACGCAATGGTATCAGCAGATGGGAAGAAAATTCCAGTATCACTGTCTCCCGTTGGAGTAATGGACGGTGCTGCAGCTGATCCGGCAGCAACTGTAGTAATGCCACTATTTACAATCGCATTTGTGCTAATATTACTTGTTGCAGCAACACCCGTTAATGTAGATCCATCACCCTTAAATGAAGTAGCAGTGATAACACCAGTCACATTAATGCCAGAAGCATCTAATGTTTGTGCTGTTCCGACTTTAATAGCCGCAAAAGTGCTTATACCCGTTGCATTAATTCGTGCG
>Ga0194110_10010787_pt1 | contig 10133 bp, 8 predicted proteins | sample TA2Kig1200mmetaG_FD_146192 | JGI IMG/M metagenome (GOLD analysis project Ga0194110, IMG submission 146192) | Freshwater microbial communities from Lake Tanganyika, Tanzania - TA2015032 Kigoma Deep Cast 1200m | ecosystem: Environmental > Aquatic > Freshwater > Lake | place: Tanzania: Lake... | reverse complement strand
CCACTCGCTTGCGTGAGCATGGTGTAGACACACGTCCCTTCTTCCTGGGTATGCACGAGCAGCCTGTCTTCCAGCAGAGGGGACTATTTCGGGGCGAGCGTTACCCCGTGGCCGAGCGTCTTGCCCGGCAGGGCCTTTACCTGCCATCGGGCATGACCCTGACTGAGGCTCAGCTAGAAAGTGTCTGCATAGCTGTGCGCCAGGTGCTGAACGAAGCAAAGAAGGAACAATAATGGCCGTTTTTAGCGCCTACGCCCAATTTTACGATGCCCTGTACCAGGACAAGGATTACCCCGCCGAGTGCGACTTCCTGGAACAGATTTTTGCCCGCTATGCCAATGCCCCTATTCGCACCGTTCTCGATCTGGGCTGCGGCACTGGCGGCCACGCCCTACTCCTGGCCGGACTTGGCTACAACGTGACAGGCGTAGACTGCTCTGCAAAGATGCTGGCTTGTGCGCAAGCAAAGGCTGCCGCGTTCGAAGGTTCTAACATGCCGACATTCCAGCACAGCGATATCTGCACCCTCGATCTGGGCCAGACCTTCGACGCCGTCATCGCCATGTTCGCCGTTATCAGCTACCAGACTACCAACGAGGACTTGATGGCAGCATTGCGGACGGCGCGGCAGCACCTGGAGCCAGGCGGTCTTTTCGTATTCGATAGCTGGTTTGGCCCCGCCGTGCTGACGCAGAAACCGACTGATCGCTACAAGGTTGTGGAGCGAGATGGTGAGCGAATCATCCGCTTTGCCAGCCCGACCACGGACATTTTGCACCACACTGTCCGAGTGGACTACAAGATACTGCGGCTCAAAGATGGTCAGGTCTTGGAGGAAGTGGACGAATCGCATAATATGCGTTTCTTGTTTCCCCAAGAGGTCACACATTACCTGAACGAGACAGGATTCCGAGTCAAGAAACTCTGCCCGTTTTTACGCCTGGCCGATGAGCTACGCGAGCGGGATTGGAATTTGGTGGTGGTAGCAGAGGCTCATGAATGATCATTTGCGTGGTCGAGTCGCGGTTTTTTACCCGTATAAGTGGCTTGGTGCGTTTCATAGCCTGCACGACGCCCTGGTGTTGCTGGCGGAACATGGCTACAAGGTCGAATTATATGCTCCTCACCATTACGATTGTCCACGGCCAGATTATCAGCATCCTCTAATTTCTCCGATCACGGATCAGGGGATGATATTTCATACGGGCATGATTAGGACGCCGTACTGGACCTTCGGCAAAGGCGGGCGGCTTTATCGTTGGCTTTTCTCAAAATACCGCCTTTTGTGGTGGCAGGTCTCATTTAGGAGCAAGTTGCACAATCATCATGCTACCCTGCCTTACGTTTGTTTCATAGGTATGGATCCAGAAGGTCTGGTAGCCGCTGTATCTTCAGCTAAGATGTTAAATGTTCCGGTTATTTACTGGTCTTTAGAGTTGCTGTTTGCTGACGAGATTACAGATCTAACTCGCCAGTCGCTTAAGCAGAAGGAAATCCATCATAGCCGCCTCGCGTATTTTACGATTGTGCAGGATAAGTGGCGCGCTTCCGCCCTCATTCAGGAAAATGGGTTAGATGCAAGTAGAGTTCTATGTGTACCCAATGCCCGGGCAGGGCAGGCACGACGCGCCAAAACTACCTTCCTGCATCATCGCTTTGGCATCGAAAAGGGACGTAAAATCGTCCTATGTACCGGCGGATTAGCGTGGTGGAACATGAGCCAGGAAATTGTGTCTGCAGCCACGTACTGGCCCGATGAGTACGTGCTGGTGATGCAGTCAGTAATCCATGGACCTTCGTCCGAATACGTGAAGAGGCTCTTGCAGCTTGCAGATCCCAACCATGTGGTTGTGTCTCTTGACCCAGTTTCACCAAATCAATATTTTGAAATGGTAGATTCCGCGGACGTAGGATTGGCCTTGTATAACCCGTATCCACCTGACGCGAATTCCAAGATTTCTAAGAACCATGCTCTCATTGGGTACTCTTCGGGCAAGCTCTCAGACTATCTCTTCAGTTGTTTACCAGTCATAGTCAATTCAGCCCTCGGACCGCGAGATTTGGTGGCCACGTACGAGTGTGGAGTATGTGTTTCTGACGTGAGGGAGATCGGTGAAGCGCTGCAAAGAATCTTTGAAGACTATGAGCGATATTCTTCTAATGCAGGCCGATGCTTCACCGAGAAGCTTGAGTTGAAGAGGAATTTTGAGCCTGTTATTGAACGGATAGATGCAGTGTCAGCTTTATCATGATTAAGGTGTTGTTCGTTTCGGACTCAGCAACTCTTGGGGGAGCGCCAAGGGTGATGCTCGATTTAGTTCGGCATATCAACAGAGATCGGTTCGAGCCCAGTGTAATGCTTGGAGGATTTGGGCCGGCTGCAGCGCAGTTCTCGGAGATTGCGCCGACTTACGTGTTCCCCTATCCCGTGCCCATTCCCAAGACGGGAAGGCTCCAGAAACTGCTGAGACCTTTAACAACAAGGGTTTGGTTTCGCTACGTAGTCGACCTGGTGCAGCCCAATATCATCTATCATAACACTGTTGGGGGGGTACACTGGATGAAGTATGCCATCGCTTTGGAACTGCCGCGCATCATGCATGTGCATGGGATGTACATTGAGCACCTGGTCAGAGGATCGGCTTACCTTGACCTAGTTGCTACGTATGCTACACATTATATCTGCTGTGCCGGTCATGTAGCTGATCGGTTGGAATCGTGTCTGGGTATAGGCCCCGAGAAGATTAGCACAATCTACGCAGGGGTTGATGTCCAAGCGATTCTGGAAGCGCAGTCTCGACATCCAGCAATCAGGCCTGACGAGGTGGGGAGAGAGAATGACAACTTGTTGATTGGAGGAGCAGGAGCTCTCTACGTCAACAAAGGGGTTGACACATTCGTAAGGGCTGCTGCGATAGTCCGTCAACGATACCCGAAGAAACACCTCAGATTTGTCTGGATAGGCGGTCCACCTTCGCCAAAATATCGCTACACTCGATCGGTCATTCAATACGCCCGGCGACTCGGTGTAGGCGACGTCTTCACTTTTCTGGAACATCAAACAGATATCTACTCCGCTCTTAGCACGCTTGACATCTTCGTGATGTGTTCCCGCCAGGAAGCACTTCCACTTGTGGTGATGGAAGCAATGATTCTACGCAAGCCAGTGGTATCCTTCCCCGTGGGTGGAGTACCCGAAATCCTAGAGCAGGGTATAGGCCTGGTGACCAAAGGATTCTCGCCAGACGAGCTAGCCAGTGCCGTCGGCACATTGATCGAGCATCCTGAAAAACGACGGGAATTAGCTGAGGCAGGATATCGGGAGGTGAGGGAGCGTTTGGATATAGCAAAGAATGTGAAACTATTTGAAGAAGTCATTGAACAGGTTGCCGTAGGTTCAGGTGGCTAGCCTCCTTAGATTTGCGAAAAAAATACCATCAAATTTCGAGTACCCAAAGTGGGGGATTATCGGATGACCGATTGTCAGAGATGCTTGATCATTGGCGAGGTCGCCCAGGCTCACGATGGAAGCCTGGGCATGGCCCACGCTTTTGTTAACGCCATCGCCAACGCCGGCGCCGATGCGGTGAAATTCCAGACCCACATTGCTGCCGCCGAGAGCACACCCGACGAGCCGTGGCGGGTGAAGTTTAGCCCTCAAGATGCCACGCGCTACGACTACTGGAAGCGCATGGAGTTCACCGAGGAGCAGTGGCACGGCCTTAAGCGCCATGCCGACGAGCGCGGGCTGAATTTCCTGAGTTCGCCTTTCTCCATTGAGGCGGTGGAATTGCTAACTCGGGTCGGCGTAGCCGCTTGGAAAGTAGCTTCGGGAGAGGTGAACAATACGCCCATGTTCGAGCGCATGGCCGCCACGGGGCTGCCTATCCTGCTGTCCACGGGCATGAGCCCCCTCAGCGAGATTGACGCCGCCGTGGAACGGGTGAAGGCGCATGGGTTGCCGTTAGTGGTATTACAATGCACCACGGCGTATCCCTGTCCGCTGGAGAAGGTGGGGCTCAACCTGATCCCCTTCTTCCGGGAACGCTACCGATGTGCCGTCGGCCTCTCCGATCACTCCGGCACAATCTACCCTGGCCTGGCAGCAGCTACCTTGGGCATCGAGGTGTTGGAAGTTCACGTCACCCTGAGTCGGGAGATGTTCGGCCCTGATGTCCCTGCATCGATCACTACATCGGAGCTACGCCAATTGGTCGAAGGGGTGCGGTTCATTGAGAAGATGAAGGCCCATCCAGTGGACAAGGATGCAATGGCCCAGGAAATGGCTCCCTTGAGGGACCTGTTCACCAAGAGCGTTGTGGCACGCATGGAGCTACCTGCCGGCACGGTGCTGCGAGAGGAGCATCTGACAGTCAAAAAGCCTGGCACAGGTATTCCAGCAAACCGCCTGCACGAGGTGGTAGGAAAGCGGCTGCAGCGACCTGTCAAGGCAAACGAGCTGTTGCAAGAACAGGATCTGGAGGAGGTGACAGACTGATGCCTCGTAAGGTATGTGTGGTGGTGACCGCCCGTCCCAGCTACTCTCGCATCAAATCAGCGCTGCGGGCCATTGCGAAACACCCCGACCTGGAGCTCCAACTGGTAGTGGCAGCCTCTGCCCTGTTGGATCGCTATGGCAATACCATACGGTACATTGAGCAGGATGGCTTCGACATCGCCGCCCGAGTCTACATGGTGCTGGAAGGCGAAAACCTGGTCACCTCGGCTAAGACCACTGGCTTAGGGTTGATGGAACTGGCAACTGTCTTTGACAACTTGCAGCCAGACGTGGTTGTTACCATTGCCGATCGCTACGAGACCCTGTCCACGGCGGTGGCGGCGTCGTACATGAATATCCCCGTAGCTCACGTGCAGGGTGGGGAGGTCACTGGCTCAATTGATGAAAAGGTACGCCATGCTGTTACTAAGCTATCTAATCTACACTTCGTCGCCACAGAGAAGGCCGCTGAACGGGTCATCCGTATGGGCGAGGACCCGGCGACCGTCTTCGTCACCGGCTGCCCGTCCGTTGACTTGGCGGCTGAGGTCTTGCAAGACCCGGCGCTTGATTTCGACCCATTCGAGAAGTACGGCGGAGTAGGCGTGCCGGTGGATCTCTCCAATGGCTATCTGGTAGTAATACAGCACTCAGTAACAACGGAGTACGAACAGGCGCGCAGGCACGTGACCGAGACGCTGTATGCTGTGCGGGATTCAGGTATCCCCACCCTCTGGTTCTGGCCCAACGTGGATGCTGGCAGCGACGGAACATCAAAGGGCATCAGGGCTTTTCGCGAGCTTGAGCCTGTACCTAACCTCCATTTCTTCAAGAACATGACGCCAGAAGATTTCTTGCGACTGGTCTACAACAGCAGTTGCATTGTGGGGAACTCGAGCGTCGCCATTCGGGAGTGCGCGTTCTTGGGAGTGCCGGCGGTAAACATTGGCACACGCCAAGCGGGGCGAGAGCGGAGTCGAAATGTGATAGACGTCGGTTATGCCCGTCGCGAAATCGCTGAGGCTATTCAGTATCATCTACACAACGGCAAAGCTCCACCTGACCCAGTCTACGGCGATGGCCGGGCGGGACAACGGATTGCGGAGTTGTTGGCTACGGTCCCATTGCGTATTGAGAAGCGATTGACGTATTGAGCGCACTCTATGAGGGAAGTCAGACAAATGGCCTTTGACCGTATGCTTGGGTATCTGCGAGCGAATCCACCCCGAATGACCAGGGGCTGTAAAGCGTAGGAGGGAGGCTTTTGTTATGCCAGAGGTTCTTGGCATAATTCCAGCGCGTGGGGGCTCGAAAAGCGTACCACGCAAGAACATACGATTAGTGGGTGGTCGTCCACTAATCGCGTATGCTATTGATGCGGCACAAAAGAGCCAGCTTCTGACCCACTACGTAGTCTCAACTGATAACGAAGAGATTGCGGCCGTAGCGCAGCATGCGGGCGCATCGGTGCTGATGCGCCCGCATGAACTGGCAGAGGATGATACCCCGATGGTGCCAGTGGTAAAGCACGCCTTGATGAGCCTAAGTCCCGCCGAGGGGCACTATGACTTTGTGGTGGTACTGCAGCCGACGGCGCCGCTACGCACTGCTGAAGACATTGACGCCGCGTTGCAGATTCTATTCGACACAGGCGCGGACTCTGTAACCAGTGTTTATCAGGTGGCTGATCACCACCCTGCGCGGATGTACAGATTGATTAACGGACGCTTGATACCCTACGAAGTAGAACCTGTAGAGCGTTTGCGGCAGACCCTGCCACCGGTCTACCATCGCAATGGGGCGATCTACGCATGTAAGGTGTCACTGGTTCTTGAAAAGAATACTTTGATTGGCCCTGATGTACGTCCTCACATCATGCCACGCGAACGGTCACTTAACATAGATGACGAACTCGATTTGGCATTTGCTGACTGCCTACTCAGTCGCACGCGACAAGGCGAGGAGGTACCGTTTTGATCCGTATCCTCAACGCTGAACCACTCGATTACAGTGAGGAAGCGCGTCGTCTTCTCCACTCCCTAGGGCACCTGCATGAACGTTACCTTACACGGGTCGAACTCCTCGAGTGCTTGGCTGAGTATGATGTGCTCATCGTGCGACTGGGCTTTCAGGTTGACCGTGAGGTGATTGACGCGGGCACCAATCTCAAGGTAATTGTCACTACGACAACAGGTCTGGATCACACTGATGTGAATTATGCTGAACAGCGTGGAATCAAGGTGCTTAGCCTGCGCGGTGAAACCGAGTTTCTGCGCACCATTCCAGCCACGGCTGAGCATACCTGGGCCTTGCTTCTTGCTCTAGTCAGGCACATCCCGCAAGCCCATGCGTCAGTCATAGCTGGCGAATGGGATCGTAATGCGTTTCGTGGTCACGATTTGGGTGGTAAGCGACTGGGCATTGTCGGCCTGGGCCGCATCGGAGAGAAGGTAGCCCGGTACGGGCTTGCCTTTGAAATGAGAGTAGGCGCCTATGATCCGTATCGTTCTGATTGGGTAGAGGGTGTAACGCGGTGCGTGACCTTGCCAGAACTCCTGAGGCAGTCAAATGTCTTGAGCCTGCATGTGCCGTTAAATCCTGAGACAGAGCGGATGATCGGCCGTGAGGAACTGGCCCATCTGCCAAATGGTGCCTGGCTGGTTAACACGTCTAGGGGAGAAGTGCTGGATGAAGTGGCGCTGGTAGAAGCCTTACAAGATGGACAATTGGGCGGCGCTGCCCTAGATGTCATCGCTGCAGAGCGTGACCAGCAGAGGCGGGGGCCACTATTGGACTATGCACGCCAGCACAATAATCTGCTGATTACGCCACATCTTGGAGGGGCAACGGTTGAGTCCATGGCTAGAACCGAGGTCTTCATGGCCCACAAGCTGCAGAAGTTCTTGAAAGGTTTGAACTTGGACATGACCGGAACCGGCTAGATTCGAGCCCTGCTCCTGGGCGCCATGATGAAAGGAAGAGTAGTGAGATCGTCTAGGCTTAAGGATGCCCTGAAACAAACTCCACTGATAGGACCCTGGCTTCGAAAGCGTAACGAATGGTTCTGGGAAAGCTACAGGCAGGCCCAGGAGATAGACCGTGGGGTGCGAGCCAGGATATACGATGCTTTAGGACTTAAGCACGACATCCGGCTGACCGTGGCCCAGCAGTGGCGCGTTATCCTACGGCGTAGCGGCACTCTTTTGAGAAGTCTACCGGAGGCCCGCGAACCAGGTATCCTGTTCATGACCATCTGGGGGGGCAGATGTAGCCCCGTACTATCGGCTCTTGAATCTGTCCTCGCTGTGGCCGTCCGGCTGCGCGGGGTGAGGTCCATGTCGTTGATGTGCGACAAGGCTCTCCCGGCCTGCTCGTTCGATCCGCTCGGCAACCACGTCTTGCCCGTGCCGGAACCATACGCCTCGACCGGACTTACTGCCGTCAGGTGCCGGGAGTGTAGTCGTAGCGTGCGGGCCTACTACGAGCACTTGCCGGTGTCCCTTCTCCGTTTTAACCAGTTTTCCAAACCCGATGACCTTGAGCGGGTATTGCAGGTTGTGGAGGCGCTTTCCCCGGATTATTACCGGGACTTTGTATATCGCGACGTAAAGGTAGGGGAACACGCCTATGCGTCGGTGTTGCGCTGGCTGGGACGCGGCTCTTTGCTGGATGACCCCTATCATTTATGGCTTTTTCGCCGCCACCTGGTTTCGGCGATGCTAGTCACGGACCTCACGGAGCGGGCATTAACAGCCCTACAACCTCGACGCATCATGGCGGTGCATGGCATTTATGCTGATCATGGCACAGTTTGCGAAGTCGCCCGCAAGAACAGTGTGCCAGTTGTCGTCTACAGCTTCCCTTATCGTCGCGATACCATCATGCTTTGCCATGGCGATACTTATCATCGGGCGATGGTGACAGAACCGATTGAGCTTTGGGAGGATTTACAACTCAGTTCCGAGCAGGAACGGCGGCTGGAGTGCTACATAGATTCCAGGCGTCGGGGAGGGCAAGATAGCATCACCTATCATCCCAACCCGATTGAGAGTAAAGCTGCGCTGGTACAGGAATTGGGTTTGGACAGGAATGTCCCCATTATCAGTCTATTTACCAACGTTATCTGGGACGCACAATTGTACCATAGTTATAACGCATTTGATAATCAACTGGATTGGCTCTTCCAGACAATCGAATACTTCATGCGGCGGCCGGATCTGCAATTGGTAATCCGTATTCATCCGGCGGAAACCAAGGCGACTAAAAAGACAGACCAACCTCTGAGGGTGGAAATAGCGAACCGGTTTCCTGTTTTGCCTGACCATATCAAGGTCATCCCGCCGGAGAGCGATCTGAGTTCGTACACCTTGGCCGAGATGAGCCAGGCGGCTTTGATCTATGGCACCAAGATGGGGCTAGAGATTGCCCTGCGGGGAGTACCAGTGATCATTGCCGGCGAGAGCATGAATCGGGGTAAAGGGTTTACTTATGACGTGGAGTCACCCGAACAATACTTTGACTTGCTGGACCATATCACCGAGTTGCCTCGCAATACTTCACAGATGATGTCGCGGGCTGAAAAGTACGCCTATCATTTCTACTTCCGGCGGCAAATAGACTTTCCATTCCTCACCGGCTACAAAATCGGAGCACCGGAGGGGCTAAGGCTCTCTTTTAAGAGCTTGGGTGACCTGATGCCAGGACGATACGCTAATCTTGACAGAATATGCGACGGCATCTTAAGCGGGACAGAATTTGTCGTTGACTGATCAGTCAGCTCTATAGAGTCATCTGCTTGGAAAGATTGTGGCAACAGCAGGAAACCCGAATCTGCGAAAGAACGAGGTGCACTTATGAGGGTGGGCGGTATCAGTCGTCTGTCACATTCCAATACTGCAAGTGGTCGTCGAGATTGGGATAGGTGGCTGATCGTTCTTAGCCTCAACGTTCTATTCCTTCGAAACGCTCTAGGTTCAGTTGGGTTTAATATTGACATTAATCCCGTGTATTTTGAGATAGCCATTTATGGCCTTCTGTGTTTGGCTGCTTTGAACCGACTTGCTAGAAGATCATCAGGTTTGCCTGGCAGCTTGCTCTTTTGGCTAGGTATTGGTAGCTCTGTGGTGTTCTTGATGCTATTGCGATCAACCTTTGATATTGGAGAGGTTGGTATCAGACGTACTATACGCTCAAGTGTCCCCTGGGTAATCACCTTACTCCTTCCGGTCATAGGTGATCCGGAAACCTGGGATGACCTGGACCAAACATTTAAATGGCATGCCGTAATTGGGGTGATGGTCAATCTGCTTTCGCTGTCCACGACCTGGGAGTTGGCAACATCTACGCGCCCCAGGTATCTTGTAGCCTCGCCCATTAAGAGTGATCTAGGACTGCTATACAGTGTGCCCTATCTCCTGTTTCTATATGGCAATTTGAAGCCGTTTATGCGAATCGTAGTTGTAGTTGCGATGCTCGAGCACCTGTTCATGGGGGTGGCTAGTGAATCGAGGGGAACAGTTATTGACGTTGGGGTAATTATCCTGCTTGCTCTTTGGATTCACTGGCGCGCGAGAAGGGAAGCCCAAACTGGGCATGATCGAAAATTTCTGGCGAACGTTCTTCTAATTATGCTCGT
>Ga0194110_10010785_pt1 | contig 10135 bp, 10 predicted proteins | sample TA2Kig1200mmetaG_FD_146192 | JGI IMG/M metagenome (GOLD analysis project Ga0194110, IMG submission 146192) | Freshwater microbial communities from Lake Tanganyika, Tanzania - TA2015032 Kigoma Deep Cast 1200m | ecosystem: Environmental > Aquatic > Freshwater > Lake | place: Tanzania: Lake... | reverse complement strand
TTACCGACCCGGGGGCAAGGCCGAACAACGGATTGTTGCGCATAAGTCTTGCGCCTTAGCCGCCCAAACTTTTATGTTATCGGTCGCCGCAGAGGGTTTCCATACCTGCCCCATGGAGGGCTTGGACAGGGTCCGCGTTCGGAAATTTTTGGGCCTGCCTCGTGGGGCCGAAATCAACATGGCCATCGCCGTGGGATTGGGGACCGAAGCCGGCGTGTGGGGACCTCGATTTCGGGTTCCTCTGGAGCAGGTGGTTCGTGTGCACTAAGAATGGGTGCACTTGGAAAGATGAACCTCAAGGTCGATATCCTGGTATTGGGCGGGGGTGCTGCAGGATTTTTTGCGGCGGTCAATGTGGCGAGGTTGAATCGAGGTCTACGCGTTGCCTTGGTCGAAAAATCGTCCAAGGTTCTTTCCAAGGTCTTGGTTTCCGGAGGGGGTCGATGCAATGTGACCCATCATTGTTTGGAGCCGGGAATTTTGGTGGGGAATTACCCGCGGGGTGGTAAAGGATTACGACAGGTCTTTGCACGTTGGGGTGCTCAGGATACGATTCATTGGTTTGAGCAGCGGGGGGTAGCCCTCAAAACCGAAGCGGATGGCCGTATGTTTCCCGTGACCGATCGATCGGAGACGGTGGCGGGTTGTTTGCTCGCCGAGGCCGAGAAATACGGGGTGGGGGTTTTGCTGAACACCCATTTCGAAACGATCTGTGCGGTGGAGAAAGGATTTGTTATGGAAGGTCTCGGAGGCACCGCGCATTGCGGGAAATTGCTGGTGGCCACCGGGGGACATCCCAAAGGGGAGGCCTACCGATGGTTGGAGGACCTGGGCCATCGGATTGTTCCCCCCGTACCCTCGTTGTTTACTTTCAATTTGCCTCAAAACCCCATCACCGAATTGATGGGGGTATCGGTACCGGAAGCCACAGTACGTTTACCCGCCTTCAAGAGGTCAAGCACCGGTCCTTTGTTGATCACTCATTGGGGGCTCAGCGGTCCCGCTATTTTGCGCTTATCCGCCTTGGCTGCCAGGGAATTGAATGCCCGCCAATATCGATTTGATTTCTCGGTTCAGTGGTTGCCCGCCCTCCACGAAGATCAGATTCGAGAACACTTGTTAAAACAACAGAAAGCGCATGGAGCGACCGTGGCCGTAGGCAATTTGGCTTTAGGTTTACCAGCTCGCTTGGTGCGTTACCTGTTCGATAAAGCCGACTTGGATCCTTCCAAGCGTTGGTCGGAATGGAGTCGAAAAGAGGTCAATCGCTTCGCGGCGCTCTTGGCGAACGACACCTACCAAGCGCAAGGAAAAACCACCTTCAAAGAAGAATTTGTGACGGCTGGTGGGGTGCATTTGGGCGATGTGAATTTGACCGATATGCAAAGCAAGCGGGTCCCGAATCTCTATTTTGCGGGCGAAGTTATGGACATAGATGGGGTCACGGGGGGCTTTAATTTTCAGGCTGCGTGGAGCACCGGTTGGTTAGCGGCCCAAGGAATGGCGGGGTTGGTAGGGTCGAATTAGCAGCCCATGCCGGAACTTCGTTCCTGGCCTATATGTTTCAAGATTTTGTCGAGGGATGGTCCTCGCTGCGCTCGGACATCCCGAGGGGAGGACCTACAATAACTCTCGCGAATCGTCGGCTTAGCCGACCGCTTTGGTTGGTGGTCCTTTTGAAACAAGTTTCCTTCGTCCCACCAAACCAAAACGGCCCTTTCGGGCCGATTCGCTTGGGATGCGGAGAGAGAGGGATTCGAACCCCCGGACCTGTTACAGTCAACGGTTTTCAAGACCGCCGCAATCGACCACTCTGCCATCTCTCCGCCGCAAAGGTAAACCCAAAAGCTTTTTTGAAGACTATAAAACCGCCAAGGGTCCCTTCAGAGCGTATGAACAAAGATCTGGAGTAACAAAGGGTAGGTTATACCGAATAGGGGGCCTTGGGCACCGCGCCAGAGGTCAGGTGCAGAAAGCGCAGGATCAGGAAGATGGCCGAAAGGAGCAGTCCACCGGCCAAGGCCATCCACATTCCATACAAGCCGTAGGAACTGTGGAGGACCAGATAAGTCCCCAAAGGAAGGGCCACAACCCAATACGCCACAAGGACCAAAAGGGTGGGGATACGTTTATCCTCCATGCCCCTAAGCAGGCCTACGCCGAGGGCTTGCAAACCATCCACCAATTGAAAGGCAGCTGCAATCAGGAGCAGAATGGACGCCGAGCGAAGGACGACGGGGTCGTTAACATAGAAGGCCGGGAGTTCTCGGTTCCAAACCACAAAGGCCAAGGCACAGAGGCTCATTAAGGCCAAGGTCATCCCCATCGCGACCCATCCAATACGACGGGCCAGCACCAAATCGCCCAAGCCCCTGGCGTAACCAATCCGAATAGAAGAGGATGCCGATATACCCACCGCCACCATGAAACTCATGGAAGCAATATTGATGGCCACCTGGTGTGCCGCCAGGGCCTCGGCCCCCAACCACCCAATGACCACGGCCGCGCCGGCAAAGGCCGAGGTTTCGAAGATGAACTGAAAGGCCGAACTCAAACCCAAAATCAGCAAGCGTAACAACGGTTGAATTCGAACGTGACGAAGGCGGAAACGATGCGTCCAATAGACCCTTAACTCCTTCTGATATAGAACATACGCCATCATCGCTAGGGCCATGATCCATCGGGTAATTACCGTGGCCCAGGCCGCCCCTTCAACCCCCATGGCCGGCAAACCCCAACGGCCAAAAATCAAGAGAGCATTGAGCCCCGCATTCAGAGGAATACTCAATATCGCAATCCACAGCGCCGGTTTCATCCATTCCAAACCTTCGATGAATTGTCGAAAGGCTTGAAAAAGCATAATGGGCAAAAAGGAATACCCCAAGGCCTCCAAGTAGATCCGCATCTGCGCTTCGACTTCCGGTTTTTGGTTCAACAGCGATAACCAAGGCAGGCCAAGCATCAAGAAGCCTTGCATCAAGAGGCCGGCCAAAAGGCAAACCCAAAAACCATGTAAAAAAACCCTGCTCCCTTCCTCGCTATCTGCTTGACCGCGGGCATGGGCGCTCAGCGTGGTGACGGCCAACGAGAGGCCTATCCCAAAAACCAAAAGGACATTAAAAACGCCTACCGCAACCGATACCCCGGCCAGCGGCACCGCCCCCAGGCGACCAACCATCACTGAATCCACGACGGATTGAGCCATATGGCTCATTTGCCCCATAATGATGGGCCAGGCAAGGACCCAATGGTCCCTCAGCAGGGTGCGGTTGGTTGGAATCACGATCTTAACGGCTTGGAACGCGGCGAAGGTACCGAAAGTCCGGGAGGTTGAGCGGGCTAACCTGCCAACCGGTCCAACCATTCTGCAGGGCATGTTGCATTTGGTCGTAATACAAGGCCAAGTAAGGCCTATCATTTTGCATAATAGAATCCATTTCCCGATACAAAACCACGCGTTTCAGGAGATCGTTTTCTTGCAAACCTTGGCGGTATAGGCGATCGTAACCAGGGTTGTCGTAACACGTATAATTGGGGCCGTTGGGTACGGTAAAAGGTCCGTAGCCAAGGGCAAGGTAATTCTCTGCATCGGGATAATCGGCAATCCAACTAGCACGGAACATGGTGGCCTCTTGCCCGCTGATCATTTGGCGCAAGGTAGGCCCCTGGCTGACTCGAATCTGGAGTTGAACACCAAGACTCGCCCATTGGTTTTGAAGGAATTGAGCAATATCCGCGTAGGATGGATTGGTTTCCAACGACAAGCGAAGCGGACGATCTGGACCGTAGCCTGCCTCTCTCAAAAACCTGAGGGCTGCTTGACGATCATAGGGATCTCGATGGAGAGGGGATGACTCCAGTTTGCTGGAATCAAAACCGGGTAATCCCGGAGGAACCAGACCCCCGTAGGCTGGATAGCCTATTCCGCCTCGCAAGGCCCTCACCAAGGCACGCCGGTCGGTTCCGTGATGCAATGCTTTGCGAACCCGCAAATCCTGCAAGGCGGGATGTGCTGCCTGCGATAAAGGATTCATCAGAAACCCAATGTATTCTGTGTTAAGGTAGGGTCCCTTGATAACCTGATAAGTCTTGCCCAAAGTTGGATTCAACGCAGGCGTTGACCTCGACAGGTAACGTTGAAATGCGGCATCCCAACCCCAATACACGTCCAATCGACCTTGCAGAAAGGCCATGGCCGCCGTGCTTTTGTCCGCCATGAAGTGGATTTGTACCGCGTCAAGGTAGGGGATGGCTTGGCCTTCGTTATCTTTTTCGAAATATTGTGAGTGACGATGCAGGGCCATGCTTTCACCCTCCTCCCAATACGCCAACCGAAAGGGACCGGTGCCCACGGGATGCGACCTAAAATTATCGGCATAATAGCTTACCGCTTCGGGGGCAACAACCGAGCAATAGCCCATGCTGAGCAAACCCAACATCGGTGGGAACGGCGAACGCAGGTGAATCTCGAGATGCAAAGAATCCGTGGCCACGATTCCACGGGGTGCAAGTCGATCCCGAAAGATCCAAGCCCCTGGAGAGGCGGTGGCCGGATCGCTGAGCCTCTTGAGGGAATACACGATATCTTCCGCTCTCAGAACACGGGTTGAATGCTTCTGCTGATTGAAGCATGGATCTGGATGAAACCAGACCGAGTCTCTTAGGGTAAAGCGGTAGATCAATCCCCCGGAATCGATGGACCAACGGGTGGCCAAAGAGGGAACGGGTTCTTGAGCATGGTTCAATTCCACCAAGCGGTTGTACAGCAGCCTTGCCGTCCAATTACCAGCTTGATCCCTGGCATGAGCTGGATCCAAACTCAAGAGGGGGCTTTCTTGGTTGTAGTGAAATACCATCCCCCGTGGTTGGTTTTGGTGGCAGGATGCCAAAAAGATCAGCCCCGAAAACCCCAGAAAGCCCAGAAACAGGGCACGGACCACCGTTGTATCTTTGAACATCATCGACGAGGTAAATTTACCCTTGTTCCATGGTTCAAGACCACCAAACCACCTCTAACCAGCCAGCACCCTTCACAACGATAATCAATGGGTAAAATCATCGCAGTTGCCAACCAAAAAGGGGGAGTTGGGAAGACCACCACAGCCATTAACCTGGCCTCTGCATTGGCCATCCTGGAATACAAGGTCCTGATCATTGATGCAGACCCTCAGGCCAATGCAACCTCTGGCTTAGGCACGGATCCCAAAACCGTCAAGGCCGGTATCTATGAATGCTTGGTCAATGGTCTCAGCGTCAAAGAAACCTTGATCCCAACCCAGGCGGAACGTTTGTGGATGCTCCCCGCTTCGATTGATTTGGTGGGTGCAGAAATCGAAATGATAAACCGCCCACAGCGGGAACGCATACTCGAAAATGCGTTGGAAGGAATTCTCGATTCTTTCGATTTTGTAATCATCGATTGCTCGCCTTCCCTTGGCCTAATCACCGTCAATTCCTTGACGGCTGCCAATTCGGTTATCGTCCCCGTCCAATGCGAGTATTTTGCTTTGGAAGGATTGGGCAAGCTCTTGAACACCATCAAAATTGTGCAGAACCGATTTAACCCTGAATTACGCATCGAGGGAATTCTGTTGACCATGTACGATGGTCGGTTGCGCTTATCCAACCAAGTTGCCGAGGATGTGCGCAATAACCTGGGCCATATGACCTTTGATACCATCATTCACCGGAATACCCGGCTTAGTGAAGCCCCTAGTTTTGGTTTGTCTATTATTCATCATGATGCCGCGAGCAAAGGCGCCACCAATTATTTGCATCTAGCCCGCGAAATACTCCAAAAAAACAACTACACCCAGTTCGCCGATGAAGATCGGTACCTGAACGATTGATATGGCAGCAAATCCCAAAAAACTTGCTTTAGGCAGAGGCTTGAACGCCCTCCTGTCGCCCGAGGATCAAGAAGTTCTCCAACAGGCTGTCCGCGAAGGATTCATCCCTTTGGATCAAATCAAAGTCAATCCCTTCCAGCCCAGGGATCAATTTGATCAGCAAGCTATGGATGAGCTCAAACAATCCATTGAACAACTGGGGATTATTCAGCCGTTGACAGTGCGCAGAGTGGGACTCGGTTCCTATCAGCTGATCTCCGGTGAGCGACGACTGCGGGCGGCACGCTTGCTCAAGATGACCGAGGTTCCGGCTTATGTGGTGGATACAGGTCAGCAGGGCATGATCGAAATGGCCTTGGTTGAAAACCTCCAAAGGAAGGACCTCAACCCCATCGAAATCGGTTTGGCCTTGGCCCGTCTTCAAGAAGAATGCAATTTGAATCAGGATCAAATCGGTCAGCGTGTGGGCATGTCCAGACCCAACGTCAGCCATTACATGAGGATGGTCAAATTGCCCCCCGATATTCAATGGTCCATACGCAGCGGAGATTTGGAGATGGGGCATGCCAAGGTTTTGGCGGGGGTCACTCCCATCGATGTTCAGTTGGATTTGGCCAAAAGATGCCTTGCGGGGAAATGGAGCGTGCGCACTTTGGAAGCAGCCGCCAAAGCCTTGATGGCTCCAAGAACACCCTCTCCTTCATCTCCTGCGGGAAAAATGCCCGCAGCGACAGGTCCCTACCTTCAGGTTCAAACCCGGCTCAGCAGGCATTTTGAAAGCCCAACAAGGGTGCAGGTTCAAGGCAACGGCAAGGGCGAGATCCGCATCCCCTTCACCGATACCGATGACTTGAATCGTTTGTTGGACCTAATCTTTGATGGGACACTGTAGGGTGAAAAAGTTGTTGGCCATAGGGGTATGGGCAATTTCATTCTCCAGCATTGCGGGGTATGCTCAGGACAGCCTGTACGTTCAATCCCCTTCCAAGGTAACAGTCCGCGCAGCGTTGCTTCCGGGTTGGGGACAAATCACTAACCGCGCCTATTGGAAGGTCCCGGTCGTATGGGGTGGAATAGGATTCATGGTATATCAAACCTCACAAACCGCTGATCTCTACCTCACGTACCGCAACGCTTACCGAGATCGGACCGATGGAGATCCTAACACGGTGGATCCCTTTGTAGGCAAGGATACTGAAGCCTCCCTTATTCAAAAAAGAGATTTGTTAAGAAGAAGCCGCGATGCCTACGTTTTGTTAAGCCTTGCAGCTTATGCCTTGCAGATTCTGGATGCCCACGTGGATGCCCATCTCAAAGCCTTTGATCGTTTGGATTTTAGCGTGGTTCCTCCCACACCTCCTTCAAGGATTCCTCTGAACCCCTGGGCAGGGTACTCCACCGCCCATGCGGAGCCTAAGGGATACCCCATCACCGTGAGTCTTCGTTATCGTTTTTAATTCAAATTGTTAAAAGCATGAACCTGGTCTTTTTGGGCAATGGGAAATTGGCCCAGGTCACGATGGAAATTGCCCAAGAGCGGGGGCATTGCCTGGTGGCTGTTCATGATTCGGCTCATCCTTGGGTAAAGCCTTTGGCCAAGCACGAAGTGGACATGGTCTTTGAAATGAGTCGTCCTGACTTGGTTCATACCCATGTTCTTGCAGCCTTGGAGCAGGGTTTGCCGGTTGTCATTGGGACTACCGGTTGGTACGATCGTTTGCCTCAGATTCAAGAAACTTGCGATCGACTGGAGGGCAGCGTGTTATGGGCATCCAATTTTGCGCCCGGTGTTCAGATTTTCCGAAGATTGGGACGGAACCTTGCCGCCATGCTCGAGGCATTACCTGAATTTAAATTGGAACTTCACGAGGCTCATCACTTGCAAAAATTGGATAGCCCCAGCGGCACCGCGCTCCAGACGGCTCAGGATTTGCTGTCCATATCTTCCCGTTATCGGCATTGGTCGCCGGAATTGTCCGACGATCCCCAAGTTTTACCGGTCATCAGCCACCGCAAAGAAGGGGAGGTAGGAACGCATACGCTGCGGGCCTCAAGCGCTTTTGAGCAAATTTCTTTGAAACACCAAGCGCATCATCGCCGGGCCTTCGGGGTAGGGGCAGTGCTTGCCGCCGAATGGCTGAAGCAACGCAAAGGGTTCTTCAGCGTGGATGATTATTATGCATCCCTCTGGGGTGGATTTCCGTAATTAGCTGAACAAATTTGGCGTCCGGGCAGGGGGGATTTTACCGAGGTGACGGTAGGCCCGTTCGGTGAGCTCCCGGCCCCGCGGTGTTCTTTTGAGGTATCCTTCTTGAATCAAAAAAGGTTCGTACACTTCTTCGATAGTCCCTGCTTCTTCGCTTACTGCGGTGGCAATGGTGTTGAGACCGACCGGTCCCCCGGAGAATTTATCATGCATGGTCATCAAAATTCGGTTATCCATTTCGTCCAAACCGTGATGATCCACTTGCAATGCGTCCAAGGCCATGGAGGCAATATCTTGGCTTATAATTCCTTGTCCCTTGATTTGGGCAAAATCCCTAGTTCTTCGTAACAATGCATTGGCGATTCTTGGGGTGCCACGGCTGCGTCGGGCGAGTTCTTCGGCGCCTGCCCCTTCAATAGGGACGCCCAAGATGGCAGAAGATCGGGCAATGATCTTGGCAAGCAAGCCCGCATCGTAGTATTCCAAACGGGCATTGATGCCGAAACGTGCCCTAAGCGGTGCCGTCAACAAACCGGACCTTGTGGTGGCTCCAACCAAGGTGAAGGGTTGCAGCCCGATTTGCACCGAACGAGCATTGGGGCCGCTATCGATCATGATGTCAATGCGGAAATCTTCCATGGCCGAATACAGATATTCCTCCACCACCGGGCTGAGTCGGTGTATTTCGTCGATGAAAAGCACATCGCCTGCTTGCAGTCCGGTTAACAAGCCCGCCAAGTCTCCTGGCTTTTCCAAAACAGGGCCGCTGGTGATCCTGATCTGCGCCTTCATCTCGTTGGCAATGAGGTGGGCCAAGGTGGTTTTGCCCAATCCGGGAGGTCCGTGCAACAAGACATGGTCCAAGGCCTCGCCTCGACCCAAGGCCGCGGCCACAAAGACTTTGAGGTTGTCCATGACCTTGTCTTGTCCGGCAAAATCCTCAAAGGTCTTGGGCCTCAGCTGAATTTCCTGTTCCTGTTCAGGCTGAATGGATTCCAAACCCTCGGCATCGAGATGGGGATTGCGCATGTTCAAATTTACGGCCCTGTGGTCAGCCGTTGCATTGGAAGGTGAGGAATTGTGAAGTAAATTGCAGGCTATGGCATCGGACGCGCTGGTAATTGTGCCCACCTACAACGAGAAAGAGAACATTACGGCCTTTCTGAACAAGGTCCTTGGCCTGGCATACCCCTTGGAAATCCTCGTGGTGGATGATGGGTCACCAGACGGAACCCAGGACTTGGTCCGTGAGGTCATTCACCAAAACCCAAGGAGGGTGCACCTCCTGCCACGGTCGGGCAAAATGGGCTTGGGAACCGCTTACATTGCAGGCTTTGAATGGGGATTGCAGAGGGAATACCGGTATTTCTTTGAAATCGATGCGGATTTTTCCCATAACCCGGACGACCTCCTTCGATTGTACGCGGCATGCCGCGAAGAAGACTGCGATATGGCCGTGGGATCACGCTATGTTACGGGGGTTAATGTGGTGAATTGGCCCATGAGCCGCGTGATGATGTCCTACTTCGCCTCCCGTTATGTTCAGTTCATTACGGGCCTGCCCATTCATGATGCCACAGCCGGATTCAAATGCTATACCCGACCTGTCCTAGAGAAAATCAATCTTCGGCAAATCCGCTTTGTAGGGTATGCCTTTCAAATTGAGATGAAATTCAAGGCTTGGATGGCTGGCTTCAAAATCAAAGAAGTCCCCATCATTTTTACCGACCGGACTTTGGGAAGCAGCAAGATTTCCAAGGGGATAATCAAAGAAGCGGTTTGGGGGGTGATTAAATTGAGGTGGTGGGCAATATGGGGAATGCGCAAGGCTTATAACAATTAAAAAACAGATGCTCTCGCTTGATGCTTACGATGATTTCTTGAAGGATGTCGGTCGCTCTGGAATGTTTTTGATCGCCGGTCCATGCGTTGTGGAATCAGAAGACCTATGCCAAGAAATTGCCGAGAGGGTCCAAGGGCTATGCAAGGAACGCAACTTGCCCTACATCTTCAAAGCATCGTACCGCAAGGCCAATCGCTCTTCGGCGAACTCTTTTACGGGCATCGGTGACCATGAAGC
>Ga0194110_10010780_pt1 | contig 10138 bp, 20 predicted proteins | sample TA2Kig1200mmetaG_FD_146192 | JGI IMG/M metagenome (GOLD analysis project Ga0194110, IMG submission 146192) | Freshwater microbial communities from Lake Tanganyika, Tanzania - TA2015032 Kigoma Deep Cast 1200m | ecosystem: Environmental > Aquatic > Freshwater > Lake | place: Tanzania: Lake... | reverse complement strand
GGTAGATTTAGAAATAGTTCCTTTAGAATCAGCATAATAGAAAGAACTTTGAGAATTTTCGTAGGAGTCCCGTTGGCCCCATTCCTTGGCTTGTTGAACCAAGTAAACAAATGCTCCGTATACGGCAATAAAGAAGATTATCGAGCCAAAAATAAACAACGAAACTTGCGACATTTACTTCTTGCCTTCTGACGAAGATGCGTTGATAACAAAGCTACCGAGAGCAAGAATAGACGGGACCCATACGCCGACAAAAATGCCGTTGAGTCTGTCGGTTTCTGATGCGTTGTTTGAAAAATACAAACCGACACTGACTCCAAGGCTGACTGCGGCGGCAAGAAGCGTTGTAATAAAAAGTATCTTTCTAGATTTCATTAAATTTTCCTCACTTCTGTGTAGATGGATACTCAGGGTGAGCTCCACGAAATGCATAAAGATTGTTATATTGCTGGGTTATGTCTATCTGTTCTCCGACACCGCGGGTTTCGGCAAGGCGATTTGCCATAAGGTTTTCTTCTTTATTATAGAAAAGACATGGCTCAGCTTCCATCATTGCCTGGACTAGCGTGGCAATTTGTATATTGGTTCCTGTAAGAGCTTGCTCTTTTTGATATTGCTCAATATCATAAGTGTCTCTGTTGGTCATGGTAACATCCTCAATCATTGTATGGACTATAAATTTATAAGTTTAGTATAATTAATTAACATTAAGAAACTGTATAAGCAACAGAATATTTACAATTATTTGAAGTAATTTGAACAAATAATTGTATTTCTATAAAATTAGTTTGAGTCATAATATGAATTTCATAGTGACCATCGTAAGATGTCTCTCCACCGTTCCAAATAGCTATTTCTTTATTTGAACCAGGAAAAGCGTTTATACCGTGGAGAACAGAGCCCGATGCAGAAGAATTGTTATATGTAAATCGATTGGATAAATAATAGCCTTGTATAATTGAATTAGTTGGTGTAGATGTTCTGACATAATGTCTTACGATATCACTACCAAGATCTTTTTGACACTTAACTCCAAGAATTATTTGATCGGAGGAAGCATTAAAAGTTAATATGTCATAATAAGAATTACTGTACGTTTGAGCTAAAATAGGCATTACTGTATAACTATTTCCAGCGGGACCTTGAGGGCCGGGTAAACCCTGTAAACCTTGTGGTCCAGTTGGGCCCTGAAGTCCTTGCGCCCCTGTTGCTCCCGTTGCTCCTGTCGGGCCAGTCGGTCCGGTTGCACCTGTAGCCCCTGTTGGGCCAGTAGGACCAGTTGCACCAGTTGCACCAGTAGCTCCCGTAGCACCTGCTGGACCTTGTGGACCTGATGGACCCGCTGGACCCCTAACAAGTTGACCTCCAGTAAAAGATATAACTTGATAATATCCAGCAATGTCTATAAGTATGTGAGATCTTCCATAAACATATATGCAAATACTCCCAGATTCAGATAGTGGGACCGAAACAGAGTTGGCTATTGTTTGATCGTTAATAAAATTTATATTAGAAACATCGGGTCTTTCGCCGCAAGGATATACTGTAATGTATCCACCAAAATTATTAGCTTGAGTTTGAGTAGCCGTTAAATTTAAGGAAACTGCATAACTATTTAACGGAACGATAGTTTGAACATTAGATTGAGGAATAGATATTGATCCAGAAACCTGAAGAATATATGGACTAGAAGAACCGTCAAGAGAACCAACTTTGTAAGAAGAACGAGTGTCTAATATTCTTGTTGGAGCAATAGGTATAAAAACAGAAGTTGGCGTTGAATTTGTATTAGAAGCTTTAACATAAGATATTGAAACGAACAAAAAAATTACTATAAATAATAAAGGTATCTTATAAATTTTTTTCACTTGAAAAAAACCCTCCATATTCTTTGAGGCCAAGTTTCATGGCCATACTTATAAATTTGGGTATATTTAATAAAATTATTAAGTAAAAGAAATACAAGAAAAGCTATAAGTGCGTATAGAGCAACATATTTTGGATCATATTGACTAGGTTGATCATCAAGAGGTAAAATTTTTGATTGATCTTTTTGATCAGTAAGAGTCGTATCAGAATGATAAGCTAATGTAGTTGTAGATTCAAAAATGGTAGTAGTAACTTTATTATAATTAGGTAAAGTATTGGCAACAGGGACAGACTTTTGTTTTTCGTTGTCAACAATTGTATCAGTAGTTGGAATAGAAGGTTCTACACTAGAAACTGGAGGCAACAAAATTTCTGTAGTAGGAGTAAGATTAGGGATGGTAGTAAAAGGAGGAATAGATTGAAAAATAGTAGTAGAAGGAATAAAGGGAATGACAGTAGTAGAAGGGATAGATTGAAAAATAGTAGTAGAAGGACTGTTATCCGAAAATACATAAGTAACATTTAAAGAACTACAATTTCCAGAAAAAATAAAAGTCCAAGAAGGTTTGATATAAAACTTTTGATCAATTGATAAAGAATCCCAAGAATCTAAAGAAATATATGTGTAAGCTGGATTTGCAGGAGGATTAGAATAATTAACCCAATAAAGAGTTCCTTGAGAAGGTGGTGTATTTGATCCAGAAGTAACACATACTTTTTGAGAATTATTTAAAGTAAAATTATAAGCCAAAACGTTTGATGTGAAAAAAAAATAGAAAAATAAACTAATAAAAAAAATTAATATAAACATATGGAATTTGATTAGGTTAGTTATCATGCACTTCTCGTCGGTATGCTTTGATTGATGGTGCGTTAATGTATAAACGGAGGACATCTGTTGTCCAATCGTATAAGTTATCAGAAATACACTTCCACTTGTCAAGGTCGGTTCGTAGTCGCTTAATTTCGTCAACAGCTTCGGCTAGAATCTCACAATAACCACAAGTGCACTCGTAGCAACTAATGCAGGCAGCATCTCGCAGTCGAGCTATGATGTCATCAGTCATTGTATCTGCTAACTAATTTAACTATTTGATTATGAAGATCGGTAACTTTATCTACTGTAGGAAGATCATTATGATATCGTGAATATATCTTAAGTACCTCGCGAGAATAGGCAATATCGTCATCAGTTAAAAGATGACCATTTTCGTAAGAATCAAGCGCTAACTGGAGAGCACTTGCTAGGGCATTCATAATCAAATTAGAATCTTCTATTTGAACAAAATAGTGTTCATTATTCTTTTCTAAGACAGAAACCTTATGTGTCAACGCGTTTATGATTGCTTGTTTCATGGCTAAATAGTCCATTAATACTCCCTAATTGCAGTAGTTATACGGACACCAATTATAGACAATAACAAAGCTATGGATGTCAAAAATACAAATAAATAAAATTTATCAGCGTTTTTAGCCACAAGCATTGACCTCCATCATGAGTCTTGTTTTAACTCGTTCTTTAGCATCAATTGTCGCAGGATGTTCGTAAATAATAATAGGCCATTGTTTGCGTTCAATTAAAGCTAATATTGATTCTTCTGTACCGCAGTCTGAACATATCTCAGTTTTATTATCTATGCGAGATATAGCTCCTGGATATTCACCGGCAAAAGCATTACTTGGAATATAACCTAGACAACGCGGACATATTGGCGGATTCAACATATTGAGAATCCTCCGCAATCAAGAAGAAATTCTGCAAATAGTTTTATGTTATCTACTGTTATATGATAATGATTAAGAAAATTATCTACTAATCCAGATCCCTGGCAAATTTTACAGTCTTTATTAGGAGGATTAGATTCATTTGGATCATGAAGATCGGTAGAAATATATTGAATTTTAGTGCAAAAGCAAGGCTCTTTTTCCAAAGATTGCACATGATCATAATAATTTTTTACATATAGTTCTGCCGAACCATCTCTAATTGTTTGTAATAACTTAAAACCCAATTTACGAGATTGTACTGCACCCAAACCATCGCCACTATTACTGTGAGCATATGGAACTTTTTCTATAAGAGAATCGTCTACAAAACAGCAGTAATCCCATAAAGGGTGCCAATACCAAACATTATTACGAAAATATTCTCCCTGTTTTTTCTTAGGTTTCTTACCATAAACATCCATACCCATAATTATTTCTCCTACAGTAAATGCTCCGAGAGCAGGGCTCGAACCTGCGACCCGCTGATTAACAGTCAGCTGCTCTGCCAACTGAGCTATCTCGGAATAAATTTAAGAAAAAGTAAGTTTTTTTTTAGTAATATAAAATAATATTAAAGAAATTATCATTTCAAAAAGTTTAAGAATTTGTTGAAATTCTTTGATAGCTCTCACTAATTTTTTCAAAAACAATTTAATCTTTGATAAAAAATTTTGTGGCATGTTCGTCCTTTAATTTGTTTAATCAATTCTTTGCATAACCTTAAGAGTAACAGTATCTGGAGTGCAACGATGCGTTGGAGGCGCAATCAATGAAATAAACATTTTAAGAACATAACCACAACCAGGACATTTCCAAGTAGAACCATTCTTAGTAGATTGTTGTAACTCTTGATAATTTGCTGGTTTAGGGTGAAGTTGAGCGTGTATTTTGGACACAGATAAGTCAGACGATGTAACAGAAGACTGAGAAATAAAAGATTTAACAGATTGATTGGCAATCAGCTGATGAGATTGAAGAGAGGAGCATGCAGGGCATAATAACGGCTTTCTCCCACGAAGTCTTGTTCTTTTCCAGGTAGAAGAGCAAGACTTGCAAATAAGTTCTTCCTCCATAAAGATCCTTTAATTAACGAGGAAAAGATATTTTTTCCTTTGATATTATCATAGCTTTAGGTATATTAATCACCATACAAAAATGATCATCTATAGTAACAGTAGAAGCTATAGTATAATAATTAGGTTTTGAATTATCAGAAATAAGATATCCAATCGTATGACAAATATAATCTCCTGATTCTATTGAGGAACAATCATGCCACTCATCAGTTTCGGAAAAAGCATCTCTCCAAACAATATGATAAACAGGAGCATTTTTTATTAATGGTTTTAATTTTTCTTTTTTAACAAGAGATTTAACTTTTTTTTGTTTTGACTTATCAAGAGTAGGCGGTATTTGAGCAGAAAATTGGGATGTTTCAATTTTCTTTGACATATTGATCTCCTGGGTTAATATAGCTGTAAAAATATATTATACCATTAAACTAGCGAGTTTTTGTCAAAGAATCATAATTTATATAATGAGTTGTGCCAAAAACAAGTACTGCTATATCATGAATTTCATGAGAAGTACTGAAATTTAAAGAAATAGAACAATTATTCTTGTAATTCAATTTCCTCTTTTTGCTCCGCTTTTTGCCCAATGCTCACCGACCCTGAATTTTCAGATGCAAAAGATAGTCTTTCACAAGAATAAATGTCTCTTATAGATATATTAAAATAATTACCCATAGATGAAGAAGATATTAAAGATTGATAAACTTTCTTAGGGACTCTGTAATAAGCCCAAACAGAACCACTTTTAAAATTTACAATTAAAATCATGGATTTAGAATTCCAGGCAACTGATTTTATAAAAGAACTGTCTTTAGATTGTTGTGTATAAATAGCCATGAAAAATCCTAAGGGTAGTTGTGAAGAGTTTTAGTTATATGATCAACATACAAAATTCTTTGATATATTTCAAAAGGAGTAACATATTCACCATTAATAGTTTTAACATCTTGACGAACTTGATATGTTAAACCATTTGACCAAGAAAAACCTTCAACAACATAACCCTCTTTTTTCTTAACAGCATAGTATGAAGAATAAGATCCATCTTCCAACATCAGATAACGAAAGGTAAAAAGAGGTATAGGAGAATGAATGTATTGGTTATTTTTGTCTTTAACTTTGCCAAAAAATAAACAAAATTCAGAAGACATTTTATCAATTTCATCAAAAGTATATACATCTGGAGCACTATATTTATAATACAAATAATTGTTTAAATAATTATACTGAAGATGTGCATGAGAATCCTCTTCATCTATATCAGATTCAACGAGATGAACTGTATGTAGTGTCTTTATTAAAGGATCTATCATTATTTTACTCTGAAGAAATCATAAGTTTTACATATAAAGTTTTACGCTCAATAGCTGTAAGAAACTTTATAGCATTATTTCTCCATTGACTTTCTTCAATAATATATTCTTCAATTTGATCTTGAGAAGCATAATTATTTCGCATAATTTTAATTTCAGCTTTAGTATTAACTTTGAATTGAGTTAGCTGAAGTTCTAATTCTTTACGAAGATTGCGAAGACAAAAAAGCCATAAATCAAGATTATTGAAAAGTATAGTTTTTTCTTCAGAAGTACAAGGTTTGTTTTTGACATGACGCAAAACTATTTCTTGAAAAGATTTAAGATCATCATCGGTCAATTCAGATATCGGTGAGGTACTCCATATGTCAGTCATTGTTTGCCTTACCGCTTATGAATAAAATCATAAGCTTGTTTTATGTCAATAGAAAAATGTTCCGGTGTAGTCCCACCAGACTTTAGTATATACATTGGAGAATACGTTACAAGTATTGGCCAGTAACCTAACCAGTTAATTTTTCCTCTTAACTCTTTGATTTTTATTGGAGAACCAAAAAGAATAGAAGCGGGCGTAGCACCAAGACACAAAATCAACTTAGGATTTAACAGTTGAAGTTCTAAATGAAGATATGGAGAACAATTAATAATTTCTTGTTCATCATACTTTCTTTTGAGAGGACATCTGTTGACATATGTTAAACATAATTGATTTGAAGAAAATCCAGAATCTTTGAAGGCATTAATCATTAAAGTAACTGCTTCAGAAGAAATAGATGGAGAATCTATAACTATAGCGACATCTGGATTTTCAACATTCCATTTTGGAAGCTCAGGGACAGAATCAATATTGCATCTTCTACAATTTTTAGTAACTGTATGAAGATCTCTAATATTTGTAGAAATTTTTCTAGACAAAATATCTACACGAATATTATGAAATAATTGAGTTATTTCAGATATTGTCAATTTATTTTCTAAACGAGAATAAATCGTAGATAAAATATCTGTTTCAGCAAGTCCGAGATACGTTTCCGAGCCCCCAAATGGATGTTGATTTGGATTTTGGGCTAATGCACTTTCGATAAGCTTTTGAAGATCTAGCTCATCGAAATCTTCCATTAGAAGCTCGAGGGAACTGACGTACTACTTTGAGGAGCTGAAGCTTTGGGTGCTGCATCTGAAGAGGTCTTGGGGGCTCTGCCAGAGTAAGTAAGATGTTCAGCAACTATAACTATTCTTGAACGAGATTGATCGTCTTGCTTCCAACGTTCTTGCACAAGACGTCCTACAATAGAAATTGTAGAACCCTTTTTTAGCTTTGCTTGATCAAGTTGGCTAGCAACAAAATTGGCATTTTTGCTAACAAATCCAGAAGCATCTTTGAGATAATAAACTACGTCAAAATAACCTGAATTGTTTTCAGTATCCTTATCAGAACCTGAATAATCAACTCCTATTCTGATCTTAAGTATTTTTCCGTTAACGAGTTCTGGGTCAGCGACCAGTCCTCCAGTAATGTTAATAAGGTTATTGGGGTCTATCATAATTGCTCCTGTTCATTGGTTTGTATAGCTTCCTCAAAGTGATGTATAATTGCTTTGAGATAATTAATTGATATTGGTACAGCTTTTTCTGGACCATGGTTCATAATATTATGATTAACCATAGACACAAATAAATTGTAAATACCAGACTTTAGATCCATAATTATATCAGTAGGGACATAATCAGACTTTTCATCTATGAGTGAATAATTAGAATTATCATTTTCTTGCATTATTTGACTCTTTTCGAGAGGGCAGTGTCAATCATTTGACCGAGCACTTTTATGTCACTATAGCCCTTATCATACAGTATAGATATAATGGGCTTAGGGTCGATGTGGTTGTATGTAATTAGTTGAAGATTAAACACATCATTTAAAGTGTATATTCTATAATTATTTAAATCTCTACGAGGAAGAGGATACTTTTTGCTTCTTTCTCTATTGGAAACAGTAAGAGTTGTAACATTAAGAATTTGAGCAACATCAGATCTCGTAAAAATTGGTTCTGAAGTATTTATTTTAGTCAATTTTTTCTACCTTTATTTATGTTTATACAAATATATAGTAGCAAAAAATAAGGAATAATTCAAGTCATAGAAGAGAAGAAAGAGTTAAAAAAACATTTGAAATGATTTTGTCAAGAGAAAGAGCATCCTGAAAAGTGACTTGAGTATTGGATGCAAATGTTTCAGCTGCTTGATTAAAATAAAGTGGAGGAGATTGTAATTTGCGAAGATAATTATAATAAGCGAACTCATTATAATGATACAGATTACCAGTTTCTTCAGACTCTTCTGGGGAAAGAGCAACCGAAAGAGGATCTATATCATGATCTCGAAAATAATCAAGAAGCATTGAAGTACCTATATTATGTATGTGATGGTGAACCTGCTCACAAGTGCAAGGATTAGGCCAGGAAATTGAAGATATTTGATCTATAGATATTTTTTCCCAATTTTGAAAAGCACGAGCTATATAAGGGAATTCAATATAATAAGAATGTGAAGAAATAGCGTAATTTGACAAACCAATATTATTAATATGAAAGGGATGAGAAGATGGAAAATAAGAATTTTGATTACCTTGAATAATACACTCAACAATATTGGTGGTCAAATCAAGGTTTGATCCAGTGTTCCAAATCCAATTATAAGCAGCGTTGATAACGCCAGAAACATTATTTTCATAACGAGTTACTTCATCCATGCTATCAAACATAGGATTACATAAAGTAGAATTGTTATAAAAATTAACTAAAGGTGGCAAATATAACCGATGAGAATCTAAAGCTGATCCTTGTAAAGAATTAGCCATGAAGTACATGGCTATACGATACGGGTAATAGGCACCATTGTAAATGGAATATGAAACGAAATATACGGTCCAGGGAATTGGAAGTCTAAATATATACTTTTTATAGGATTTTTCGTCAATGTGTTCTAGTGTTGCTGGAATTAACTGTATATTTTGATAAGTCGGTGGACGTTCAAAAATAACATATTGATTATCCACATGAATTAATCCGGGTGGGAGTATACCGGTGTCAGCTTGAATAGTAGATTTACTAGAAAGAGAATTAAAATAATTAATAATAGGATTAACTATACGTTCAGGAATTTCAGTTTGAGATCCGTTAACGGTAAGATAATTGTTTGAATTAGAAACAAATATTTCATCATCATATAGAGGATGTCTGATAAGGCAACCATAAGGGGTAAATGAAAGATAATTAAAATTTTGCATACTCATCCTTGACTAAGAGATAAAATGTCACTTCTTAAAGGAAAGATTTCATAAAAAGGAGTAGATTGACAAGGAAAATAATGACTATTATCTATATATACTTTAAGCATTTCTAGATAAAGTTGTTCAACAGAGATATCAGAAGAAGGAATTAGGTAATAAGATTGCGAATTGTCAACATTATATATAGGTATAACAAAAGATGGAGCAAATGGAAGTTCATTAATTGAATTAAAATAAACTGTATTTCTTGCATGATATGAAAGATGATTGAATGGAGTGTTTGAAGGAGGAACATTAACAGCAATAATTTGTCTGTCAAGTTTGTTATAATCAAATTCAGAAAAAAGAGAATTTTCAGCACACGCTAAGTTGACAATCTCACGAACATGGGAAGACACAAGTGTTGTTGTACGCAAATGTGTATTTAGCGTAGATATCTCTTCGAAAGATTTAGGTTTAAAATTAAGATAATTATGAAAATTATTAAAAATAGAATTTGTACCTTTAAGTTCTACGTCTTGGTAGATCAAATGTACTTCTTCTTGAACAGAAAGAATTTCTTTAAGAGAAAAAGTAGATAATAAAGACAAAAGAGAATAGTGAAATAAATCTGACGGCAAATCATAAAAGAACCTAGAAGGAATATTTTCATTATAATATTGCCAAATTTTCTGAATCTTGTTAAGTTCAGCTTGTTGCATTATTTCAGGAGAAGGATGAAATAATTTGAACAAAAGAGGCATACGATATGAAAATTCTTCTTTATCCAGATCAGAATACTCATAATATTTTATATGATTTCTAAGTCTTTCATAAAACATATA
>Ga0194110_10010777_pt1 | contig 10140 bp, 14 predicted proteins | sample TA2Kig1200mmetaG_FD_146192 | JGI IMG/M metagenome (GOLD analysis project Ga0194110, IMG submission 146192) | Freshwater microbial communities from Lake Tanganyika, Tanzania - TA2015032 Kigoma Deep Cast 1200m | ecosystem: Environmental > Aquatic > Freshwater > Lake | place: Tanzania: Lake... | reverse complement strand
TGACCCCCGAGGCTTCATCAAGCCAAGGCTGCGGTGGAAGCGTGTTCAATAGTTCATGCCGAGTAACAGGCCGGAAGATGAACGTCTCGTGTTTGTCTTCACCCACGCGCCGAACCTCAACATGGGCCGCCTGCTCACGCCAGCGTTGTTGCAGGGCCAGCGCGAGGCTTTTAGCCCACGCCCCGCTGGGCTTTCCGGCAGGGATAGCCGCGATTTTCAGCAGGTCGCCGATTCTCTGGAGTGCTGACGTGCCACGGAACCGCTCAACCACGGGACCGCCGATAAAACTGATCTCGATGGGGATGCCGGAGCCGCCTGCGTCTTTTTCCCGTCGCAGTCCAATGATCCGAATGAGCGCATCCTCGGAGCGAAGTGGAATGCGTTTTTTGGTAACCGGATCTTTGTAGGAACCGGGGCGTGTCCCAAAGATGTAGAGAGAGTCCGCGAGTCGGGCGTCCGTCCACAGACGGTTCAACATCTGCACGCGATGCTCCCCGCTTCTCGGTGCCCAGCCAAACCGCCTGATTAACTCGGGCAGCCGAAGCGTTACAGTGCCCTGTTCGTTGGCGGCCAAACCGACGAGGTAGAGGACCGCCAAGACATCATCCTGATTCGAGTGGGCCAGGTTGTAGAAGTTGGGCTGACCTTCCCAGTACGGAGATGGCATGAACTTCACGTCGAATTCACCCGGGAGCGCGTAGCGTAACGCCGTCTCCCCTGGAATCGTCGCCCACGCGCGCAACGACCGCCCATCCGCGACGGCGATGGCTAAGCTCTTGGCCTCCTGAAAAGTTGGCTGAGGCAACACTGCGGGCAGTAACGTCTTGAGTGTGATGCGAACGACGCCAAGCTCTGTGAGAATCTGCCGCAACTCGGACGGTAACAAGAGCGCGAATGCTTGGCTGTAGATGAAGTCAAACAAGGAAGAAGTGCTTATGCTCGGCCCGCCGCGCGCTGGTTGGCCCATATAGGTTGAGCGCCGCTCAACCACTTCTGCAACCTGCCGTGTCAGGACACCCTTGAACTGCTCGTCCTCCAAGGCAAGCAGTGCCTCAACTTCTTCCTTGCGAACACAGCGCAGCCAGAAATCCAGTGCAGTGCGCACAAGCGCTTGAGCACCGATCAGAACCTCGACAGAAAAATTCTTCGCGGGTTCCGTGGCGTTACTCTTGGCTGACATGACCGCTTCCCTCCAGCCTTCCCTATTGATTGCGAGTTGGGCCGGCGGACCGGGGGAAGTCCGGCTTTCGCTGATCGGGCTAGCCGGCCCTCAAGACCATTGTAACCCTAACAACCGAATTCCACCAGCGGGACCGCTTGCTAGGTTGCCAGAGACTAAGAGCCGATTTATCCTGTGGTGCAATTCCGGGGCCGAAAACATCCTTCCACCACAGCGACTTACAGCGTTTTGGCAAAAGGATGGCAAATTCTGACGCCCTTAGCTAAGTCGCGTCCATCACTCCAACGCTAGGAACTGATGCGGGAATCGGGTACAATCGGATCGGAAGGACCGATCGGCAATAGCCCTATTATAGGACTATACCGGCGGACACTATGATGGCACGCACGACGCGAGCGAGACATGAAGCGCCTGAGGCAGCGCCTCAGGTCATGGAAGTGGACCCGGCGCACGGCCCGGAAGCCGAGCCGACAGAGGCGGAAGGAACAGAAGCGGCGCGGCCCGCCAAGGCCAAGAAGCGGGAACCCGAACTGCCGCCCTTCTTCGAGCTACTGCAACAAGTGAAGGCCGAAGATTGGCAGCGCGGCTATCGCTTGTACTGCTACCGCACCTGGCCGGTGATCGACCGCCGCGACAACGAGCACTTCCTGGCGAAGCTGGCCGAGCCGGTCGATGAGGACCGGCTGCTGCGGGACTTCGGCTCGGGCAAGTATCACCTGCGATTGAACGACGCGCGGGGCCGCACCATTGCCGCACGCTCGGTGAGCATCCACAACCCGAGCTTTCCGCCGCGCGTGTCACCGGATGAGGTCGTGGCGAGCGATCCGCGCAATGAGTTGTACTTCAAGGTGTGGATGCCGAAGGCCGATGGACAGCCGCAACATGTAGCGGCAGCCGCGCCCGCTGCCCAGCCCACGGCACCCGCCACGGTTGTGGACGCGGCCCTGCGCACGGCGGTCGAGCAACTGGGCGGCGTGACCCAGACGCTCCTCAGCCAGCGCCAGCCGGTCAGCCCGACCGTGCTGCAAGAGGCCCAGCGCAACGTCAGCGAAATCAGCGCGGTCATCAAGGAACTGCGCGCGCTGGCCGCGCCGCAACCCAAAGAGGACTCGGGCGTGTCGGTGATCCGCGAGGTGGCCGGGTTGCTGAAAGAATTGAGGCCGGAACCCGCGCCCTCGCCCGTAGCCGCACCGACGACGAACGCGGCGGTGAGCTTCCTGTCCCAAGCCAAGGAAGCCGCCGAAGCGGTGAAGACGATCCGCGACCTGCTGGTGCCGGGCAGCACCGAGCCGCATGAGCGGCGCGCCTCACGCGAGGAAGGCGAAGAGGAAGGATCGGCACCCGGACGCCGCTTCCTGCGGCGCAACCCCACGGCGGAAGTGATCGAAGCTCTCGGCAGTGCCATCGGCATGGCGGGCGGCAACCTAGGCATGTTGATGTCGGGGATCCCGCTGCTCGTTCGTAATGTTCTGGGCAGCTTCGGAGGCGGCGCACCGGCCACCGCGCCAGCCGTGCCTCTGCCCGCTGGCGGCCCGGCACCGCCCATCGCCGCACCGCCGCCGGGCAGTTACCCGCCGGGGACGATCCCGCGTGCCGTTGGCCCTGACAACCTGGGCGCGGCGACCGCGCCGCCCTCGCCCGAAGCTGGGGCCACGCCGCCGCCCGCAGGCGCACCCGCTGCGGGAGCCGTACCGCCTGGTGCGACCCTTGATCCCGCCGAAGCGCAGCGCCAGCAGCTTCAAGACATCCTGCGCGCCTTCGGCCCGCAGATCCTTTCTGTCATGGCCGCCGGGCAGGACGATCCGCGCGAGGCCGGCGCGGGCTTCGCCAATTCGGTTTCCGACCTCGCTGGTGAACTTCAATACAGGATGTTCGCCAACTTGGGTGTCGAGGGCTGGATGCAGGCGTTGAAGGCAAGCCCGCTCTGGCCGCAGTTGTCGCAGGCGCCTGAAGTGGTCCAGGCATTTGTCGAAGGCTTCATCGCCTACGGCCTGCCGCAGGGGGAAGGCGCACCTGAGCCGCCCAAAGGCAAACGGAAGCCTACCGCGAAGGCAGTTCAGTGACGGGCGTGTAGATCACCGTCCCGTCGGGCATCGACAAGGGCACCGTCTCAATTGCGCGGGCTGCGGCTGGCAGTGCGGGCGCAGGCTCCGACATCACATAACGCACCAACCGGGTCGCCAGCACGGCACCCACGCCCACCAGCCCAAGCGTACCGAGCAGATCCCCGAGGTTGATTCCCGCGCTTGGCGCGGGTCTGTTCTTGTGCGTGCGCACGGGCTGTAGTGGGGCTGGCGGTGCGGCGGGCGCGAATACCTCGCGGAACTGCTTTACCACCTTCACCCATTCCCGCACCTCCCGGCGCCGTCGGGCTTCGGCTGTCAGACGGCGATGCGGCCTGCTGTGCGGTCTGCGTTGCGAGTTGCGCGGCGGGTGCCTGCGCGTCGCCCCCTTGCGCGATGTGCGCGGCTGAGTCATGGGCGTTGCCTGTGGCGTAGGCGCGGGCGGGGTCGTCTGAGATGCCTGCCACTGGAGCACACGGTCGATGATAGCGAGCGCAAGATCCAGATCGAGTTGTCCAGCACCAGTGCCCGCCATACCTCGATTCTAGCGCGTTGCTGCCATCAGTTCCTTATTGACGCGGCGTCCTCACAGCCCGTCGTAGGCGCTTGCCCGCAGGCGAACACGCAAAATCAAAACCCTTCTCTGTTGTTCGGAGACCCGGTACACGATGCGGTACTGATCGCGGTGACACCTGATGCGGTACGCGTGGCGGTGGCCTTCCAGTTCCAGCGCGTCCTGCGGGATTGGCTCTTCGCTCAAGTCGAGGATCGCTTGCACGGCCTCGAAACGCACCCGCTCCGCCAGCGCGTCGAGTTCCCGCTGTGCCGACGGAAGGACATCAACCTTCCACGCGGTAGCCATAACGCTTCAGCACGCGGGCGAGCGGGACGGGTTTCTCTGTGCGCTCGCGGCGCAGACCAATAATGGCGTCCGCGTCGTCTTCGGTCACCCAGTCCGGGTCGGGCAGCAAGGCGCGTTCCTCGGGCGTGAGATTCGTCTCTTCCACCGGCAGTGCCTCACCCGGCACAGTCGTGCCGGCCAGGGCTGCGGCCTTGGCAGGATTCCGCCGCAGGCGCCGGAAGCGGGCCACGCGGTTGGTTCGCTTTCTCATGCCGCCTTCAGTATAGCGCGCGAGGCGGGCCATCGTGCTTCAACCGTTTAACTTCCTTCGCAGCTATACGCGCAGCCATCGGCACCGCCTTGTTTTCCGCCTCCGCAGGCGGGCGGGGTTTCCCGATGCGCGCCGTGTCCATGGGGTACGGTTTGCCGTTGCGCACGGCGGTTCGCATCCTCTTGTTTTTGCGGGACTTAGGCGCTATCTTGGGAAGTTCCCTAGATAATTTCTCTCGCCAGAAGGCCACGGTTTTATGATCGACGCCTACATGCCGCGCGATTGCATTGTCACTCTTGTGTTGACCCTTGGGGTGCTTCAGTGCGTTCTTGACAGCCCGCTCGATGTCCTTGTTGCTGCGCTGAAGGCCGTGTTTCTGATTGGCGCCGCAACTGAACCACTTGGCGTCGGTCAGCGTGTCGGCGCACCGAACACCGCCAGCAGCAGCATCAGCAAGAACGTCAGTGCCACCACCAGCGCCACCGCCAAGCACCCACACACGGGGCAGACGTGCATCGCGGTGGGAATTTCCGCCTGGCACCAGCGGCAGACTTTCATACCGCCTCCTTCCCCGGCGGCCCTCTGCGTGCTTCCGCGTGCAGCCGCTACCTCGATCGCAGGCGACGTGCGGCGCTCAGCTTAGCGCTCCTGTTGGCTTCAACGGCTCAGCAGCCAAACCAACAGCGCCGCCAGACCGATTCCCCACCAGATCCAGCGACCTCCTCGGGTGGCCCGCGAGAACACCGAGAGCATCGCGGCGCGCTTGGCTGGCCCGATGGTCATGGCCAGCGGTAGGGAACGAGGTTGGAAGAACTCGTCTTTCAACTCCGCTTTCTTGATCCTGTCGAGTCTGAACGTTCTGAAATCCTGCCTCAGTCGGCAAAAGGCACAGCAGTAGTCCCCGTCCTTCTTGACAGGCTCGATCTCCCTTGTGCTGACCTCCTCGGCTTCGGGATGGTGCGACCTGTAGGTGATGCGGAGGACCTTCCGCTCAGTCATTGCCCGATCAACCAGCGCCCGGATTGAGGATCGGCTCCTTGCCACGGCTTTGCGAGCGGAAGAACCCTTTGAGGAGCGAACTCGGCGCTCCCGAGGTTCTCTGCGAGAGGGAAGTCCGCTCTGTGGAGATTCAGGCATGTTGAGCCAGCGCTTCAGGAGGGTGCCCCGAAGTTAGTTGGCAGTGAATGAGCGGCGGAAGAAACCATCTTACGCTGCCTGCTGCCGACCAGCAAGCGGTTTGGGGCTGGTTCCGTCCAGGATGGCCTGGAGCGCCCAGAGATCTCGGTAGCCCATGATGCGCCGGAGGCTTTTCTCGGTCGTCAGGAAGGCTGCCCCGACCCAACGTTCTACCATCGGCTTGTCGCGCCAGTGGCGAACCCGCCGGGTCCGCATCCGCACCCCGGAGAGCGGGCTTTCGATGAGGTTGGTGGTGGCCACGCAGCGGTGCAGCGCGCGCGGCACATCCAACCGGTTGATGGTGAAGCACTCCTCCATGCCTTCCCACAAGCTGTCGGCCACGTCGGGATGCTCCCGCTCCAGCCACTGGGCGAACTTGTCTAGCTTGGCCAAGTCCGCCTTAGCGTCCAGCTTCCAGGCCGCCCGCAGCAGGGACCGCGCCGCTCTTGCCGGCGGCAGTATGCTTCGGGGACCAGCCGCTCCGCGTCGAGGCCTCCACCGGGTTGCCACCCTCGTACGTTGCGGACCCAGGAGCCCTTATCCGCTGGGGGCTGCTCCGGCGGCTTAGAACCGCTCGCTGGCGAGCTGGGCGACGTTCTTGGCCAGGGTGCGCGTGGCCGCGATGGACTCTCCTCCGGCCATGCCTTCAGCCCACTTCCCAATGGCGCCAGTCATCTTCCTCTCGACCACAACCGCATTGGTGGCACAGTCGACGAAGCGGATGGTCGCGGTGATCTCCGTGTTACCGATGGGAGTGCCATAGGCCAGCCAGGGCACCAAGCGTTTGAACATCCGCGTGCGTCGGCTGCCCTTCTTATACTTGGTCACCACTCCGGTTAGTCGTAGCGTCGGCGCGTCCGCGATCCGGGCCTTCTCGCCCTGGCGCAACACCTGCTTGAAGGTTTGGGTCTTCTGAAGTTCAGCGACAATGTCCTCCATCGTGGCTACCAGGTAGTCGGGCGGAAAATCGATCCCCGGTGCGCGCTCGAACCATATGACCTCGATGTTGAAGTACTTGTTCTTGAACGTCCTTTCGGCCCCTGCGGCCGCCGTGCTGAGACCGATGGACAGCCCAACGCTGCATAGTAACACTCTTCGCCGCATCGTTGGCTTCCTCCCTCTCGACAGCTACTTGTTCACCGGCGAACGCGCCGGTGTCACTACTTCCTCGACGGCTATCCCAAACCGCTCGAGCCAATCTCTCGAACGAGCCCCGCCGTCTGTTGAGATGTGGAATACCGCTCCTGCCAGCCCTCCGTTCTCTGTGAGGTATTGGAACACTATGGCGTCCACTTTCTGCTTCCTCATCATCAGATAGGTGCCGAGAGGCGCGCCTAGGCCCACGGGAGTCAGCAACCAGACGGCGGCTCCAGCTTTTACCGATTGCCGGTCTCTGGTCAGCCTCTGCACGCGTTGGACGCGCTGGTAAGGGATTTCGAGCGCCTGCTGGGTGCCCTTCTTGAAAAAGATGATGGAGCGCTGGGTGAAGGCCAGCTCCCCCCACATGTTGCGCTTCACCCCGGGCACGCCGGCGATGTGAAAAACCCTGCCCAGTGTCAGCTCACCAGGCCGTTCGACGATCTGACCCTGTGCACCCCCGGCGGGTCGCTGAACTCCGGGCGGGACCTGCGCCCCGAGCAGAGTCGGCACCATAGCGAGCAGCAACCGCCTTGCGCCCACACTTCCTCCGGGAGATCCCACACCGAGTGTACCACATCGAGCCAGTGTTTCCACTATGGCTTAATGGCCACCCTCGATTGTACATCCGCCCACCTTCGTTCGAGCCGTGTTCTTCACGTTTTCATCCTGAGCGACTCTGGCGCGGCCACGGAAGGAGCCAGCTTCGCCTCCTCTGCCTACGAAAGAGTGGGAAGTGTCTGATTTCAAGCGACTTCTCATACATCTCTCCAGCCTCCCGTCCTTCGACCGTTTTGCTTGACCGCCGTCCCCCTGTCCGGTCTGCCAGGGCAGCGCCTCCATCCGCCGCACCATCGCCCCAAACAGCCGCCGCGTCAGATGCTGGTCGGCCTACCGCGACGATGCCCGCCTGCCGTGCGAGATGCCGCCCACAGGCGCACGGCGCGCCGTAGATAAGAGTGAATACCGGGCCGTGCTTTCAGGCCCGCTGTGGGCCCTTCTGACCCTTGGTGCCGCCGCCCGCCCGAGTCAGGGGTTCATCCCTGTTCAACAGCTCCTCGCTGCCGAAGCCCTGCACCCTGCTGGGCCTTGGCGCCGGTCCCCGGAGCTACGGGCTTCCCTGCTGGTTCCTCGCGGCGCGCGGCCCGCTCGAACCGTCGAACGAACTCAACGACCGATATCCCAACCGCCTTGCAGACCGCGTCCACTTCCAGCAGATCCAAGCGCCTCTCGCCCGACTCGTACTTGCTGACGAAGGACTGGGGCTGGCCGAGCCGCTGCGCCAGATCGACCTGCCGCAGCCCGGCTTCACGTCGGACCTGGCGCAGAAGTCGCAGGAGCACCTTGTTCTTGCTGGACTTCCGGCGCCCTTCGCTCCCGGCCTTGCCCATGAATGGCAAGCATACGGGGCCGTTGCGTCATATCCCAAAATCGGATATTCTCTTGTTGGGGCTGTTTGGACGCGCTGGGTTCCCGGCGGGGGACGGGAGATCGCAGGTGAGCAACTTCGCACTCGGACGCGCAATGAGGACGGTGGTCGTATTCACGTTGGGCTACCTTGTGGCGGCAGCCCTGCTGCCGAGAGCCAACTTGGGGGTCGCCCCCCAGCAGGTGCCCCTCGTTGGCCTTATAGTGGCCGCGGTGCTGGCAGCCATCGCCTACCGACACACGTAAACCATGGGCATGGACACGGGGCAGCTCATTCTCGCCGCAATCGGAATTCTCGGCTGGGCATACCTGGTGTGGATCTTGTGGGTGTCCCGCGAAGGCATCTTCTGGATCATGAAGGCTGTCTCTTGGGGCGTGCTGGTCTTCGTTGCCACCCAACTGGTCCTCCGCGCAACCCACAGGCCGGAAGCCGAAGTCGTTGTTGGCGGGTACGTCGCAGCGGCCCTGGCTGTGGCCCTGACTCCGAGACGATCGCGTTACATTCCCGCCGCTGTGAAGAGGCGGGTCATCGCCCGCGATCTCAAAGGTAAGAAGTACAACCCGCGAAAGCATCACATCGACCACATCTGGCCGTTTTCCAAGGGTGGAAGCAGTGCGCCTGAGAATCTACGGGTGATTTCGAGGAAGGAGAACCTGCGCAAAGGGGCCAAGAAACCGCGCTTGAGGGACTGGTTCTAATCTGACCGTCGGTTCCTGGAGCGGGAGGACCAATGCCAAAGACAGGAAACAAGACTAGGACGCCTGGCATCTATCGATCTCGGTGCTGCAAGCATGAGACAACGCAGGGTACTGGAAACAGGTTCCCGCCGTGCGGCTACTGCGGTAAGTCCGCCACATGGACCTTGGTGCGGCAGGCCAACCCTCCCAAGCGGCGGCGCGAGCGACGCCAGAAGAAAAGCTTCTGGGGGTCGCTGTTCTAAGACGCTGCCGCGTCTCACGGACAGTTGGCCTTCAGCTTCCTATCCTCCATGGCCAGCGGTCGGTCTCCTGGCACGTCGGCGGCGCCAAATCTCGCTGGCGAACCCCGAGCGGTCCTCGGGCGGCGTGGCGCGGATGAGGTCGATGGCCTTCTGCAAATCCATCTGCGGAGCTTGGCCGGTCACGGTCATGACCGCCATGAGCCATTCCCGCAAGTTCCTTGCGCCCTGGGCACGGGGATTGAATTGCTGCGTCTTGACACCCAGGCCGTGCGCCTTGAGCACCCGGTCGGCAAGCTGATTGCAACTCCGGCAGGCGCGAAGTAGGTTGCGCCGGTCGAAGTTCGCCTCGCGCCCGTCCAGGTGATGCACCTGCACGCGCTCGCCCAGCGCGGCCTCGGGCACCCCGCACAACGCGCAGCGCTCCGCGCCCGACGCGATGGCTTGTCGGGCGCGGTAACGCTTGGCGCGGTCGGAGATGGCCGCGACCGGCTTGCGCCACCGGGCAGCGGAAGACGCCCTGCTTCCTTGGGGCTTGGCCGTGCGCGACGCCCGCCGCCTTACGCGGAAGGGTTCTCTTCCAAATCCTCCTCTTCCTCCTCCTCCTCGCCGAGGGCGTCTTCGATGGTGTCCAGCGCCTCGCCCACCGCCGAGGCTAGGGCCTCCCTGCTCGCCTCAGGCGTGTAGACTCCCTCCAGCGTGTCCTGGACCGATTCCAGGGCCTCTTCGAGGTCGGCGATTTCTTTTTCCAGATCCTTTACCGTCGCCACGTTGTTGCTCCTTCTGTTTGGGTTCTCTGCGGCTGTGAAGCCGCGACGTATGGCGTAGTCCGCCAGGCTTTCCTGTTCCACTTCGTCGGCCCGCGTCTCGTCGCCGAGCACGTCTCGGATGAACGCGACGGCGCGGCGCTTGCGGCCTGCGACCTGGTCCCAGGTCAAGCCTTTCCGCTTCGCCACATCCTGACTATGCGGCTGGTGGTTGGCAACTAATACTACTGGGTCATAAAAAGAACATTCCGTGATAGAATTGTTTCGTGGGATCACGCCTCTCCGCGCCAGGCCCACAAGAGAAGCGCTTCGCGGCCTACATGGAGGGCTTGGCGATGG
>Ga0194110_10010753_pt1 | contig 10153 bp, 7 predicted proteins | sample TA2Kig1200mmetaG_FD_146192 | JGI IMG/M metagenome (GOLD analysis project Ga0194110, IMG submission 146192) | Freshwater microbial communities from Lake Tanganyika, Tanzania - TA2015032 Kigoma Deep Cast 1200m | ecosystem: Environmental > Aquatic > Freshwater > Lake | place: Tanzania: Lake... | reverse complement strand
TCTCTCCGGAACGAGTCTTGGAAAAGCTGTCTTTCCAACGCACCGTGGCCGCCCGCCTCCAGGGCCAGACCGTCCAGGGCCTCATCACGCCGACCCCGGCTCAACTGGAACTCTTTGCCGCCCTTAAGATGCCAGCCCCGCAACCGAAAAATCTGCTCGACCCCAGCGCGTAGTGTCGGCAAATTTTTTTACCTAGCTAATTTAACTATTGATTGCCTTTTAAACTGATAATCTCCGGTATCTCCTATGTCAATGATTGCAGGCGGCGAGTGGAGAGGAACGCTCAAAACGGCAAGCGCACGATGATTCTTTACTTCGGCGATTTAGACCCCTCCGGGTGGGAAATGTTGCCCCCCTTGTTGACCACCTTGCAGGACGAAATGGGGTTAGGGGACCTGGTGGCGGGCAGGCGATGTGCCTTGACTCCGGCCCAGGTTGAGGCGAACAAACTGCCCCGCAATCCCGATGCTCTAAAGGAAACGGATACCAGAGCAAAGAAATATATGGCCCGTTTCGGGGACCTGGCTGTTGAACTGGACGCATTGCCCCCGGCAACCTTGGAGGCTCTGGTATAAGGACGCGATAGAGAAAATTTTTGGACTTGTCTCAATTTGTGGGAGAACAGGAACGAGAAAGCCAGGAAAGAGCCAGGTTGACGGCCATGAGAAAGAAAGTGTCGGCCTTAATTCAAGATGTGAACGGCCTTTGAAGATAATCAGAGTCAGTTTAAACTATTTAAAAAACATGAATAGGCCAAGGAGAACGAAAATGAAGAAGCCATCACCACCGCCAGATTCATATTTCAACCGCACCATGCTTATTTACTATCGAAGAAGGAAACAATTTACTCAGGAAGCACTGGCCAAGGAATTAACTCTTGTAAGAGGGGGCTATGCTGGTTATGAGGCGGAAAATGTTGTGCCATCTTTGCACGTTTTCAGACAACTTTGTTTGTGTCTTGATCTTAATCCTTTGGAAATTGCCGATTTGTTGAGATTGACCCCGTTGAGTATTGACCACACAACAAGACAACGATTTCCTAAAGGATGCAAACTAAAACAAATGACCGAAACACATGTGCTCTGTGACCTTATCATGGCCTATATCAAAAATTGCGGAACGCGTAAAAGAGCCCACGCATAACTGATATATTTTCATCGTACAATCTAAAAAACACGCAGTCTTACTTCACGCTTAACCAATCACTACAAAATCTATATGCGCTATAATCTTTAACAACATTTCATTACTATATTTTTTATAAAGAATGAATGATAATTTTGCTTTTTTTGTCGAGGTTCTTGCTTTATTGCCCCATTCCGCATCCGGATTTGGTTCCAGGCCCTCGCGAATTGCCGGTTTTGGGGACTAAGTATCCAAAGCCAGGAAAAAATGGGACCCGTCCCCCGTTTTCTAAAAATAGTCATTACCCTTTGACAATTTTTTCGGGAACGATTACTATCACTGAAGGGGCAGTTTAGAATGTCTACTCTATTTACATTATGCCCCCACCTGTAATGGCGAATTAAAGTGGAAACACGTCCGCTATGCAGCATGATAAATTAATCAATTAAACGCTCTGAGTAATAAATTAAGGAGATGTAGGGATGCGAAATTCCAAGGAATCAGTTTCTAAGATTATTGGTAATTTGCAGAGCGTAGATGGGCTGAAAGAATTATTGCGTTCTCAACTCAATTACGATCTAATCAATTTGCCTATTTCACGCCAGGATTGGCCTGAAGGTGCCGCCGCCCCTCTCGCTGAGGACCCCTTATTGTTAGCGAGTCAAGAAGACTTCCATATTATTTACGGTCGTCTTAACGGTGACCTCAAAATCACCCCGGAGCGCAACGTTGTCAATCGCTTACTCCGAGAACACCCGTATGCCCTCTTTATCTTTTCCGACTATAAGCAACGGAACTGGCACTTTGTCAACGTCAAGCTGGCGGCAGAACGGGATGAGGGAAAGAACCGGGACACCAAGCGCCGCCGCCTCTTTCGCCGGATAACAGTAGGCCCTGATGAAAGATTAAGGACCGCCACGGACCAGTTATCTAAATTGGACCTCGAATTAATTTCCAAAGAAAAATTATTTATTTCTCCCCTGGATATCCAGCAGGCCCATGATAATGCTTTTGACGTCGAAAAGGTTACCGATAAATTTTTTAATGATTATAAGAAGGTAATAAAAGAATTTAAGACTGATCTCATACAGCAGACTGACGATCTAGCCTGGGCAAATGAATATGCCCTCCAGTTCCTCAACCGCCTCATGTTTCTCTACTTCATCCAGCGCAAGCGTTGGCTGGGTGACAGCCCCAAATTCATGGAGGATTTCTGGAAGGGTTATCAGGACGCTGGACAGGCGCAAAACACCTTTTTCGATAAATGGCTGCGGGTGCTGTTCTTTGAAGCTCTTACCAAACCCGGAATCCATGGCGGTCATACGCAATTCCTCAATTTCAATGAGATCAGGGAAGCCCTGGCGCTGGCTCCTTTCCTGAACGGCGGCCTGTTCCAGGAAAACGGCCTGGACCGGAAAACCGGGTTTACCCTTTCTGATCGACGCTTTGAGCAGATTTTCACCTTTTTGGAACGGTACAACTTCACTATCGCCGAAGACAGCCCCCTGGACCAGGAGGTGGCGGTGGACCCGGAGATGATCGGGAAGGTTTATGAAAGCCTGGTCAATGTCTCCACCGAACTGGACACGCGGGGAGACGCCGGGATTTTCTACACACCCCGGACGGAAATTGACCTGATGTGCCGCCTGGCCCTAGTGGACAACCTGGCGAACCACCTGGGGGAGGACAAGAAAAACCTTTTCTACGAACTGGTGTTTGCCCTGGTGCCGGATGAAAAAGAGGAGGCCGACCAGAAGATCACCGCGGCCCAACTCTGGGGGCCGATTGAGCAGCACTTGCAGAGCCTCACGGTCCTGGACCCGGCTTGCGGCTCCGGGTCCTTCCTGGTGGGGATGCTTCATATTCTGGATGATTTGCACGTGCGGGCCTGCCGCCAGCTTGGGAAGGTGGAAGACCCCTATGAACGCAAGAAGCGCATTATCGGGCAGAACCTCTACGGGGTGGATGTTATGGAGTGGGCTTGCCGGGTGGCGGAACTCCGTCTCTGGCTGGCCCTGATCATTGACGCCGACTTTACCAGGGAAGACCTGCATGTCAGGACCGAACCCCTGCTTCCCAATTTCACCTTTAACATCCGTCCGGGTGACAGCCTGGTGCAGGAAGTGGGCGGTATCAACCTGGGGCACCGGCGGTTCACTCTGGAAATTCCCCAGGCGCTCAAGGCCCGCATCACCCGGCTGAAGACGGAAAAGCTGAAATTTTACCGCAACGAAGCCGCCCGCCAGTTCCTCACCGCAGACCAGGCCAAGCAGGAGGAGTTGAGGCTTTTCCGGGATATCCTGGAACAACGCCGGATCGACCTGCAAAATCGGGCGGCCCAACTGCGCCAAATGATGGCCGGTATGCAAATCCGGCTGGATGGCACCATGGAGGCTGCGCCCAAACGCGAGGAATGGGCCAGGGAACTGGAGGAGGTAACCGCTTCCCTGGAGGACCTGAAACAGGCGCAGGCGGCCCTGCGGGACAAAACCGAGCTTCCCTTTGTCTGGGATATCGCCTTTGTGGAAATCTTTGAGGGGGAAGGCCACGGCTTTGATCTCGTCATCGGCAACCCGCCTTATGTCCGGCAGGAAAACATTTCAGACCCCACCCTGCCCAGGGAGATGGTGACCACGGAAAATAAGAAACTCTATAAGGCGAAGCTGGCCCGCTCGGTCTATCAGGCGTTTCCCCGCTTTTTCAAATACAAAGCCCAGGCAGGCACGCCGGGGCGGAAGCTGGACGCCAAGAGCGATCTGTATATCTATTTCTATCTGCACGGCCTGTCTCTCCTGAACCGGCAGGGGTCCTTCTGCTTCATCACCTCCAATTCCTGGCTGGACGTGGGCTATGGCAAAGATTTGCAGGAGTTTCTGCTGAGGCACGCCCACATCAAGTTCATCATGGACAACCGGGCCGGTCGGTCCTTTGCCGCGGCGGACGTGAACACCAGCATCGCCCTTTTTCCCGCACCCAATGACAGAACCGATTGGGGCCTTAGGCAAAAGGCTCGTTTTGTCATGTTCCAAGTGCCTTTTGAAGAAATCATGTCCCCAGTGATTTTCGAAGAAATTGAGGAGGCCCATGAACGGGTGATGAAACAGGAATATCGAATCTTCCCGACACCACAAAAAGAATTATGGGAAGAAGGGGCGGAAGCACCTGAGGTCGAGCCAGAAGACGAAACATCACAAAAAAAAGGTGTGAAATTACAATCTGGTCCATTGATCAAGATTGCCCACTATGTTGGTGATAAATGGGGTGGGAAGTATCTTCGTGCTCCAGAAATTCTTTACGTCATATTGGCTAAGGGCAAAGATAAGTTAATTAGATTAAGGGATATAACGGATGTGAGGCCAGGTTGCTACACTGGAATAAATGATTTTTTTTACATAAATAAGACCCAAGCAAGGGAGTTGGGAATAGAAGATGAAGTTTTAAGACCAATTATTAGGACCCCAAGAGAGGTTTTGTATCCTTCGTTAGATTCTGGCAATATTCAGAATATGGTTTTCTATTGCCCATATTCTAAAGGAGAACTAAAAAAACGAGGTCTTAAAGGTGCCTTGGAATATATTAATTGGGGAGAAAATCAGGTTACAAGAAAACGTCAAAAAACAAGTGCAGGGATACCTTGGCCGAAAGTAGAAACTGTAAGGAGACGTAATCCAGGCTGGTGGGCAATACCAAAACTGAATATCACGCCTTCAAGAAACTTCTTGCTTTATGTTATTGGAGAACGGTTTCTTGCTCCTTGGATAAATAATTCTATCACATCAGATAGATGCTTTCATCGGATATTCTACAGAAAAGAAAACGAGGTTGATTCAAAAAAATTGGCATTTTCAATCAATTCCACTCTTACATTTTTATTTATTTCCTTGTTTGGCAGAGGAAATTTAGGCCAAGGTGCCCAGAAATATGAAACTGCCGATGCGAAAAAGTTATTTATTATTAACCCGGATAGTATCCAATTAAATGAAAACTTGTTGGCGAAATTTGGTAGGCGAACTGTCTTGCCAATATCAGAAGAGCTTAATCAACCTGATCGTAAGGAAATTGATAGTGTTATTTTTGAAATCTTGGGTTTAACTCATGGGGAACGAGAAGATGTTTATGAAGCAGTAATTAATCTTGTGGGTGCCCGTTTGGAAAAGGCTACCAGCCTTAAACCTAACGATAGGATTAAGCGAGTAAAAGCCGCCGAAAAAACTATGGGCATTTGGTCGGAAATCCCGGAAGAGATATTTGAGGAGGATTAAGAGGGCATGGCTATCCATGACCTGGCCGCCCTCCCGGCCAAAAGCCAGGTTTTCGTGGACACCAATATCTTTTTCCTCCACTTTCAAGGCAGGTCAGCCGCGGTAAATGCCTTTATTACCCGTATTGCTCTGGGCGAAATTTCTGCGTACGTAAATATTCAGGTGCTCTCCGACCTGATGCACAAGCTGATGATGGCCGAAGCCTTTGCCAGGGGATACATAGCCCGCCCCAGGGCGATAGAACTTAGGCAATGGCTGCAAGCCCACCGTCAGCAGGCTCAGACGCTAAGCCAATATCAGCAACAGTGTGAAGACACCCTGGCCATCGGGGTGAAGGTTTTAATCATCGGGGCCAAGCTGATGGTTGACACCAAGGATGAACGGGCCAATTACGGTCTCATGACTGGCGATTCTTTGCATGTAGGAACTATGCAGCGAAAGTCCATCACGCTTTCAGATATCGTGACCTATGACGGCGATTTTGCCCACCTAATCGGCCTTGAGGTTTGGAGGCCTATGGATGTGGTATGAATATTTATATGAAGGCGGAACAGGCCGATCTCTAAGAGGGAATAGATGGGAATTCGTTTTCACCCCCATGCCCTGGAGCGGATGACGGAGCGGGGAGCCACCGAGCAGGAAGTGATGCTCACGGTCACGGAGGGGGAGCGGTTTCCGGTTAAGTTCGGACGCACCGGCTTCCGGCGCAATTTCCCTTTTCAGGGCCAATGGCGGGGCCGCGACTTTGCCTTCAAACAGGTGGAAGCCTACGCCGTGGGGGAAGAAGGCGATTGGCTGGTGATTACAGTGATTGTGCGATATTATTAAGACAGTCCCCCATGGGCCGCTGGCCCACCCGTAACACATGAAAATCCTTGCCGATCTTGCTGGCTTTGCGTGAATATAGTTTCTCGCAAAGGCGCAAAGGGCGCAAAGAGAAGCTGACTGACTTTTCAGAGCAGAGGAACAGGCCATGAAGATAACTTATGACCCGCAGCGCAACATCGCCTATATCCGGCTGCATGATAAAACGGCCCAGGTGGAAACCATCCGGGTGAGCGATGAGCTTAACGTTGACCTGGCGCCGGACGGCACGGTTTACGGCATGGAACTGTTGAACGCCAATGAGCAACTCCTGAGGATGGACCAGGGGAAGCTGGTGATTATCAACGAGGCCCTGGGAGGACGCCAGGAAATCAGCCTGGTATAACTTAAGGCCCCATGCCCGCCCACGACATCGTTGACAACCGCACCGAAAAACTGGTGGACCACATCAACCGGATACTCCCCTCCACGGAGCGGGCCAAGTTTGCGGTGGGGTATTTTTTTCTCTCCGGCCTGGAACCCATCGAAAAAAACCTGGAGAACGTCCGGGAACTCCGGCTGCTCATCGGCAACACCACCAATCAGGAAACCCTGGAACAGCTTAGCGAGGGCTACAAGCGCCTGGAACTGGTGGAGCGAGCGGCGGAGGGGATGCGCTTCCCCAAGCGGGGGGAAGTCCGGCACATGGTGGACCGGACCAGGGAAAACCTCAAGGAAGCCGTGGAGGTTATGGATCAGACCGATGAAGGGGAGGCCCTGATCGGCGCCCTGGTGCGCCTCATTGAAGAGAAGCGGCTCAAGGTCAAGGTCTATACCAAGGGGCGGCTGCACGCCAAGGCTTACATTTTCGATTATCGGGATGATGGACGCTATGAAAAGGGCATCGCCATCATCGGGTCGTCAAACCTGTCCATCTCCGGGATCACCCACAACACCGAACTTAATGTGGTGGTGCACGGCACTAATAATCATGAAGAGTTGAGCCGGTGGTTTGAAGAACTTTGGAATGAGGCCCAGGACTTCGATGAACACCTGATGCAGGAGCTTCGCTCCTCCTGGGCCCTGGCGGAAGTCACTCCCTATGACGTTTATCTGAAAACCCTCTACGCTCTGGTCAAGGACCGTTTAGAAGAAACCGAAGAGGCGGGAATCCTCTGGGATGACGACATCACCGAGAAGCTGGCGAACTTTCAGAAAGTGGCGGTGCGTCAGGCCATCCAGATCATCAAGGACTACGGCGGCTGTTTTGTGGCCGACGTGGTGGGGCTGGGGAAAAGCTACATCGGTTCGGCCATCGTCAAGCATTTTGAGCGCAGCTACCATGCCAGGCCCTTAATTATCTGCCCGGCCTCTCTGGTGGAAATGTGGGAGCGCTACAACGAGATTTACCACCTCAACGCCAGGGTCCTTTCCATGGGGCTGCTAAAGGAAGGGGAAGACGGCCAGATCAATTATCTCCTGGATGATGTGAGATACCGGGACCGGGATTTCGTGCTGCTGGATGAAAGCCACAATTTCCGCCACACCAATACACAGCGATATAAGGTCCTGGAAAATTTCTTAGCCACGGGGAAGCGGACGGTGTTTCTCACGGCCACTCCCCGTACCAGGACGGCCTGGGACATCTACAATCAGATTAAGCTCTTTCACCAGGATGACCGCACGGACCTGCCCATCATTCCACCGGACCTCAAACAATATTTCCGGGCCATTGATGAAGGGAAACGCCGCCTGCAAGACCTGCTCAGCCAAATCCTTATTCGGCGCACCCGCAGCCATATTCTGCGGTGGTATGGCCATGATGCAGAAACCGGCAGGCCCGTCAATCCTTCGCGTTTTCAGGATTATGCAGAAGGGAGGAGGCGGGCCTATGTCCTTGTAGGAGAAAAGAAGCAGTTCTTTCCGAGACGCGAACTCGAAACCATCGAGTATAGCATTGAGGCCACTTACCAGGGGCTATATAACCAGATTCGCCGGTACTTAGGGCGGCCCAAAGGCCGGGCCGGGGGGAAGACAGGGGCAAAGGAACTTACCTATGCCCGATATGGCCTTTGGAATTATGTGGAAAAGGATAAGCAGAAGAAAGCCCCATATAACGAATTACAGCGAGCCGGAGCTAATCTCCGGGGCCTTATTCGGGTCATGCTCTTTAAACGGTTTGAATCCAGCGTTTATGCTTTTCGTGCCACCTTGGGAAGGCTATTTCGGATTCATCAACTTTTCTTGGAGGCCCTTTATCAAGGGATGGTGCCAGCAGGGGATGAAGCCCAGGCGCTCCTTTATGAATCCGATATGTGGGACGAAAAGGATTTGTTTGATGTAATGCGGGGCTTAACCGGCAAATATAAAATTGCCGACTTTGGGGACCCCTTGCTTCGGGACATCAAGCAAGACATGGATTTGCTCAAGGAGATGATAGACCTGGTAGCACCCATTACTCCGGATAAGGACGCAAAACTACAGACCCTTTTAAGAAGATTAACGAGCAAACCCCTTTCTGAGGGGAAGGTGCTGATTTTCACTCAATATGCCGATACTGCCCAATATCTCTATGACAATCTCAACCCTGGGGGACAGCGACAGGACATCGAGGTTATTTATAGTGGCGACAAGAGCAAAGTCCGGGTAGTGGGGCGATTCGCTCCCAAGGCGAATCCCGAATACCGCTTCCATAAAAATGAATCGGAGATCAACCTCCTGGTGGCCACGGATGTGCTTTCCGAGGGTCTGAACCTCCAGGACGGGGACAAGATCATCAATTATGACCTGCACTGGAACCCGGTGCGGTTAATTCAAAGGTTCGGACGGATTGACCGGATCGGTTCAGAGCATGATGTGATTTGGGGATATAACTTCCTGCCAGAAACTGAATTGGATAAAAATCTTGGGTTAAAGGACAAGCTGGCAAACCGGATTCGGGAAATTCACGAAACGATTGGCGAGGATGCAGCTGTCCTTGACCTCACCGAAGAGCTAAACCAAGAAGCCATGTATGCCATTTATGAGAAAAAGAGCGGGGGGCAACTCAGTCTATTTGAAGAACCTGATGATATCATAGACCTCAACGAAGCCGAAGAATTCATGCGCCAGCTAAAGAAGGAGAATCCTGAGGAATTTGAGAGGATAGTCAATTTGAGGGACGGTATCAGGGTAGGGAAGGCTTCGGATACAAAGGGCAGCTTTGTATTTTGTCAGGCCGGGAAATATCAGAAACTTTTCCTCATGAACCGGGATAAGAAGATTGTGAACCAAGATATTTCTAAAGTATTGAGCATCTTGAAGTGCGGACCAGATCAGCCCTCAGAGCCTTTGCCTGCCGACCATAACCAGATGGTCATGAAAGTCAAGAAATCGTTTGAAGAAGAAGTCAAGCACCGATTGGCGATGAAAGAACAGGCTCTTTCGCTATCCCACGGTCAAAGATACGTTATCAGAGAAATGCGTTTACAGTTCGGCATGGCAAAAGATGATGATCTGCGTGGACAAATAACCACGTTAGAAAAAGCCTTCCGAGGCCCTATTACTGCGGCAATAAATAGGGAACTGAATCGCCTTAGGGGCAATGGCATAGCAGGGGATGACTTGCTAAAATCTCTAATAAATATTTATCATCAACATAACATGAAAGATTGGGTAGCTAAGGGCGCTAAAGAAGAGAGAAAATCAGAAATAGTTAAAATTATATGCAGTGAGGCACTTGTCTAATAAAATATTTAGTAAAGAGGGTGATCCGTTTTAATTGGAAATGTCTCCCCACCACCGCATTGAAGGGCTGGGCGTTTTGTTCAGGCCAGGATTTCAATATATTATATTATGGCCTATTGACTCTGCTCAGCAAATAATGTAACTATGTTGAATGCCAAAGCTTTTAAACAAGCCGGTTTACGAGGACATGAATCTCCTGGTCTTTCAGGAGGAATTTCGAACCGAGCATGACTGTC
>Ga0194110_10010743_pt1 | contig 10157 bp, 8 predicted proteins | sample TA2Kig1200mmetaG_FD_146192 | JGI IMG/M metagenome (GOLD analysis project Ga0194110, IMG submission 146192) | Freshwater microbial communities from Lake Tanganyika, Tanzania - TA2015032 Kigoma Deep Cast 1200m | ecosystem: Environmental > Aquatic > Freshwater > Lake | place: Tanzania: Lake... | reverse complement strand
GGGCACGCGAGGCGGAGTCGCGCGCCAAGGCGGAGGTCAAAACCAACAAGGAGGCTGCCGAGAAACTCAGCCGTGACTTGGCGGAGACCACCGCCAACCTCGAAGCCACCACCGCCCGCGCCAACACCCAACAGAACCGTGCCGACAAGGCCGAGACTGAGCTGAACCGAACCCGGGGCGAACTGACGACGGCGCAACGAGATCTGCGTGCCTGGGAAGCCTTGGGCCGGCCGGTCGATCAAATCGAGCGCGCTCTCAAGGAGCTCATCCGTGCCACCGCGGCGAACGAGGCGTTGGGCGAGGAGAAGAAGGTTCTCATCCGCAATGTCAACACCCTCAAGAACCGGTTGGCCATCTACGAAGGCGAGCGCATCCCGCCACCCGAACTGCCGCCGGGGCTCAAGGGCACGGTCGTGGCCGTGGATCCGAAGTGGGATTTCGTCGTTCTGGACATCGGCGAGAAGCAAGGCTTGGTCGAGCGCGGTGAACTGCTGGTCAGCCGCGGGGGCCGATTGGTGGCCAAGCTGCGCGTGACGAAGGTCGAGGCCGAACGGTCCGTTGCCAATGTTTTGGCGGAGTGGAAGCAGTCCGAGATCATGGAAGGGGATCAAGTTCTCCATTAATCATGCGTGCGTACGGCAAAGCGATCGGGCGGCGCCTGGCGGCCCTCGGGGCGATCGCGCTCCTCATTCTGGTGGCCGGATGCGCCTCGAGCCGCGAGGTCGATAATCTCTCCGAGCGCCCCTGGAACGCGCCCAAGAGTTGGGAGCACGGATTGCCTACTGGCATGCTCGAAGGGCGCTAGCCGCGCCCGACACCCGCCGGGCCAGTGGGACACAAGGGCAGCGGACGGGGGACATCGGAAGAGAGGGCGCTTCGGACTGGCCAACGCTTCCGCATGAACGTTTCCCAAAGGACTGGATGCTCGGCCAGTCCGAAGCCAGCGGTCGCGGGGCCCGAGTCGATTTGGAACGTCGAGAAGCTCGCCACCACGGTGCTTCTGCGGTCCCCGCTGACCTCCACCCTTCTTATCGGCGCCGGAGACCGGGACTTTAGCTCAGCGCCCTCGAGCACGTGCGCGACCGGTCCGGAGTGGGGCGCGGGCATCTTGCCCGCGGGGCGTTGGGGACGGGCACCGAAAGCAGGTCCACTCTGGGCAGGCGAGACGCCGGTCCATCGCGTGGGCGGCGGTTTGTGCTGACGGGTAAGTCGGCGGCACGTCGTAGCGCCCGGTTTTCTGGCCGGTACAGGGGCCGACTGGGAAGTCGGCGGTACGCAAGGGGCGGCAGGAGGGGAGGGTCGCAAGACAAAGGCATCCAGGTCGGCTCACATCAACTCACGGAACCGCTCCGGTGTTAGGGGCGTCGCGGAGCTCCGCCCTCCAAGGGTGTGGTGATGGTGGTGGTGAGCGGTGGTGGAGGGGCGAGCTCTGCGAGCCCTCGATGACGAGTATGAAAGGATGTTCACACGGGGGGGCAGAGGCGTCGCGGAGCTCCGCCCTCCAAGGGTGTGGTGGTGGTGGTGGTGAGCGGTGGTGGAGGGGCGAGCTCTGCGAGCCCTCGATGAAGAGTATGAAAGGATGTTTGCACGGGGGGCAGGGGCGTCGCGGAGCTCCGCCCTCCAAGGGTGTGGTGATGGTGGTGGTGAGCGGCCGTGGAGGGGCGAGGTCTCCAGTGCGACGTTTCGAGGTTGATTCTCGCGGGTATTTCGCGGCAAGTTGGCGCCGTTCGAGTTGTGGAGCCGGTTATGCCACTCGACTACAAACTGCTGACCGAGTTGCAGGAGGCAGAGCAGGCGACGCGCAGGTCCGTGGGCGCCATGGGGGGCTTTTTGCTGGGGCTGCTGGCTGGGGGGGATGCTCGCCATCTTGGCGGTTGCCTGGCTGCTTCAATTCTAGGGCTGAGGATCCCTCAACCGCTCTCCCGGCGTTCAGACCCTTTCGGGCGGGCTCCCACCGGACCCGGAGCTAGGGTCGCACGGCTGTTCCGTCGCGCCTCCGAACGGGGAGCCAGTAACCTGGGTCGGAGGGCAGCGGGAATTTCCGAGCCAGATCTTCGTTGAGGTCGACACCCCAGCCCGGCGCTTCGTTGACGTGTAGATAGCCTTCCTTGAGCGTGGGCATGCCCGGGAAGACGTCGTGGGTGGCCTGGTTGAACTGGATCGCCTCCTGGATGCCGAAGTTATGGATGGCGAGGTCGAGGTGCGCGTTGGCGGCGTGGCCGACGGGCGAGACGTCGCCCGGGCCGTGCCAGGCGGTGCGGACTTGGAACCACTCGGCGAGCGTTGCGATCTTGCGCGCCACACTCAAGCCGCCCACCTGCGAGATGTGGACGCGGATGAAGTCGATGAGGCGCTCGGCGATGAGGCCCACCCATTCGTGCGGGCTGTTGAACAGTTCGCCCATGGCGATGGGGGTGGCGGTTTGCTGGCGGAGCAGGCGGAAGTAGCCGATGGCCTCGGGCGGGAAAGGATCTTCGACAAAGAAGGGACGATAGCGCTCGAGCTCTTTGCACAACTGGATGGCCGCGAGCGGCTCGACGCGCTCATGGATGTCGTGCAGCAGTTCGAGTTCGGGGCCGCATTGGGTGCGAATGTGCTCGAACATCTTGGGAGTGGCGCGCAAATAAGGCCCCGCTTCCATGTGGCTCTCGACGGGCAAGCCGAACCCGGCCGTCTCGAAGTCGGCTTGTGCGGACAAGTGGGGCGAGCCGTAGCCGCCCATTTGGATGCGGATATAGCGGAAGCCGCGTTCGAGGTTCCTGCGGACGCTGTCTTCGAGTTGGCTCAGATCGCGCCCGCTCGAGTGAGCGTAGCAGGGCACGGCGAACCGGCATTTGCCGCCGAGCAACTGGTACACGGGCATGTTTGCACGTTTGCCTTTGATGTCCCACAGCGCCTGATCCAAACCACTGAGCGCGTTGTTCAGCACCGGCCCGTTGCGCCAGTAGGAACTGGTATAGGCGACCTGCCAGAGGTCTTCGATGTTGTCCACGTCCCGGCCGCGCGCGAAGGGGTCCAGATACTCCTCGATGGCCGTCTTCACCGCCAGCGGCCGTTGGTTGAACGTGGCGCAGCCTAGGCCGTAGAGCCCAGGTTCGCTGGTCTCGACCTTCACGACGACGAACCGGATGCGGCCATGCGGCGCGGTGAGGATCGGTCGGACCTTGGCGATCTTGAGGGGAGAGAGGCCGCGTGGGGTCGGGTCGGGGTCCGAGGCGCGCAGGGGCGGACTGAAGAGGGCGGCGGCGGCGGCCAAGCCTCCGCTTCGGAGCACGTCACGTCGGTTCATGGGGTGGAGTGGGGTTGTCGGTTGGATTCCCGCCGGAGCGGGCGGGTGCACGAGGCGGGCGCTTCCGCCACCAACTGGCCAGGACGGACCCGGAGATATTCATCCAGGGACCGAAGATGGCGGGCGCCAAGGCAGCCTCGGGGCTGTTGAGGACGCCCATCGCCAGGCCCGAGGCCATGCCGCCGTTCTGCATACCGACCTCGATGGCCACGGTACGACAGACGACTTCGTCCAGGCGCAGCAGGCGCGACGCCCAGTAGCCGAGGAAGTAGCCGGTGGCGTTATGCAGGACCGCCGCGGCGATCAGGAGCGGTCCGACGGTGAGGAGTTTGTCGCGCGACCGGGCGGTGATAATGGCGATGATGAAGCAAATCCCGGTCATGGAAACCACAGGCAGCACACGGTCCATCCAGTTCCCCGAGCCGTGGCGAAGCAGGCCCATAGCCAACTTCACCGCGGCCACCGCGCCCAGGAGCGCCGACCCAAGCACCAGGCCGGTCCGCAGCGCGCTTAACCGGCCGATGGCCTCGGTGGGCAGAACCGCCGCAACGGTCGCCAACGCCAGGCCCGCCAAGGCCAGGCTAGCCAGCGGCGCGCGTTGATTCCAGTGCCGAGCTTGACCGTAGAGGATGCGGTTGGCGATCAAGCCGGTGACCACAGGCACAACTACCATGTTCAGGATCTCGAACATCAGGTCCAGGGAGTGAATGGGAACGAGTCGGCCGGCCAAGACCTTCATCAGAAACGGCGTGGCGATCGGCGCGGCGACGGTCGAGCAGGCCGTCATGGTGACCGACAACGCCACGTTGCCGCCGGCCAGGTAAGTGATCAGGTTCGAGGCGACGCCGCCGGAGACCGACCCGATCAAGACCACGCCCGCCGCCACCTCCGGAGGAAAGCCGAAGGTCATGGCCAAAGTGAACCCGACCAGCGGCATGACACTGAATTGGAGGGTCATGCCGACAAACACGGGCCAGGGCATGACCAGCACGCGCGCAAAGTCGGCCAAGCTCAGCGTAGTGCCCATGCCGAACATGATGATTTGGATCAGCGGCACGATGAGGTACTTGAGGTCGAAGCCGAACCAAGTGCCGAAGGCAACCGGCCAGAACATCGACGCCGCCACGAAGGTGAAGACCCAGGCGGTGAAGGCATACGCCTTCAACAACGGATGCCGCCCGCAGAAACAGGCGAACAGCGCGAGCACCATGACCACCCCGGGCCCGGCCCGACCGCGCAGGCCGAACAGCAGGGCGGCCACGGTGATGCTCGTCAAGAGCACCGCCCGCAGGACCATCTTCCCGCCGCTGCCGTCGGCGCCGGAGGCCTTCATGTCGCCCACGTCACTTTCGCGCTGGAGGCAATTCGGCGATCCGCAAGTTGCGGAACGACAAGTCCGTGGTGGGGTCGTGACCCTGAAGGCTCAGGACGCCGGGTTCAGCGCGGTACCCGCGCCGGGCGCTCTCGTTCGGCGGGCGGGTATCGATGAAGTCGGTCACCTGGAGGCCGTTGACCCAAGTCGCCAGATGCGGCCCGTGCGCCACAATGGTCATGGAGAACCACTGGTGGTCGGTCGAAACCACTCGGCGCGCCGGTTGGCGGTTGTAGAGGCCGCCTGTCCCGAAATCCACTGGGCGGGTGCGGTCGTCGCCTTGCCATTGGTTGCGGATTTGGCTCTCGTAACCGCTCCAGAACTGGCCGGGTAACGCGCGGAAGAACACGCCGCTGTTGAGATGCTGCCCGTTCGAGACGATCTCGAGCTGGAAGAGGAAATCGCCGTACTGCCCGGTGGACTGGAGGTCACCGTTGCCATCCTTGACGTTGAGCCAACCTTCGGGCGTAACCGAGTAGACCGACTTGCGGTCGGGCAACACGGTCCAACCGGTGAGGTCCTTGCCATTGAAGATGGAGGTCAGATTCAGCGGCCGCAGCTTGAGGTTGCGGAAGCGCACGTTGCCTTCCCCTTTGAGTTGCTGGAGGGCGATTGTGCCGCGGGCCAGTTTGTCGTCGCGGACCGACACGGTGCGCTGGCCGTTCAACTGCGCCTCGAGTTGCGGGCCGCGCGCGACGATTTGGTACGTGTTCCAGCGGCCGACCGTGGCGGGCTGTTTGGGGGCGCGGGCCAGTTCATTGATGCTGCCGGTGGGCCACTGTTCATGGGCGTCGTAGATGTTAACTTCATAGGCGTTGAGCGCGGTGATCTCACCCGCGGTGGGGCACCGGAGGAAGACCCCGCTGTTGGCCTGCTTGTCGATCCAGAACTCGGCCCGGAGCTCGAAGTCGGCAAACTCGGTTGTGGTGCTGAGCATTCCTGCGCCGGTCCCGCTCTGGTACACGATCGCCCCGTCGGCCACCGCCCAACGCGCTTCGCCGCGTGGCGCCCAGCCGAACGTCGATTCGCCGTCGAACAACAACAACCACCCCGCCTCGACTTCCGCCGCGCTGAGCGTGTTGGGCGGCAAATCGGCCGCGCGGACGGTGCCGCCCCAAAGCCAGGCCGCCACGGTGAGGGTGAGGCAAGACAATCGGTGGTTCATAGGCGCGACATCATCGAGCATTAGGCGCCGCCGCTCAACCCTATAGTGCGCCGGCCGCAACTGGCCCGAATCCTTAGCGAGGTGGTTGAGGGCTGCCATCGCGGGTGAAACCCGGCAGGCTCCCTGTGGGGCGCGGATCGTCAGATCCGCTTGGCGGACGTGACCGTGCGCGCTCCGCCTCGCTAAGGATTCGGGCAACCGGGGCGCCGGCGACGCGGGCGGCCTCGGCGCGGGCCCAGGCGTCGGCGTCGAGGATTTGATCGAGCGTCGGGTGAGGGACCGTTGCGTGGGCATCCATGACGCGGGCGACGGTGGCGGCGATCTGGGGGAAGCTGAGGCGGCCTTCGCAGAAGGCCGCGACGGCGATCTCGTTTGCGGCGTTCAGGACGGCAGGGAGCGTGCCGCCGAGTTCGCCGGCGCGGCGAGCCAAGCCGAGGGCGGGGAACCGGGCGAGGTCTGGCGGCTCGAAGGTGAGGCTGCCGATCTGGGCGAAGTCGGTCTGCACCCGGTCGCTCGCGACGCGCTCGGGATACGTTAGGGCATACTGGATGGGCAGGCACATGTCGGGGGTGGACATCTGCGCCACGATCGACCCGTCGACAAACTCGACCATCGAGTGCACCACGCTCTGCGGATGCACCACCACCGCCACGCGCGCCATCTCGATGTTGAACAGCCAGCGCGCCTCGATCATCTCGAGCGCCTTGTTGAACAGCGTGGCGGAGTCGATGGTGATCTTGGTGCCCATGACCCAGGACGGGTGTTTGAGCGCCTGCGCCACCGTGATGCCGCCAAAATCGGCCTGAGGCAACGTGCGAAACGGGCCGCCCGACGCCGTGAGCCATAACCGGCGCACGGACCGAGTGGGTTTGCCGTCGAGACATTGGAAGATGGCCGAATGTTCACTGTCGACGGCGAGTACCCGGACGCCCTGCCGGCGGGCCTCGGCCATGACAATTTCGCCGGCCATGACCAGGATTTCCTTCGAGGCGATGGCAATGTCTTTGCCGGCCCGAATGGCCGCCAAGGCCGGTTGCAGCCCCGCGGTGCCCACGATGGCGATGAGCACAATGTCCGCCGCCGGCAGGGTGGCCAACTCGATCAGGCCCTGGGCGCCGGTGTGAACTCGCGTGCGGGTGCCGAGCATCGCTTGCAGTTCGGCTGCTTTGCCGGAGTCGTGGAGCGAGATGGCCTCGGGGCGCCACCGGCGGGTTTGCTCGAGGAGCAGCTCCGCGTTATTGCCCGCCGCCAGGCCGATCAACCGGATGCGATCCGGCAGGTCTTCGGCCACTTTGACGGTGCTGGTGCCGATCGAGCCGGTGCTGCCCAACAGGACGACATTCTTCATGCACTGAAGGCGCGGAGGCTAGTCGGGCTGGGTTAGTCCGTCAAAACATGCCGGAGATAGAGGTACATGAGCGGCGCGTTGAACAAGATGCTGTCGAGCAGATCCAGGACGCCGCCCATGCCCGGCAACAGGTGGCCGGAGTCCTTCACCCCCGCCTCCCGCTTGAACAGCGACTCGATCAAGTCGCCCAGCACGGCCGCCACGCTCAACAACATCCCCAGCACGGTGGCATGGACCCAGTTCATGCCGGCAAGGTGGTCTCCGGCCCAACCGTAGAGGGCCAGGCTGGCGCCCGTGGAAAAGAGCAGTGCGCCGCCGAAGCCTTCCCAGGTTTTGCCGGGGCTGACGCGCGGGATCATTTTGTGACGTCCGATCAGCGAGCCCACGGAGTAGGCGCCCATGTCGCTGAACTTGGTAACGACCAGGAAATAGATCAGGTAGAACCGGCCTTCGGCGCGGGGGAAGAAATTGATCTTCTGAATGAAGTTGAGCAGCCAAGGCACGTACATCAGCCCCAACAACGTCGTCGAGATCGCCACTAACCCCGCCGGATTGCCTCGGGCGACAAACTGCCGCACGCACAACCCGAGCACGAACAGGACCAGAATGCCCGTCTCGAAGTCGTTGGCCTTGGCCGGCGCGGTCTGGGCCCCGAGGGCGCCCGAGAGGTACGCGAAGGTGCTTCCCATCAACAGCAGGCCGCCGACGATTCCCCAACTCTTGAAGCAGACCAGGCCCCGTTTCTCGATGAGGGCATAGAACTCCGCCAGACCCATCCCCGCCAGCGTCATCATGATGGTCAGGAAACAAAAGCCCGACAGGATCGCACTCGGCGAGAACAAGGCCCCCACCACCACGGCCCACAGCACCAGCGAACTGACCAACCGCCGCACAAAGACCGCACCGCGCGACAGCGCCGGCGCCGGCGTCGGGTGTGGCGGTTGGGTGCGGGCGACATCGGACATTGCGCCTGCCATTAGCGCTTTGCCACCGCGCTGTCGAGCCTTTTGGGCTTGGCGCCTTGTCAGCGCGCCGTGGGCTCCTTAGGGTGGCGCGGATGACGGGCACCTTGGTCAACGCGGTGGCCATTGTAGCGGGTGGCATCGTGGGTCTCGCCACCCGGAAACGGTTGGCGCTTGGCGCTCAGCAGAAGGTCAAGGTCCTTTTGGGCGTCTTTGCGATCTATGCCGGTTTGGCGGCGGCCTGGACCAGCTTCCACGGCGCGCTGGTCGACCGGCTTCAGCAGTTCGCCCTGGTGCTGCTGGCGCTGGTGCTGGGCAAGTGGACTGGCCACGCCCTCAAGCTTCAGCGCGGCTTGAATCGGCTCGGGCAGTTCGCCAAACGTTGCCTGAGCGCCCCGCCGCAAGCCGCCCGAGCCCGGTTCAACGACGCCTTCGCCGCGGGCACGGTCCTCTTCTGTTTGGCGCCCTTGGCCGTGGCGGGTGCTCTGCTGGACGGGCTCGAGGGCGACATCAAACCGCTGGCGATCAAGGCGGTCATGGACGGGTTGGCCACGCTCGCTTTGGCGCGCACGCTCGGCTGGGGCCTGGTCTTGTCGGCGTTGCCCGTGTTGGTTTTTCAAGGCACGCTGAGCATGGGGGCGATGGTGGCTGCCGCCCAATTCAACGGAGCCGTGTGGGGTGAGACCGTTTCGGCTACGGCGGGTTTCCTGGTGGCCTTTGTGGCCTTGGTGATTCTCGAGGTGAAGAAGGTCGAGTTGGCGGACTACCTGCCCAGTTTTGGCTACGCGATCCTGCTCGCCTGGTGGTTGCGGTGAAGCGGCCGCGCGCTGTGTTGGGTGAAGTCCGGCAGGCGCCTTGCGGGGCGCGGGTCGTCAGACCCGCTTGGCAGACGTGACCGTCCGCGCTCCACCTCGCTTAGGATTCGGGGGGTAGGGGTAGGGGTGTTTCGGCCACAAAAGACTTGCTTTTCTACGAGCCAGAATTCTTAATCATAAGGAATATTGCCATTGCCACCCGCAAGGGTGGATCAGGTTTCAGGCCTTATGAAAACGAGACTTCTGCCCACCGCGGGCTTGTTTCTTCCCTTTGTCGCCACTCTGGTTGCCATTGCCCAGGCACAGATTGCCTCTCCGAACTTGACCCTATGGTTACGGGCGGACATGGGTGTCACCAAAGACGCCAACGGCTGGGTGAGCGCTTGGGAAGACCAGTCCCCCCGAAGCAATCACCTGGCGCAGGCCGATGCTAACCGGCGGCCGTTCTGGACCAACAACGTGCTGAACGGGTTGCCCGTGCTCCAGTTCCAGGACGATTGGATTTCGCGCGCGGCGGTCCCCGGCGCCAATCTGTTCGCGAACACAGCAGCGACGGTCTTCCTGGTCCAGAAACAACTGGGGAGCGACCATCGCACCACCACCATTTCCTGGCGCACCGGTAGCGATCATCGCTGGATGATCCATGCCACGTACGACGATCAGATTGGGTTTCAACTGGGACAACCGAACAGCGGCGGCTCTGTAGTCACCGCACAACCTCCGGGATGGGACGACACCTGGCATGTGCTGGCCTTCCGTCGCGACGGCACCAACGGTGAGGTGCGCGTGGACGGGATCGGCCTGCTGGACCCGCGGACCTCCTACTTCCGCGCCAACGGCGACAGCGCTCAGACGGCGGACCTGCACCTCGGGAGCGACATTTGGGGCAACACGTTCAACGGCGACATAGCCGAGGCCATCGCGTATAACACGGCCCTGTCCGACGCCGACCTACGGTCAGTGGAAGCACTGTTGCGCGCCCGCTGGGGATTGCCCACCGCGCCGGCCGCCATTCCCGACCTGCTTATCAAGACCGCTGCGGAATCCGATGCTGCCTATGCCGCCGACAATGTGTACCAGCTCACGCCCGCCGGCAGCCAGGTCGAGACGCAGACGGTCGCTCCGCTGCAGACAGCCATCTTTCACGTGAAGGCCGAGAACGACAACAGCCAGACCAAGCCCATCACGCTCAAGGCCGCGAAAAGC
>Ga0194110_10010739_pt1 | contig 10159 bp, 7 predicted proteins | sample TA2Kig1200mmetaG_FD_146192 | JGI IMG/M metagenome (GOLD analysis project Ga0194110, IMG submission 146192) | Freshwater microbial communities from Lake Tanganyika, Tanzania - TA2015032 Kigoma Deep Cast 1200m | ecosystem: Environmental > Aquatic > Freshwater > Lake | place: Tanzania: Lake... | reverse complement strand
ACGGAACTCGGCGAGAAGGGGATGGCGCTCGCGCGGGCGATCGCGGATGAGGCCATCGCGAAGATCGACCTGATCGTGGCGGAAGAGGCGATGAGCACGTTGTGACAACGGCGGGGAACCACGAAATACACGAAACACACGAAAGGGCAAGGCTACGATGCGTGAGAGGATCTGTCTTCAGCCCTGTCTGGGCATTGAGAGCGTGGAGAGCACCATCGGGCGGCAGGCGTGCTATCTCGCTCACGAGGAACTGCTGGGGCCGGGGAAGAGCGACTTAGGCTGCGCGCCCGCGCTCTACGCGGACGTTCAGGAGGACATCGACTTCATCCGCAACGACTACGTGGTGGCGGTCGAGTCGTGCGGCAAGCGGTGCGCCAAGGTGCTGGTGGAGGAGAAGGCGGGGGAAGTGCACGCGACCGTGATGGTCGAGGAGGTGCTCGCGAAGGCGGGGATCGATGCGAAGACGCTGCCCCGGGAGCACCTGCCCCTCGATCACCCGGCGGTGAAGGCGGTGGCGGAGGAGGTCGCGCGGGTCTCCGAGGAGCTGCTGGGCAAAGGGAGGGCCGGGTAGATGGGCACACCCACTGTCCCCCGGATGATGTTCGCGGAGCTGATCGGCTCCTACATTCTGTGCTTCTTCGGGCCGGGCTCGGTCGCGGTCGCGGTGCTGACCGGGTCGCACCAGGGGCTCTGGCAGGTGGCGTCGGTGTGGGGTTTCGGAGTCGCGATGGCGATCTATGCGACGGGCGCCATCAGCGGCGCGCACCTGAACCCGGCGGTTACGGTGAGCATGGCCCTGTTCCGCGGGAAGGACTTCCCGGCAAGGCGGATCGGCCCGTACATCGCGGCGCAGATGGTGGGCGGCGTGCTCGCGGCAGCGACCCTCTACATGCTGTTCAACCCGACGTGCCGGCAGTTCGAGGCGAAGCAGAACCCGCCCATCGTACGCGGCGAACCGGGCAGCCAGCTCTCGGCGATGTGGTTCGGGGAGTACTTCCCGAACCCGGCAGCCTACGGCACCGATGAGACGGCCTTCGGGCAGGTCACGCCCGGCATGGCGTTCGTCGCAGAGGGAATCGGGACGGCTCTGCTGGTCTTCTTCATCTTCGCGCTGACCGACCGGCGCAACGGGCTCTCGCCGGGGAGGTTCCGGCTGGAACCCTTCTTCATTGGCTTCACGGTCGCCATCATCATCTCGATCATTGCGCCACTCACTCAGGCGGGCCTGAACCCCATGCGCGACTTCGCACCGAGGATTGTGGCGTACTTCGCGGGCTGGGGCAGCATCGCGATCCCCGGGCCCAGGGGGATCGACATCTGGGTCTACATCATCGCTCCGCTGATCGGCGGGCCGATTGGGGCGGCGGTCCACCAGGCCCTGCGCGGCGGCCTGCCGGCCGCGGAGGAGGAAGTCGAGGTCGCGGCATGAGACGGATCCTACCCCCCTGCCCCCCTTCCTTCAGAAGGGGGGAACGGCAACGGATCCTACCCCCGTGCCCCCCTTCCTTCAGAAGGGGGGAACGGCAACGGATCCTACCCCCCTGCCCCCCTTCCTTCAGAAGGGGGGGAACGGCAGTGGTGTGTGCTCTCCTGGCGGTTGGTGCCTGGGCGAGTCCGACAGGCCTCAACAACATCCCGACCGCGGACGTCACGCCCGAGGGATTGCTCGTACTGCAGCAGTACACGAACGTTCGAAGCGCCCAGACCCCGCTGTACTACCTCGGCGCCAAGGCGGGCCTGGACAGGAACCTGGAGATCGGTCTCGACGGCTGCTTGGGTAGCGGACCGGGCGGCCCCGCCGTGGGCCAGGTGAAGTATCGCTTCCTGGATAACGACGACCGCCTCTCCGCCGCCGTCGGCATCGCGAACATCACCAACAGCCGTCGAGCCGGGAAGGAAGCGTTCTACATCGCCCTGAAGCGAAACCTCTCTCCCGACCTGCGGGGACACATGGGGTTCCTGACGCAGGGCGGCGACCACGCCTTCTTCGTGGGCGCGGACGGGAGCTTCCTCCACACGGGCTGGGACTGGAAGGTAGACGCCATCCAGACGCATCACGGCGACGACTGGCTCGCGGCGGTCGGGACGATTGGGCCGCTCGGGAAGAACGTGCTGCTGGAGGCCTGGGCGAGCTTCCCGACCGAGGATGCAGGGAACCCGACGTTCATGTTGAAGTTCGACTGGGTCATCAAGACGCGGTAGGGCGAGATTCGAGATTCAGGGAACAACGGACAGTCCATGCGTCCTGATCCCGCGTTCGCGGGGTCAGGACTTGGACAGTCCTTGGTCGGAGGCGCGAGGAAGTGCAACCCCGCTCGGACATCCGCACCGTGGGGGCCGTCTCGGTCCGACGCGGTTCTGCGCCAGAGGCAGAACCGCTGAACGTGCCGGTCGAATCGCCGTTGGCGATTGAGGTGAACGGCATAGTGGCGGTGCACCTGATGCGGCTGCCCGGGCACGATGCGGAGCTGGCCTTGGGGCACTGCTACGCCGAGAGGTACCTCGGCGGGCTGGACGATGTGGCGACGCTGGAAGTGTGTACCGAGCAGACGGGGCTCGTGCGGTTGCGGACGGTGAGGGAGGTCGCGCCGCGGCCGGCGTCGGTCCTCATCTCCGCGTGTGCCGGAGGGCGTGTGCCGGACGAGGCGGACCTGCCGGCACCCGTCCCGGCGGATCGGTGGGGGATGGACGCGCAGAGGCTGCTGGGCCTGATGGGTGAGATGCAGGCGGCGCAAACGGTCTACGCCGAGGCGCGGGCGGTGCACGGCGCCGCCGTCTTCGCGCGGAGCGGCGAGTTGGTCGTGGTGCGCGAGGACGTCGGTCGGCACAACGCGGTGGACAAGGCCATCGGGTTGTGCGTGTATGACCGACACCCGATGGACGGCGTTCTGGTAACGACGGGTCGGGCCAGTTCGGAGATGATCCTCAAGGCAAGCGTGGCGCGGACGCCGATCGTGCTGTCGCGGTCCGGGCCGACGTCGCTAGGGATCGAGTTGGCCGAACGGCTCGGGATCACGCTGATCTGCTATGCGCGAGGGCCAAGGATGAGTGTGATGACGCACGCGGAGAGGGTTGCCACGGCTCGCGGCTGAAGCCGCTCCTACCCTGTGTGGGAATCCGCGATATGGATCATAGGGCGCCATGAATGGCGCCCCTACATGGGCGGGCGCGATGAATCGCGCCCCTACACGGGAACGGCCCGGACGAGAATCGCGGATTCCCATTCAGGGGCCGAACTGCACCCGCACCCGCGAGAGCACGCAGTTGCCGCCCTTCACGTTGCGGACGGCGAGGCGGAGTTCACCGTCTGCTGTCTGGGTCGCGTCGAAGGGGAATGTGAACCACTTACCCGCGCCGAACTCCTCGACCGGAACCGGGTCGCCGCCCTCGAAGGCAATGGCTTCGCGGCGGTAGGCTTCGTAGTCGAATGCGAAGGCCTCCAGCCTGCCCGAGGAGCCGGGCGGCACGCGCACCACGACGTCGAACCCCTTCTCGTCGAACCAGCAGTGCGAGACGCCCCGCGGACCGGCCGGCCAGCCGTTGTATGGCTTGCCGCCGGCCATCGTGAGGTCGGCCCCGCCCATGCGCGAGCGGAAGCGGATGCCGCCGTCCAGGCCGAGCAGCGCGTCGAGCCGCGGCGGCGGCGCAAGGACGACCTGGGGCGAGTCCATCAGCCGGGGCCTGCCGGCGACCGCGGCGTCCTCGATGGTGAGTTCGAGGCCCTGCTGCAGGTCGGAGGCGAACGCCGCCTTGTCCTTGGCGGGCGAGGCGGTGCGGATCGTGACGGTGTCGGTGCCATCGAAGCGCAGCAGGCCGACGGGAATGGCGAAGTACAGGCTGTCCCACTCCTGCGGTGGCGACTCGGGCCGGCAGGGGTTGTAGTTGTGCGGCAGTTCCATGCCGTTGACGATGATCGTGATGCGCGGCACCGCCCAACCGTGCGGGATGAGCGAGTAGCTCAGGCGGCGGAAGTGGAACGAGAGGTGCGTGTCGGCAAGGGCCGTGGAGATGCGAAGCGGCCCCGTGCCCTCGGTCAGTGTGTCGTTGACATCGAACGGACCGACTGTGGACGAGGCATCCGCAACGAAGTCGGCCTGGCGATCCCTGGCAAGTCGCAGGGCTGAGTCGGGCAACTGACGCAGGCGTCCCTGCAGTTCGCACCAGGAGCCGGAGGCGGGCGCACTGGGCCGCCCGATCACCGCGACGAGCGACTCCCCCACTGGCCTGGCGAGCGCATCGACCCAACTGGGCGCAAGACCGACGCACGTCGTCCGCAGCAGGAGGTCGTCGGCAGCATCCTCCCCGTCGTCTCCGCCGCCGACCACCAGGCAGTAGCCCGAAGAGCCAGGCGCGCGCCACAGGCCCCAGTGCAGCCCTAGCCCGTCCTGAAGGCGCACGAGTTCCGGCGACCACTCATCCGGGGTCATCAGCACAACCGGCTTGCCGGAGCGCGCCTGCGCCAGGAGGCGGTCGGTGCCCTGCGGCGTCGCGAGGCGCTTCAGAAGGGAGCGGTTCGAGAGGTCGATGAGGCCCCTGAAGAGGCGGCTCTCAGGCCTGGCGACAGGCTCGGGCTGGAGGCGCTCGAAGGTGATCGCCAGGGACGCCTCGGGGCTATCGGTCGGGACGGGCAGGCGGAAGAGGTCGTCGCCGAGGTTCTCGATGGGCTGCTCGCGCCCGGAGACGGTTGCGCGGAGCGGGCGGTAGCGAGGCGGCGAGAAGACGGTGAGGCTGAACGTCTGGCCGGGGACGCCGGCGACGAAGTCGGCCGAGAGCGTTCGGGACTTCGCGTCCCAGCGACGGTTCGCCAGCTCCGAGGCGCCCATCGTCACGTGCCGGTCGGTCGCCACGATGAAGGGGCGGTCGCCGACCGGGTGGATGGCGAAGGCGGGGCCGGAGGCGGGCGCGATGCGCAGGCCGATGGCTCCCCGGAAGCGGCCGACCGGGCGTTGCGACCAGAAGTCGAAGACGAGGACCTCCTTCGTCGGATCGAGGCCAAGGTTGGCGAGGGGCATGAGGTGCGTCTCCTCGGCCTCCAGGCCCCAGTTGAAGACACCGGCGACCTGCCAGTCACGCTCCTCGTCCTGCTGGTTCAGCACCCACCAGCGCGGGAGCGTGCCGGTGGCGATGCGGTACAGGTCGAGGGGGCGCGTCTCAGCGATGGGCACGAGTTGGCGCAGCAGCCGGAGGCGCTCGGGCGGGATGTTCGGGAAGCCGATGTCCGTGGTGGTGAAGCCGAGCCCCGTGAGGCCCAGGAGCGTGGCCATGGCGCGGGTCTGGTCGATGGTCTGTGGGCCGGCGGGGAAGAAGTCGTCGATGCAACGGCGCCAGAGGTTGAAGTGACAGCGGTAGTCGTTGAAGGCGAGCTCGCGCGCCACGTAGAGCTGCTGCTCGGTCCAGTCATTCTGTACGTCCGGGCCGGGGGCGTAGACATCGAGGATTCCCGCGGCGGCGTAGTCGGCCCACTCGGAGGCGCCGCTGCGCATGAGGATGTCGTTGCGGCCGGTGGAGAGGAGGCCGCGCTGAATCGCGAGGTAGAACTCGCGGAAGGCCGCGGGCGGGAAGCGCTCGGGGTCATGCAGCGGGCGGGTCGGGTGGTTGTTGTCGATCCAGTAGAAGTCGGGGCCCGTCGCGCCGAGGTCCGCGTACACCCGCTCGATCCACGCCTGCACCTCGGGGTTCGTGTAGTCCGGCAGCCACTCGTCGGAACCCTCCTCGTGGGAGAACCAGCTCTTCTCGAGGAAGCTCTTGTGCAACTCGGGGTACCAAGCCGGTTGGATGTCCGGATCGGTCACCCAGCGCAGGATGCGGATGCCCTGGCTGTGGGCGTACTCGCACGTGCGGCGGTTGCCATCGAGGTAGGCCTGCCACACCTCGGGCGGCGCGCAATCGGGGTTCCGCTGGGTCAGCGGCCACTCCCCGAAGACCGAGAAGCCCCAGTCGCGCAGGTTCGCGGCGAGGAAGTCCACCTGCGCCTTCACGCGGTCGAAGTCCACCGGGTCGGTGATCGAGATGAAGGGCAGTTGCACGGGCGAGAAGCGCTTCCACGGGAACGGGCGATGGTTCGCCATCCACTCGCGCGGGACGATGTGCTCCTGGGAGGCTTCGGGATGGCCGTAGGTGCTGCCCGCCGAGGCCGCGCGCCAGCCGAGCAGCGGCCAGACGTCGAGTGCGCGGATCACGAGGCGTCCGCTGCCGAAGGTGAAGGTGTAGCCGTCGGCCGTTGGGCGCAGGCAGACGGACTGGTCGCCGGCATCGATCAGCGCCCCGCGGAAGGTCTGCGTGGAGTAGACCGCGTTGCAGCGGCGACTCGCCGCCCGGCCCGCCGCGATGTCGAGCACATCGCCGGAACCGTGGACCGTCGGATTGCCCTCCTTGTCCAGCGCGACCCGCGCGGCGTACAACGGCCCGGCGGTGCTCGTGACCGTACCCGTGAAGGCCGGCCTCTCCGAGGCGCGCTCATCCAGCACCAGCGCGCAGCCGTCCGGCAGGCGCTCGACGCGCAGCCGGTTCCCGGATCGCGGCGTCAGCACAGCAAGGACTTGCTCGCCCTCCGGGAGGCTGAGCGTGACGGTGATAGCGCCACTCGGCGCGGTCGTCACGGCACACGGGCCGTCGTCAGCCGTCGCGAGCGTGGGCCACAGTAGACACGGCACGGCGCAGAGCAGTCTGAGGCGCATCAGTCTCCTCCAGTGCGAAGGGCGAGGCCGGGGGAACTTGCGCGTCGGTGAGCCGAAGTCCTTCGCGGGCGAGTAGGGACGAGGGCACGACGCGACACGAGAAGTGAGGTCAATCACGGATGTTACGGGGCGTTGGCGTGTTGGTTGGCGCACGGTGATCCCGCGGGGGCAAGAGGCAGAGTGATATGGATGCCCTCCACACAAGTCATGCAGCCAGCCTGGTGTTCACGAGCTTTGGGGCAGGGATTGGGCTCGTGACCGTCGCCATCGTGGTGAACGTGATCGTTGAGGGCCTGCGTCGCCTGAAGCGGGGCTCAAGCCGTCCGCCCCTGAGTGACAACGACGTGCGCCGGCTCGTGCAGCCTGGGAACACCGCGCGGCGCGGTCCCGACGGCGGCCGCATGCCGATGGTCACGTTGCGGCGGCAAGAGGGAAAAAGAGGGACACCATACTAATTTCCAGGATGGAACCCTGAGGATTCAACGAAAACGCTAGCTGGAAATTAGTATGGTGTCCCTCTTTTTCCCCGGAGGTCCTTCACGCACCGGAAGCCGATGGTGCTGCAGCGGTCCAGGCCCGGATAGAGCAGGATGAACTTGGCGTGGCTGGTGTTCGGTTGAGGGTCGCCGGGCATGTACCAGACGGAACCCTCGGCCTTGAACCATGAGCCCCCGCGGATGATGCAGAAGCGCGTGTGGCCGTCGGAGCGCTCGCTCTCCGTCCACTCCCACACATTGCCCGCCAGGTCGTCGCAGCCGAAGGGGCCGCGACCCGCCGGGTAGGAGCCTACCGGCTTCGTGCCGCCGGAGCCGTTGCACTTCGCAGGATCGGACTCATTCCCCCACGGCCAGGTGCGTCCATCGTCGCCCTGCGCGGCGCGATGCCACTCGAACTCGGTCGGCAGGCGCTTGCCGGCCCAGCGGGCGTAGGCTCGCGCATCCCCGAGGCCCACGTACACCACCGGATGGTGGGCCAACTCGGGCGGCATCTTCCCGCGGGGCCAGTGCTTCAGGAAGTTGGTCCGGCACTTCGGACGGTAACCCGTTGCCTGCAGGAAGCGGGCGAACTCGGCGTTCGTGACCTCACACTGGTCGATGAAGAACGGGGGCAACTCAGTGGGGCCGATGTGGTGCTCCAGCGTGCCGTTGAACGGCGCGCCCCAGAGGAACTCGCGCCAGCGCTCCGGCGGCGTTCCCGGGTCGGGATAGCAGCCGCACTCGCGTCGCTGGTGCTGGAGGTCCATCGTCACGGATCCTGCGGGGACAAGGACCATGCCAGGCGGAGGGTCGCCCTCCTGCGCAAGGGCCGTCGGAGCGACGGGCAGGGGCTCAATAAGGGAGGCCGCGGCGACGTGGGGATCGGGCTCGGGGAGGGCGCGAAGGGTCTCGGCCGCCTGCCGGCGCGCGAGTGCCTGGACCTGCGGAAGCGCCTCCCGGTCCGTGACCATTGCGACACAGCCCATCGGCCCGAGTTCGCTCGCAAGCAGCACCTGGCCCTCGGTAATCGTCGGTGATAGCTCCGTCCCGCGCCACAGGTCGAACCAGCGCGCGCCGGTGGGCGAGTCGGTCCGCAGGAGAGGCTCAGTTACAGTGCGACCGGTACGGTTGAGGATCGTCCAGACCGTGACGCCCTCGCCGGGCCAGCGGTTCGCGCAAACGCCGGGGACGAGTGTCGGCACCATCGGGTCCCACGCGTCGGAGGTGAAGCTGCTCGCGAAGACGCGGAGGATGGGTGTGATGCGACGGAGCGTCGCGCGGTCGGCAGCGTTCCACGGGTTCCACGTGCCGAAGACGTTCTCCCAGACCAGCATCCCGCTGCCGTTGAAGAAAGCGGCCTCCAGCTCGCGCTCGTGTGAGCCGCTCCAGCGGTCGATCTGATGCTGCATGTGGCGCGGCTCGATCCACTTCAGGCGCAGGAGGCCGGGCTCGGGGAGTTCGGGCAGGCCCTGAGCCCAGGAGGCGCTGCACACCTCAAGCTGCTCGATGGGCGGGCTGCCCTCGGGCTCGAAGACAACCCCGCGACGCGCAGCATCGACGGCGCTGCGCAGTCCCCGCCCGCCGGCCGACATCGTGTCCAGGAACACGCCGTCGGCGCCGATGGCCGCGACGATCCGCGCGATGGCCTGCTCATCGGCAACGCCCTCGCGGCGCGTGCCCGTATCCCACGGGTTGTAGTCGATGAAGACCTTCACGCCCCGCGCGTGGAGGCGTTTCGTGAGCGAGGCAAGGCCGGGCAGCCCGCCGGGCATGTCGCGGTAGAAGTCGAACTGGTTGCGCTCATCCACGCCGATGCGCGGGTACGCGTGCCAGAGCACCACCGCGTCGTAGCCGCCGAACTCGCGCTCGCCCTCCGCCAGGAAGCGCTCCGGCGTGAACCGCCCCGCGACCGGGTCGAAGAACGAGAGGTCATACATGAAGGTGAAGTGGCAGACGAGAGCCTGGCTCGCCCACGCAAGGTCCGGCCGGTCGTAGATCGTGCGGTCAAGGCCCGGCGACCGCGGGAGCGCGCGGAGGAGGTCATCGAGGGCCGGTTGCGCGCGCGGAGGGATCGCGAGGGCGAAGTCGCGGAGGATCACGCGGCCGGGCGCCGCGTCATGCGTGGCATCCATGCCGACGATGAGCTTCACCCACTGCCGCGCAGCGTCGATCTGCGGGAGCTTGCCCTCCCACGTGAGGCGGTGCCACTGGCCATCGCGAGGGATCTGGAGGGTCGAGAAGACCGTGGACCAGCCCTGCCACGCGTCGGTCTCGCGCGAGAGGAGGTCAAGAGCGAGGACGAGTTCACTGTTGCCCTCGACCCGACGCGCCTCGACCTCGATGCGGAACGGCTCACCGGGCTGGAGGTCGAGGGGCTTCGCGAAGTCGCTGCGCATCCGCACCCACGCGCGGACGCCGCGGAAGGTGATCTCGGCCTCGGCTGTTGCGTGGAGGCTGCTGCGGACCTGCGTGCGGTAGTCCTGCAACGCGGACAGCCAGGCAGAGCGGTCGCCGGAGGGAGCGGCGATGTACCAGGCATTGCCCGGCGCATCCGCCGCGCCAGGCGCGACCCATTCGGCATCCTCGTCGGCGCTGTAGCTGGCCGAGGCGAACGGAATTCGGGGACACGATCCCAATTCGATACGACCGAATTGGGTCATGTCCCCGAATTCCGTTCCACCCAGCAGCAGCGGCGCGATCATCGCGTACCTCACGCTCGCGCCTCCATGGCGACTTCCTTCGCGACCTGCGACCAGGTGATGAGCGCCCGGCCGCCGTCGGCGTTGATGGTCTGGATGTCGCAGAGCTTCAGGTTGAGCGCATGATTGCCCGCGCCGCGCACGAGGCCGATGAGCTCCCCACGCATCTCGTCCGCGCCCCAGAGGAAGAGCACGTTAGTCGGGTGCGAATGGACCTCCATCACGACATGCTCGGGCAGCGCGCCGGCGATGGGCGCGACCTGCGACCACGGGGAGACGTGGAACTCGCGGAGGTTCGGCAGGTCGC
>Ga0194110_10010724_pt1 | contig 10165 bp, 11 predicted proteins | sample TA2Kig1200mmetaG_FD_146192 | JGI IMG/M metagenome (GOLD analysis project Ga0194110, IMG submission 146192) | Freshwater microbial communities from Lake Tanganyika, Tanzania - TA2015032 Kigoma Deep Cast 1200m | ecosystem: Environmental > Aquatic > Freshwater > Lake | place: Tanzania: Lake... | reverse complement strand
AGGATGCCGTCGTTGCCGTGGCCGGTCTGGTCCTTGGTGGAGTCGTCGAACTGGTAATAGGCGTTCAGCCTGCTTTCGCTGCCGCTCAATCTCCGGTTCATGTTGGCCTGGATTTCGGTCTGGCTGAGAGTCCGGCTCCACAGGCGCAACTCATCCATTTCCCAGCGGCCGTAATAACCGGCGTAGAAATTGCCGATCCCTGTCACTACATTGCCGGTGGCCCGAGTCTCGGCGATGAGCTGGCCGTTTTTATAGAGTTTATAATTATTCCCCGGGGCCCCGGCGTCGTAGGTCATGGCCAGGTGGGTCCAGGCATTCTCGGGGACCAGGCCGACGGGGTTCCAGGCGCCGGCGCTCAGGGGGAACCAGCCGTCGGCAGTGGCGAGTTCCGCCACCGCCCAACGCCGCTCGTCGCCGAAGGTGAAAGTGCCCAGGCTGTAGAGACGGTAGTGGTCTGGAGTTACCCCGTTACCGAGTTTATGGAAGATTAATCTCTTATCGTCGGTGAAACCGGTATTGACACCGCCGGGCTGGGGCTTGACCCAGACTTCGGCGCTCATCTGGGAAGCGAAGTTCAGCCAGCTGCTGGAGGCCACCTCCATGCAGTCGTAGCGGGCCTCATTGCCATCGGAAAAGGTCTTCAAGGCCCGGTTGCGGCCCGAAGGCGCCGGCGTGGGCCCGAGACTCCGGTAAAAGATATCCCGGTCGCCCCACCCGTAGGCGTTGGTGCAGAAGACCAGGGGAACCGTGAAGTGCTTGGTGTCCCCCGGCCCCAGGGCCATCTGGACGCCGGTGTCTCCGCCAAAATTAGCCCTAAAAGGCATGACCACCACCGGGCTGGCGAAGCTGGCCCCGCCGTCAGAGGAATAACGGTAAGTGTACCACCAGAAAACGTGGACCTTGGCGCCATTGGCCGGGTTCACCACCATATTGGGCCACCAGGCGCCGCTGCCCATGGTTTGCAGGGGCTGAAAAGTCGCGCCGCTGTCGGTGGAACGCCGCAGGTAAACGGTGCTGTCCGAAGTCATAAAGACCACGTAAACATAACCCCCCTTGGCGGCCACGGTCTCCTGGCCGAGATTCATGTCGCCGATGCCGCCGGTCTGGTTCTGGGCCAGTTTCGTGGGGTCCCCGAAGGTCTGGCCCTGGTCGGTGGAACGGCGGGTGTAGAGGGACCGATTATTGCTGTAGGGCTCGGTGTCGTTCTGGGTCCAGACCACGTGGATGTTGTCGCCGTCCACCGCGATATTGGGGGAGTAGGAGCCCTCCTGGACGTCGTAGGTGCGGAAATGGCCGTCGGCGGCCAGGGTGGTCATGCGGGTAATGGTGAAATTCCCCCCGCCGTCCAGAGCGGCAGCGCAGTAGAGTACGTCATCATTAAAGGGCCATTCGCCGGTATGGTGCCGGTAAAGCAGGTAGACCCGGTCACCCACCCGCTTCAGGTCGCCCACCGGCACCCCCCAATACCGGTCGCCACTGGAGACGACCTCGGCGGACGTAAAAGTGTCCCCGCCATTGGCGGAATTCATCACCGACAGGGTTTGCTGGGCGCCGTCCCCGGCCTGGAAGCTGAAGGCGATGGTGACCTTCCCCGCGTTGGCGGCGATGCGGGTGGGGGCGATTCACCAGAAGGGGCCTGCCAGCGCCCGGGCGTCCTCGAAGGAGGCGCCGTTGTCCGTGGAGCGCCGGTAGGTAAGGATGCAGTCGATTGCGCTATGTTATGCCGCGTAGGCCACGTGCACAGTCGTCCCGTCCACCGCCAGGTATTTCCAGCCGCGTTGCGCGGTGTTGTTGTTGGTGGTCTCAAACAGCAATATCTTGGGCTGCCAGGTCTGGCCGCCGTCAGTGGACCGCCGGTAATAGAGCCGCCAACTGCCGCCGTCGGTGCTCCAGTAGGAGACATGCACCGTGGAGCCCACCACTTCGATCTCCTGAGCCCGTTCGTCCCAGGTTTCCCCCGGCGGCATGTCGCCGGAGAGATTGAGGGTCCAGTAGGAGAGGTTGGGATTGTGGGCCTGGGCGACTCCGGTCAGCGCTAAAAGGAAGAAAACTATCTCCAGCGCCAACAGCCATCTTACCTTCATTGATTTTTGGGCGTCTATTTTTCTTTCCTGGTAATCGGTAAATTGCCCAAATTAATTCAATCCCCCTTGCAATTATTATGACATTTATAGAATTAGATTTATATCGTTATTGCTGGAATATTTATACGAAAAGAATAGCAGGCAAAAGTTCTTATGCCTGACTCAGCAGGTGTTGGAGTTCGTGCAGCCCCTGGCGAGCCAAAGTCAGGGCCCGTTTAATTTCCGGAGCGCCCAGGAGATGGTAGGGCAATGAGTGGTGGGGCGAAGGGGGGTTCGATCCCGGAGTCAATTGGCGGTGCAAGGCCGTTAGTTCCTGGAGGAGATAAAGATAAGCGGCGGCCAGGGGACCGTGGGCGCGGCCTTCATGCGGGGGCGAAATCGAAGTGTCCGCCGGGAGGGCCCGCTCCCGGAGCCGCTCCTCCGCCCGCCGGGCCAGGGCCTGGGTTAGCGGCAGCTTTGCAAGCTTGGTGGACTTGCCGGCAAGTTGTTTCTTTTTCGCCATATCTCCAAAAACTCAGAGGTGAGGTGCAGATAATCCTGGGCCCCGGAGGACCGGGGGTCGAAATCAAAGATCGCTTTCTGGGCTATCTGGGCCTGGTTGAGAGCCTCATTTTTCATGATAATAGTACGAAAAGTCTTATCCTGATACGGTTTGAGCTGCTCCAGGATGTATTCGTTGGTGACCCGGTTGCGCTTGTCGAACATGGTGAGCAGGATGCGAAAGATATTTTCCTGGAATAATTCTTCCAGTCCCAGGTTTTTGACGGAATCGATGGTGGTGAGGAGGTCGGCCAGGCCATCCAGGGAATAGCGGGAAATCTGGCAGGGAATGATAATAAAACCACAGGCGTAAAGCGAGTTGGTGGTGAGCACTCCCAGGGACGGGGGGCAGTCTATTAAGATAAAATCATAATCCAACCCCCTGAGGGCCTGGGCCAGGATGGCTTCCCGAAAGACCCGGGTATAGACCTGCTCCGCGGCCCGGGCCAGGTGAATAGTGGCCGGGGCCACGTCCAGACCCGGGATGTAGGTGTCCATGGCCACATCCTGAATCCGCTTTTTAGGCACGGTCATGACTTCGCACATGGACTCCCGGATGGCCTCCGGTTCTATCCCCAGGCCGATGGTGGTATGGCCCTGGGGGTCCAGGTCCACCAGCAGGGTGCGGTAGCCTTGATAGGCCAGGGCGGCGCCCAGATTGACAGTAGTGGTGGTCTTCCCGGTGCCACCTTTTTGATTGAGCACGGCGGTGATAAATGACATGGCGCTGCCTGAGACTCCCGAGGGTTGGGGGTAAGCGCGGTCTATATTTTTTTTTGGAATAATGCTAAAATAATAAAAGAACGGCTACCCGCCGTCAAGGAATATCTGGGAGAGCGTCGCCCGCGGGGACAGTTCCTGGCATAGGCTGTGCAAGAACGGTGAGGACTTTGATTGATGTTTTCTATTTTCGGGGAGATAGCAACAGACCTCGAACCGTCCATGGAAAGACGCCGTTTTAACCGGTTGGCCATTCCTTTGGCGGTGGAGTACCAATTCCTGCAACCCGAGACCGGGGAAGTTCATCGAGGCCAGGGCGTCTTGCGGGATATCAGTCTATCCGGCAGTTATTTTCATCTGGACGCCACGGCGCCCCTGGCCCCCGGCCAAGTTCTCTCCCTCACTATTGCCGCTCCCCTCCCCTATCTGGACACCGATCACACCTCCCGTCTCAAGGCCCGGGGGGAAGTTGTGCGGGTTGACCCTCCGGGCGGAGCCAGCCTCAGGGCAGGCATAGCCATCAACTTCTTGGAAGGCCTCACTTTTTCCTCTACCTAATCCGATTTTTGTATAGCTAATTATGCTATAATGTTCTGACAAATGAACAAAGTCAGAACCGGATGATATTTTATTCTTATTTATTTGAAAAAATATCAATAAGTTATATATGATTTGAGCCGGACCGCATAAAATTAAACACTATTTTAAGATTATTTACCCTCTTTTAAAATTCTTCATGAGTGAATCCCAAAAAGTGGCAGTCGCTTTGAGCGGCGGGGCGGACAGCGCCGTGGCCGCGGCCTTGCTCCAAGACCAGGGGTGGGAGGTCGTGGGAGTGCACTTGCGCCTTTCCGGGGCCCAGGCTCCGGAACACCTCCCCGCCCTGGCCCGGGGGCTGGAAATCCCCCTGGTGGAGATGGACCTGAGGAAGGAATTCACTTCCCGGGTGGTGAACTATTTCGTGGCCGAATACTCCCAGGGGCGCACCCCCAACCCCTGCGTCCGGTGCAACGAAGTCATCAAGTTCGGGGCATTGGGGGAACGGCTGCCGGAATTGGGGGCGGATTATTTGGCCACCGGCCACTATGCCCGGCTTATCCGGACCGCGGAAAGGAAAATGGGCCTTTTTCGAGGGAAGGACCGTCACAAAGACCAGTCTTATTTTTTGGCCCGGCTGTCCCGGGGGATTCTACCCCGGCTGCTATTTCCTTTGGGAGGGCTGACCAAAGCCCGGGTCAAGGCCCGGTACCGGGAACTGGGGCTGCCCCGGTGGGAGGAATATGAGGAAAGTATGGAGGTCTGCTTTATTCCTCGGGGGGATTACCGGGAATTTCTTCGGGACCGGCAGGGCTGCTTCGGAGCGCCGGGGGAACTGGTGGACACCCGGGGGCGGGTCCTGGGAAGGCACCGGGGGGTGGAGCGCTACACCGTGGGCCAGCGCCGGGGGTTGGGAGTGCCCTCCACCGAGCCTTACTACGTGGTGGAAATCCGTCCGGAGACCCACCGGGTGGTGCTGGGCTGGCGGGAGGAACTGCTGTCCGCCGGCCTCCTGGCCGGGGAGGTGAACTGGCTAATCGAGCCGCCATCCGGGGAGTTGGAAGCCGCCGCGGTGATCCGCCACCGCCACCCGGGGGTCCAAGCCCGTATCATCCCCTTGGGCGATTCCCGGGTCCGGGTGGTCTTTGCCGCGCCCCAGGCCGCGGTGGCCCCAGGCCAGGCCGTGGCTTTTTATGAAGGGGACCGGGTCATGGGCGGCGGTTGGATTGAGGCGAGGATAAAATAAAGGTCAAAAGGTTGAGCCTCTTGCAAAATTCATTTTGAGGCTGCAATATTTCCTTGGTGTTCAAAGAAAAATCCGGTAGCACAGGCTTTCTAGCCTGTGCCGACGCAGGCTGAAGCCTGCGGCTACATAATTTTGCAAGAGGCTCAAGGTTAAATGGGGAAAATATAAAAATTGTCTTTCCTTCCCCCTTTGCCCGTTCAGCCCTTCAATCTTTTAACCTTTTCCCCCTGATCATAGGAGGAGGAGTAGGCCATGGAGCCGGAAGAAAAAACCAAACATATTTTGCCCCTCTTAGACCAACATTACCCCGACGCCCACGTGACCCTGGACTTCGCCAACCCCCTGGAGTTGGTGGTGGCCACGGTGCTGAGCGCCCAATGCACCGACGTCCGGGTGAACCAGGTGACCCCGGCCATCTTCAAGAAATACCCCACCGCGGCCCACTACGCCCAAGCCCCCCTGGCGGAGCTGGAGCAGGACATTTACGCCACCGGCTTTTACCGCCAGAAGGCTAAAAGCCTCCAGGCCATCTGCCGGGCCTTGGGGGAAAAAAAGGGGGGCCAGGTGCCGGACTCCCTGGAGGAACTGGTCAAGCTGCCCGGCATCGGGCGCAAGACCGCCAACGTTATTTTGGGCAACGCCTTCGGCATCCCCGGCATCGTGGTGGACACCCACATGAAGCGGGTGGCGGCCCGCATCGGCCTCACCCGGCAGACCGACCCGGTGAAGATTGAATTCGACCTCATGCCTCTGGTGCCGAAGGAGCGCTGGATCAAGTTTTCCCACCAGGTGATCTGGCACGGCCGCCAAATTTGCACCGCCAAGAACCCTAAATGCCCGGTCTGTCCCATACTGCCGTATTGTGATTATGGGCAAAAGGCAGTATCGGCGGGAGCTAAAAAGTAAATAGTGATTTAGATAATTAGCTTATGGTCGAATGGCGCGTTCGCCTCGCCTGGATGACAATTCGGCTGATTATAGCGCTTGCCAAAAGTTTTTTCCGATGGTTTTTTGACATAGGGGCACAGCGTGCTGTGCCCCTGTACCTTGGGCACGGCTCGCCGTGCCCCTACGGGGAAATTACTTTGGGCAACCCCTATAAGCCATGGACCTGGGCGCCTGCCTGACCGCAGACCGAGGCTATATGCATTTTTTAAAGGAGGCATCCTATGAAATATTTTGGGGGAGTTTTTTGGTCCTGTTCCTGGTATGCCAGACCCAGGCTAAAATTGTCACCCAGGCGAAGGACTTTTTGACGGAGATATTTTCCGGTAAATAAGGGCTGGCGCCGGGCGCCATTAAAGAGTATTGTAGAGATGACTTTCCCGCGGTCTGGAAGCTTGTGCCCCTCGGGTAGCCCCGGGGGGTGAGGCTGTCTCTTTTAAGGCGGTTTTCGGTCTTCGGTCTTCGGTTTAAAGACATAAGGGTGCCTCTTTGAATTTGGACGACGCGGTGGTTATCGAGACCTTTTCCAGCCGGGCGGTGGCCGAGCTGGCCGCGGGGCTGCTGGAATCGGAAGGCATTGAGGCCCTGGTAATGGCCGACGACGCCGGCGGCGCCTATCCCATGCTCCAGTTTGTCCGGGGAGTGCGGCTGCTGGTGGCGGCGGAAGACGAAGAGCGCGCCCGGGAGATTCTCAGCGACCAGGGGTCAGTGACCAGTGACCAGTGATCAGCAATCAGTGAAAATCTGGCGGGCCATGCCCGCCAGATCTGCGTTTATCTGTGTTCATCCGTGGTTAAACCGAGTCGCAATCAAAAGGCTTTAAAAGGCTTTAAACGCAGGGGCGTGATTTATCACGCCCGCCTTCCGGGCGCAATAAATTGCACCCCTACAAAAATGCCTCTTTAAATGCACCTTGAGACCTCTGCGAAAGTCATCTTGAAGGAGGGAGGGGGCCAGGGACCACAGGTCCCTGCCCTCCCCCCAAAAAGCCATTTTGCCGAGCTCTCACCTTGGTATTAAAAATCACGGCCCGGAGGGAAACGCGATATCCAGGGCCTGGTCGATGCGGTCAACCAGGTGGAAGATTAAATCCTGGCGCACCGAGGGGGGAATTTCCTCCAGGTCCATCTCGTTTTCCTTGGGGAGGATGATTTCCTTGATCCCGGCCCGGTGGGCCGCCAGCACCTTGTTCTTGATGCCTCCCACCCGCAGCACGTGACCCCGTAAGGTGATTTCCCCCGTCATGGCCAGCCCCTGCTTCACGGGACGCCCGGACATCAGGGAAACCAGGGCCGTCAGCAGGGTCAGTCCGGCCGAGGGGCCGTCTTTGGGAATGGCCCCCGCGGGCACATGGATGTGGAGGTCGGCTTTTTCGAAGAAGTCTTCCTCCAGGCCCAGGAAAGGCGCCCTGGCCCGGATGAAGCTCAGGGCGGCGTTGGCCGACTCCTTCATCACATCCCCCAACTGGCCGGTAAGTTTGAAGTTGCCGCCGCCAGGCATGCGCAAAACTTCGATGAACAGGATGTCGCCGCCCGAGGGAGTCCAGGCCAGTCCGGTGGCCACCCCCGGCTCGGGATGGTCCAGGGCCGATTCCCGCAAAAATTTTGGCGGCCCCAGGTACTGAGTCAAGTCCTCCGGATTTATCACCACATGGGTTTTGATCTCTTCGGCGATTTCCCGGGCCGCGCCCCGGCACAGGGCGGCGATTTCCCGCTCCAGGTTCCGCAGTCCCGACTCCCGGGTGTACCGGGCGATGACCTGGCGGATGGTCTCCCGGGGAATCTCCAAGTGGTCCGGGGTGAGGCCGTGGGCCTCCAACTGGCGGGGGATAAGGTGGAAGAAGGATATCTCCAGTTTTTCCTCTTCGGTGTAGCCCGCCAGTTCCAGGACTTCCATGCGGTCCCGCAGCGCCGGGGGGACGGGGTCCAGGATGTTGGCGGTGGTGATGAACATCACCCTGGAGAGATCAAAACCCACATCGAGGTAGTGGTCGGAAAAGGAGAAGTTCTGCTCCGGATCCAGCACTTCCAGGAGGGCGGAAGACGGATCCCCCCGGAAGTCCGCGCCGATCTTGTCCACTTCGTCCAGGATAAAGACCGGGTTGTTGGACCCGGCCCGGCGCAGACTCTGGATGATGCGCCCCGGCAGCGCCCCCACGTAAGTGCGGCGATGGCCCCGGATTTCCGCTTCATCCCTCACCCCCCCCAGGGACAGGCGCACGAACTTGCGCCCCAAGGCCCGGGCGATGGAGCGTCCCAGGGAGGTCTTCCCGGTGCCCGGCGGCCCCACGAAGCAGAGAATGGGGCCTTTCATGTCGGTTTTAAGTTTGCGCACCGCCAGGTACTCCAGGATGCGCTTTTTCACCTTTTCCAGGTCATAGTGGTCTTCGTCCAGGATCTGCCGGGCCTGGGCCAGATCCAGGTTGTCTTCGGTGGTGACGCTCCAGGGGAGTTCAATCATCCATTCCAGGTAATTGCGGATCACCTGGTGATCCGGAGAGGTGGGCGGCATACGCTTTAGGCGGGCCAACTCCCGCTGGGCCTCTTTCATGGCATGGGGCGGCAGCCCGGCTTCTTCCAACCGGAATTCCAGCTCATCCACTTCCCGGGTGCGTTCGTCCGTCTCCCCCAACTCTTTTTGCAGGGCCTTGATCTGCTCCCGCAGATAATAATCCTTCTGGGCTTTATCCATTTCCCCCTTGACCTGGCTCTGGATTTTCTTGCCCAGTTCCAGGATTTCCAGTTCCCGGGTGATCAGGCCCAGGACCCGGCGCAGGCGCTCCTTGACGCTGAAGGTTTCCAGCAGTTCCTGTTTTTCCTCCTTGGAGATGTTAAGACTGCCGGCGGTGATATCCGCCAGGATGCGGGGGTCGCTCAATTCCTTGACCAGGGCGCCCAGTTCCGCGGGCAGATAGGGGGACATCTCCAGCATCTTGATAAACATCCCCTTGACGCTGGCCACCAGGGCCTCGGTTTCCTGGTCAGGCTCGTATTCTTCGGAAATGGGAACTATCTTGGCCGCGTAGTAAGGGTCAAAACCCACCCACTCTTCGATGCGGAAGCGGTAAAGGCCCTGGATGAGCAGCCGGATGGAGTCGTCTTCCGGCTTGCGCATCTTCAGGATAACGGCGGCAGTGCCCACGTTATAAAGGTTTTCCGGGCCAAAGCCCGCGGGCTTTTCCTCCCGGCTGGCCAGCACCCCCAGGGTCTTGTCCTGGAACAGCACGTCGTTGACCAGTTTTTGCCGGGGTTCTTCCCATACCACGATGGGCAGGATAATCCGGGGGAACAACACCAGGTCCGAAAACGGCATGATGGGCATCACCCTGGGCGTGGGGTGAACTTCCCCTTCCTCGTCGGAGGAAATCTCAGGTTCCGGTTTTTCTAGTTTTTCTTGATCCATGTATTGTCAGCCTTCCACTTGTTGGCGGTTAATAGTCTTCTTTCACGGTTCTTTGACGGCAATTTGCAGTTTTTGGGGCATCTTTCGAGGCAAATGGATTTCCAGGATGCCGTCTTTATAGAACGCCTGGACTCCCTCCGGATCAATGGCCAGGGGCAGGTAAAAACTGCGTTCAAAGACGCCGAAACCGATTTCCAGGGCCAGGAACCGGCGCAGGCCCACGGGCGGAGGCGGCTGCCGGCGCCCCTGCACCACCAGTTCCTGTCCGGCCAAAGACAGGGACAGGTCTTCTTTGGCTACCCCGGCCAAATCCAATCGCACCACCAGGCCCTGGGCGGTTTCGTAAAAGTCCGCCAGGGGCTTGAAGGACGCTCCCTGGGCTTCCGGATTAAATAGGGTGTCTTTCCAGCGGCGCACCCTTTCTTCCAGGGATTCGAAATCCCGGAGAAATCTGATTTTGATGAGGCGGTGCATCTTAGTCCTTTCACAAGCAGCAACTCAATTTAAGTTAATATCCATCATGGAAAATATCCAGTCATGGCGCGAAAAATCTATCCGCAGACTTTGCCTTCAGCCTAATAATTGGTGGGGCGGGCCTCCGCGCCCGCCCAAAATTGCTAACCGGAATTGCCGGCTTAAGCTGAATATGAAGAACCTGACAAATTGGAATAATTTTTAAGAGACGGACCTA
>Ga0194110_10010723_pt1 | contig 10165 bp, 12 predicted proteins | sample TA2Kig1200mmetaG_FD_146192 | JGI IMG/M metagenome (GOLD analysis project Ga0194110, IMG submission 146192) | Freshwater microbial communities from Lake Tanganyika, Tanzania - TA2015032 Kigoma Deep Cast 1200m | ecosystem: Environmental > Aquatic > Freshwater > Lake | place: Tanzania: Lake... | reverse complement strand
ATGGGATTGAAACCCCATAGGCTGTACGCAGCGGCTTCGTTCAACTTGCTTCTTTCAGAAATCTCCGCTCTCAGGAATACGCCCACATCTTCTGATCATATGCCTTCAGAAAGAAGCTTAAATGTTAAATGACAAGAACTCTTGACGGTTTGCCTGCACAGAAAGAATGCAAGCGATGACTGCCTGCCCTGTTGCTTTGTCGATGGATTTAACCCAACCATTGAAAACGATTGAATCGATTGCGGTTATGACATCTGCTTCATAAAGTTCGTGTATCGTTCTCAAAGAGACTTGATAGACCAGACTATCATAAAGTTTGTTAAGGGCAGATTGTGAAAGATATGTTTCAACCAGTTCGTCTTTTGATTTGACATATTTCACTTCCTTTATGTTTGGAAGGGCATCAAAAGATGGCAAGAAATAGCTAACGATTAATATTCGTGTTTCTGGATTGTAATCTAAATCAAAGTCTTGCGGGAAATAATCTGGATACTTTGAGCTTGATAAGACAAGATCACAATAATCAATTATCGCGTCTGGTACTTTACTGAGGTATTGCTTTTTTCTATTCTCAATCGCGTCATTTCGTTCCTTCTGCTTATTCAAGAAGTCTTGTTTATCTGCTGCCCATCGTTCTAGAGCTTTCGGATACTGCGCTTGACAATCAGCGTTCTTCTTGAGTATTTCCTCCTTTTGTTTCAGCCATGCTTAATAGTCATTGTTGACCCAAAGTTATGCTTTAAGAACTTAAAGGGAGTTGGAAGTTCCAAATTGCACAGTCTGACACCCATCGCACCAATACTGAACATTAGTCGTGAAGACAAAAGGTTTATATCATCATATGAAGTTGCAGATGATCTATCCGAATCTAGCAATCTTGCAGCCATGGACTGGGAAGATTTTGAGCATTTAATACGAGAACTATTTGAAAAAGAATTTTCTTATTCTGGAGGGGAAGTCAAAATAACGCGAGCAAGCCGAGATAGCGGCGTTGACGCAGTTGCGTTCGACCCTGATCCAATTCGAGGCGGCAAGATAGTAATCCAAGCCAAGCGTTACACAAATACTGTAGGCGTATCGGCGGTTCGCGATCTTTATGGAACAGTACTTAACGAAGGCGCCACAAAAGGAATATTGGTAACAACAACTGATTACGGACCAGATGCTTACGACTTTGCCAAAGGGAAACCGCTCACGCTCTTGAACGGTAGCAATCTTCTGCATTTACTTGAAAAGCATGGTCACAAAGCAACGATCGATTTGAAAGCTGCAAAGCAAATACTATCAGAAAGAGAAAAACAATGAATACGCTCAAACGGAGGGGACACTTCTATTTAAAGTACGCCCGAAACTTCATTTAACACAACATTGGAAAAGGAGAGATGGATAGGGCCAAACCTATAAAATACATTTTGCAAAAAGGTGAAAAAACACCCGCAAAGGCATATAACAGCGGTACAAATGGAATACTCTCAAATCCCGATTCTTATCAGGACTTCATTTCCGTCGCAAACGTTAGGCGAAATTGGGCCACTGAAAGGGATGTGTTGTCATCTATGGCAACTTAAATAGTGAAAAAATGATAAAATAATTTAAGGACGAAGGAGGTGTAATAATATGGAAACGTTAAAGCAAGAGGCAATCAGAGTAATTTCGAAATTGCCCGATACAGCAAATATTGACGATATTATGTACGAGCTCTATGTGATTGATAAAGTCAAAAAGGGCAGGGAAGCAGCAGAACGTGGTGAAATACTTTCTATAGAAGACCTAAAAAGAGAAATGCAAACTTGGTAGAGTGGACTGATCCAGCAAAACAAGACTTAAAATCAATTCATGACTATATTGCGAGAGATTCCAAATTCTACGCAAAAAAGGTATCATTTGAAATCGTTGAGAAATCCGAAAAGTTAAATATCTTTCCTGAGATTGGTAGAATTGTTCCAGAAATAGGCGACCCTAAAATTCGGGAGTTAATAATATATTCCTACCGTCTTATTTACGAAATATTTCCCGAGAAGATTGAGATACTTGCATTAATTCATGGCAAAAGAGATTTTTCAAAATTAAACTTAGAAAATTTTAAAAAACAAGAAAGGTAGCAATTAGAGGGCAAGGGACACATCCCATATTATTCAATGCCTCTTCTCCTTCTCCTCAACCTTCCCGATAATCCTGTATTTAAAACCCATCTTTAAACATTACTATTTTCAGGACCAATATGATTTTTTCTTGTATGCCTCATCATGTGGTCCTATATCTACAAACTTGATAGTCTCATCCCTGCATGTCCGGCAATCTTTGCAGAGAACCATTTTGTCATCACCCCTCGCCCTGCATGCCTTGCAATACAGGTAAATTATAAGAAAATTTTTTTTGGCAGGGCTGCTGTAATATCCCCGGAAGTTTCCTTTTAATGGCTCGCCGAGCACGATAGGGTTTTCTATTATCATATCCACTTTCTTTTGGATTACCTTTTGAGGGATTTTACAAACACATCACTGAATAACACTTCCATCAAAAGACCTCTTCATATGTATGCCATTTCATTTTGCCGCTCCTGATCTTTGAAATACAATCAAGAAGACTTTCCTTGAAATCAGGATCAGCAAGAATTATTTCCATTGGCTCCTTCTCGCTCGTTCTCTTTAGGTTTAAAATAAACTGGGTTAGAATCTCAGAGACCGTGGTTCTCTGTTCCTCGGCATACGATTTGATATACTCTATCAGATCTTCATCCAGTGTTATATTTACTTTGCCTTTATGCATTTGAGTACCTCCTTTACATTATACGCCTATTATACGCCTAACTACTTTTCGATATCAACTTCTCCTTCGAGGCGACCGTGGTCAGGTTTTATTAGTAGGTAACATAATCCCCAGAGAGACACACTGTTACGAATGGAAATCTTTGATTCTGTGATAAGAAGTTGAGTGCGGACTTGCAGGTGTAGAACTAAACCGCTGCGCGGTGGTAACGAGTGGTCAGTGTTTTCTGTTCAGTATAGAGCTTTCCCTGAGTTGTAGAAGTTAGTCTGTTATTTTCCCCTTGTCGATCAGTCAAAGTCTTTTTACAATCTTCTTTGTTTCACCGTCGACATTCGTCGGCGCATATCGATTCAAAGGAGATAGTGTCATGAGCACATTGAGAGAACAGATGTTGGCAGACCTTCAGTTGAAAGGACTTACCCCAAAGACCCAAAAGATTTATCTGCGAGAGGTTCGTAATTATGCCAAATACTTTGGGAAGTCGCCGGAGGAGCTTAGAGAGAAAGAACTCAGGGAGTATCTTCTGTATCTTTTGAATGAGCGGAAGTTAGCCAAGGGGACATACCGGTTTTATTACCAGGGTCTGAAGTTTCTCTACAAGCACACGTTAAAGCAGGAAGAAGTTGTAGAGAAGATCCATTGTCCCAGAGGGAAGAAGAAGCTTCCGGTGGTTTTGGATCTATCTGAAGTCAAGGCATTGCTTTCCGTCATGGAGAATCTCAAGCACCGGGCTATCCTGACGATCACCTATTCTGCAGGCCTCAGGATAAGTGAAACAGCACACCTTAAGGTGAGCGATATCTACAGCAAGCGGATGATGGTGAGAGTGCAGCAGGGCAAAGGAGGCAATGACCGCTACAGCATCCTGTCTCAGACCGCCCTTGAGTGCCTGAGACAATACTGGAGAGCGTATCGCCCGAAAGAATGGTTGTTTGAAGGGCAAAAGGAAGACGCCCATATATGCATAAGTTCGATACGGCAGATATTCCTTGAGGCCAAAGAGCGCGCCGGCATAACGAAACCGGCAAGCCCGCACACACTCAGGCATAGCTTTGCCACTCATTTGATTGAGGCGGGGACCAGCCTGCACCATGTCCAGTTGCTTCTGGGCCACAGGTCTCCCACAACCACGACCGTTTATCTTCATGTCAGCAGGATGAACCTCGCACAGGTAACCAGTCCCCTGGATAGTATACCCGAAGAGTTTTAGAACTTTTAGCGGTATATTTGATGCGGACATCTCATGGCGTTGAGGTGGCGGATATCTTCCGTCTGCACGGTCCAGAGTATAGAAGATCCCACCCAATGCCTCTCAATCATCTGCGCGCCATGCATGCCATTGAGGTATGCAGAACCGTGAACCTTGGCGGGCACAGGTATGAGTACAGCTGCGGTCATGTGGACATATCCTACAACTCCTGCCGGAACCGGCACTGTCCCAAATGCCAGACACTGCAGAAGGAGAAGTGGATTGAGGCCAGATGCGAAGACCTCTTGCCCATTCAATATTTCCACGTAGTATTCACCATACCCTCAGAGTTAAATCCCATGGTCATCATGAATCAGAGGGTTATGTACAATATACTGTTCCGCTCGGTCTCCGAGACGCTCATAGAACTCTCCAGTAATCCAAAGTATCTTGGCGCATGTACAGGGTTTATCGGCATCCTTCACACCTGGTCTACGACTCGTAGAGGGGCAGAACCTTATGGATCATCCCCATATTCACTGTGTCGTACCCGGCGGCGGCCTGTCACCGGATGGAAGCCGCTGGGTTTTGTGCAGAAAAGGGTTTTTCATCCCTGTAAGGGTTATGTCCTCATTGTTCAGGGGCAAGTTCCTGGACTATCTTAAAAGCAGCTTTGAATCAGGCGATCTTATCTTCCCTGGAGGCATCAGTCATCTGAAGGCCCCCCGAACCTTTAAGGTATTCAGAGGAAAGTTCTATCACAAAAAATGGGTTGTCTATTGCAAGCCGCCTTTTGACGGCGCCGAGGGTGTCCTTAAGTATCTGGGCAGATATACCCACAGGATAGCTATCAGCAATAACCGTATCATCAAGGTCCAGGACGGCAATGTCTCCTTCCGCTGGCGGGACTACTCCGATGGGGATAAACAAAAGACCATGACTGTCAAGGCCGATGAGTTCATAAGAAGGTTCCTCCTTCATGTGCTGCCCCATCGATATGTGCGCATCAGACACTTCGGAATTCTGGCAAACAGAAGCCGTAAAGACAACATTGCTCTATGCCGTGAGCTCATTGGCAGTTGTAAGACCCTGACAAAAGAAAAAGAGAGACCAGAGACCTGGCAGGATCAGTTGTTCAGAATCTGCGGCATTGATATCACTACTTGTTCGGTTTGCAAAAAAGGCACGATACTCAGGATAGAGCTTCTGCTTCCTTTTAGATGCAATGGCCCTCCGGAGCATCGTTGATGGATAGCATCGACACCATAACAATCATATCTCTATCGCTCTGCGAAGACAGCACTCTGTTTCGCCATACTCTTCTGTTGTCTAAAATCACCCCCTGGCATACTGATAGAGCACCATGGTTACAATCCCAGTCTCTGTTTTCATCTCAGGATAGTCTCATCCAGATCAAAAGAAGGCAAATCCACCATACACCATATCCACTTCGATAAAAAAAATTCCAAGAGAATTATTCGAATCCCCATATCTGGCGCAGCGGCTTAGTCCTTCACACGTCATTCTTCAACTTCGCAGCAGAATGACGCTTATTCGAAATAGTGATTCATAATATTCATTACAATTCAGGATTATACCTGTTAATCAGCAACCAGATTATACTTCCATATCATTTTTTACATAGATGCTGTGTTATAATTAATTCTAAAAAATGAGGAAAAGATTACCATGAAAGAGTATCCGGGCGGCTGCTGGTTCTATCATGTGCAACCGATCAATACCAGCCTTGCCGACCAATAATCGAAAATAATGCCTATGTCATATCGAGCATGGTTTCAATGCATTAACCATCAGTGCAGAGCGAGCTATCCGCTCAACTCGATCGTCTATCGCTGCAAGACATGCGGCTCGCTGCTGGAAGTACATCACGACCTTCACGCCCTCAGCTACCGCGATGCCAAGGCGTGGATAAAACTCTTCGAAGACCGCTACAAGTCCACCGAGTGGCCCTACGGTTCCGGTGTGTGGGGCAAAAAGGAATGGATCCTGCCGCAGATTGACAACGATAATGTTGTCTCGCTTTACGAGGGCGGTACCAACCTATTCTGGGCCGAGCGGTTCGGTAAGATGCTCGGCATGGAGGATCTCTGGATCAAACTCTGCGGAAACTCCCACAGCGGCTCGTTCAAGGATCTCGGCATGACAGTGCTCGTGTCGCAGGTCAAGCAGATGATCAGCGAGGGAGCGCCGATCAAAGCGGTCGCCTGTGCATCCACCGGAGACACATCGGCCGCGCTGGCAGTTTACTGTGCTGCAGCCGGCATCCAGTCTATCGTATTGCTTCCGAAGGGCAAAATCTCGATCGAGCAGCTCATTCAGCCGGTCGCCAATGGTGCTCTGGTGTTGTCGCTGGACACCGACTTCGACGGATGCATGAGCGTCGTTCAGGAAATCACTAAAGACGAGACGATCTACCTGGCCAATTCAATGAACTCTTTGCGAATCGAGGGACAGAAAACCGTTGGCATTGAGATCGTCCAGCAATTCGATTGGAAGACGCCTGACGTTATTATCATTCCCGGCGGTAACCTTGGGAATGTCTCCGCTCTGGGAAGCGGCCTGCTTATGATGCGCGATCTCGGCCTGATTGCCACGCTGCCCCGCATCGTCGTTGCCCAGGCAGAGCGCGCCAACCCGCTCTACCGCTCGTATCTGAAAAACTTTGAGACCTTTGAGCCGATCCAAGCCCAGAAGACACTGGCCAGTGCTATCCAGATTGGCAACCCGGTCAGCGTCGAGAAAGCTATCCGAACGCTGAAGCAGTTCAACGGAATCGTAGTGGACGCCACAGAGCAGGAACTGGCCGACGCTGCAGCACTCGGTGACACCACCGGCATGTTAAACTGCCCGCACACCGGCGTCGCGCTGGCGGCGCTGATCAAACTGCTCAAGGCCAGCAAGATTGATAAGTCCGAGCGCGTCGTGGTCATCTCAACAGCTCACGGTCTGAAGTTCACCGACTTCAAGGTCCGCTATCACGAGGGAACGCTGGACTTCCCCTGCCTCTTCGCCAACAAACCGATCGAACTACCTCCCAGCGTGGACGCGGTCAAGGAAGCCCTCCAGCAGGCTTTGCAGAAGAGGAAGAAAACCGATGTCTAAAAAGTCTTCGAAAGCCAAAAACTGGAAACCAGCTACCCTCGCCATCCATGGACTGGGCCGGGTTCCAAAAGCTCACTATGCAGTCTCCACACCGATTGTCCAGACCTCCAACTACTACTTCGACTCCACCGCCGAAGTGCTGGAATTCATGAAGGCCAAGAGCGAGGGCCGTGTGGTGCGCGAGCACGAATATGGCCGCTACGGTAACCCAACCCAACAGGAATGCGAACGCAAGCTGGCAGCCATCGAGGGCGCCGAGCGGGCTCTGCTCTTCGCCACCGGCATGAGCGCAGTGATAATGACGTTGTTAGCCTACATGCGACGCAATTGCCACATCATCTTCACTAACGACTGCTACCGCCAGACTCGCGATTTTGCTACAACCCTGCTGGCCGAGTTCGGCTTGGAAGTCTCGCTGGTGGACCCGAATGCCAAGGCCATCGCCCAGGCGATCCGTCCCAACACCAACATCATCTTCACTGAATTGCCGACTAATCCCTACCTGCGCGTTCTGGATATGCCGGCGGTGGTGAAAGTCGCCAAGAAGCACCGCGTGATGACTATCATTGATGCCACTCTTGCAACACCTTACAACATTACGCCTCTTGAATTGGGCGTAGATATCGTCATCCACTCTGCCACCAAGTATCTCGGCGGCCACAATGACCTGCTGGCTGGCGTCGCCCTTGGCAAACAAGACGTCCTGAACAACCTCAACCGCTTACAGCGTATGATTGGCGCCACGCCTGGCCCGTTCACCTGTTTCCTTCTCGAACGAGGACTGAAGACTTTTGCACTTCGCATGAAGCATCACAACCGCGCCGGGCTTGCCATCGCCCACATGCTCGAATTGCACCCAAAAATAGAGAAGGTCTGGTATCCCGGCCTAAAGTCGCACCCGGATTACCGCATTGCAACCCAACAGATGCGCGGCTTTGGCAGCGTGATTACCTTCCTCCTCAAAGGCGGCGACAAGGAAACCCGCAAGTTTATTGATTCTCTGAAGCTGTTCCTGATAACGCCCAGCCTCGGTGGCAGCGAAAGCCTTGTGACGCAGATGGCGACCATGTCATTCTTTGACTACCCTGAGGACTACCGCCGCTCGATCGGCATGGTGGACAACCTCGTCCGCATCGCACTGGGACTGGAGGACGTAGACGACCTGATTGCCGACCTGAAACAAGCGTTAGACAAAATCTAACTCGCCTGCCGGTTCACCCACACTATAAAAATAAATGAGGTAGTATGATAAATTTTTATTTTCACAATTGCCTATTTCAACCAATAGTCATTAGGTTCAAAACTTCTTAAATCTATTTAGTAGTTGACAATAATGTAATGTTCTTATTATAATTGACCGACTGGTCGGTCATAATAATAAAATCAAAATGTCTCCTAAATTTGTAGACAAAGAAGAGAAAAAGAGAGCAATCCTGCGGGCTGCGAGAAAGGTTTTCGCACAGAAGGGATTTGCCTCGACCAAAATGGAAGATATCGCCAGAGAGGCAGGCATAGGAAAGGGAACTGTCTATGAGTACTTCAGGAGTAAGGATGATATATTTCTTGCTCTTTTTGAAGAATCAAAAGCTGAGTTCCATCGACGTATCTTTACTATAGAAAAAAGGTTACCTCCAAAAGAAAGACTCCAGCTATTTATTAACTCTTCCCTAATGGCTTTTGAGGAATGGAGCGACTTAAGCCATATCCTTCTTGACTTCTGGGCAGAACATAAGAGTGCTGGTTCAATAAAATTTAAATTTGATGATCTTTATAAAAGTTCAAAACATAATTTAGCAGCTTTAATCAAAGCAGGTATTAAAAAAGGAGATTTCAAAAAGGTCAACCCTTTGCATACTGCATCTATACTTATTTCGATCATTGACGGGCTATTGCTCCAGTGGGTTTTTAACCCTAAAAGCTTTTCTTTAAGGGATATCGGAAGTGATGTGGCTGAAATAATTCTGTCTGGTATAAAAAAGGAGAAGTCTCGATGAAGATATTACTAATACAGCCAGCAAAAGCACCTGTGACCATCGGCGGCGATGATGTGTATCTATACGAGCCCCTCGCCCTTGAATACATTGCTGCAGGAGTGACTGACAATCATGATGTGAAAATATTCGATATGCGCCTTGAAAAAGATTTAAAAAAGATTTTCGATGAATTCAAACCTTATGTGGTTGGCATCACTGCATATACGGTCAATGTCAACATAGTAAAAACACTTTTTAAAGAAATAAAGACATGGAACCCTGAAGTCTTTACTGTCATCGGTGGACACCATGCTACGGTATCTCCTGAGGATTTCCTTGACTCATCCATTGATCTCATCATCATGGGTGAAGGTGTTTTTGCGTTTCAAGAACTTATGAGAAGACTCGGAAAGAAAGAAAATTTTGATGGAATGAAAGGGATAGTCTATAAAGAGGAGGGCACTATCATTAAAATTCCCCTTGAGCCTGTTGTCGACCTTGACGCCCTGCCCTTACCAAAGAGAGACCTTACGAAACAATATAGAAGCTCCTACTTCTCGGAATGGATGAAGTCTTTGGCATCCATACGCACATCAAAGGGATGCCCTTTCAGGTGTAACTTCTGCGCCCTCTGGAAACTCACAGGTGGAAGATACCTGACAAGAAAACCTGGAAACATAGTCAAAGAACTTTTCACTATCAAAGAAGAGTTTGTCTTTTTTGCTGATGATGAATCCCTGATAGATGCGAAAAGAATGATGGAACTCGCAAGACTTATAAATGAATTCGGCATAAAAAAGCGTTATTTCCTTTACGGCAGAAGTGATACCATTGTAAAGCACCCCGAACTTCTTGAATCATGGAAAAAGATTGGACTTGAGCGTGTATTTGTAGGGCTTGAGTTCTTTAGAGATGAAGATCTGAAGTATATCAAAAAGGGATCAACGGTAAGAAATAATAAAGAGGCTGTGAAGATACTGCAAGACATGGATATAGAAATATATGCCTCTTTTATCATAAGGCCAGAATTCGTGAAGGAAGACTTTAGGGAATTCAGAGACTATTGCCGTAATCTAAGACTAAATTTTGCAACCTTTTCTGTGCTCACACC
>Ga0194110_10010722_pt1 | contig 10166 bp, 10 predicted proteins | sample TA2Kig1200mmetaG_FD_146192 | JGI IMG/M metagenome (GOLD analysis project Ga0194110, IMG submission 146192) | Freshwater microbial communities from Lake Tanganyika, Tanzania - TA2015032 Kigoma Deep Cast 1200m | ecosystem: Environmental > Aquatic > Freshwater > Lake | place: Tanzania: Lake... | reverse complement strand
CTGTTCGGCTTTTGCGATCGGGATCTCGAGGCCGAAACTCAAATTGAGATCTTGCACGATCAATTCCAGCTCGCGGCGGAGATAGCCGTCTTCGTCCACATTTCCGATGATTTCTTCCGCGATCAGGAAGTCGGTGTCATCGTCGCCCTGCAAGCGGAACTGATTCATCAGGCGCTCCGACATCGGAACGGTGGACGCGATCGGACGCTCGTATTCCTCCTCCTCATCCGACCGACGGTACGACTCGGGGCTCTTATACCCCGCGAGATCGTCATTGAGGTAGTCCTCGAGCGTATACGAGTCTGAATCCTTTGACTGCCCGTCAGTTCTATCCTCGTCAGCCGATCCCTCTTCCGCTTCGTCGGGCTGGGCTTGCTCAAGAGCCTGCTCCATCTCATCGGCTGTCTCAAGAAGCGGATTCAGCTCCAGCTCTGTCTTGATTCGCTGTTCAAGAGCAAGGTTGGGGAGTTGCAGCAGCTTGAGATACTGGACCTGTTGAGGGGTGAGCCTAAGGCCCAACCGCATTTGTTGTGAAAGACCGATCATGCTTCAATACATCGAAATATCTATGTCGTTGTCTGCGATTGTTTCCGCTGGCAGTATGCCAAGAGTTCGTTGTACCACGTGTCCCCGTATGCACGAACGAGAGCAGCTCTGAGAAATTCAACGAGCGATATACCCTCCCGCTCACCAAGCTCCGTGGCCGGCTGGCATAGCTGCATCTGCTCGTAGCGCAATCTCACAGGCAGCCCCCGGTCGGCGCGAATCGGGAACAGGTGGCATGAGATTGGCTTCCTCCAACCAATTTCGTTATTTAAGTACGCTTTTTCAAATGCACACTTCGCCACGCCCTCTTCGAACGTCACAAACACGCAAGCCTGCCCGTCAACCACCTGGGTAGTATAATCTCCGGGCCGGCCCTGAAACATGGTCCGCTCTTCAATCGTATCTCGGTGTCGATAGGAGAGGTACTTGCGAACAACTGGATACGCCTTCTGTATTTCCTCGAGCTCTTCGTCAAGCAGAGGTGCTCCCCGGTGTCCCGGGATGGTGCAGCAGGCCCCCTTGCATTTGCCCAAGTCACAGGCGAATTTGATGCCCGGTATTGCGTCATCAATGAGCATTCCCTACGGCAGGACTGTTATCCAGGGTTTCTTGAAAGGGTCCTCAAATCTGACCATTTCCACTAGATAGTATAGCTAATTTTGGCCAAAAAAACAGGAGATAGTGTGATCTGGTCGAGCTGAGCTCGACTTGCAATTACCGTAGAAATCTTTGAAGTTGGTATCACAACCATTTCCCGAAATGAGGGGTCTAACACAATGTCCGGAAAAGAGCAATCAGAGAGTCTCGATGAGATGCTGGAGATGGATCTGATCCTGAAGGCCAAGCGAGGGGACATGACGGCATTCGAGCAGTTGGTATATCGGTACGACAAGCAGGTCTTGTCGATCGCTGCACGGTACGTTCAGACTGCTGAGGATGCAAAGGACGTTTATCAGGAAGTTTTTCTCCGAGTCTATCGGGCGCTGCCAAAGTTTCAGATGAAAAGCCAGTTTTCGACGTGGCTCTTTCGAATCACGACAAATGTCTGTTTGTCTCATCGCAGCAAGACAAGGCGACACACTCATGCTTCGCTTGACCAGGAATCAGATACTGAACGTGGTTATTCACTGTCGGAGAAGCTCAGCGGAGGAGGCGCAACGGAGCAACGTGCGGAAAGCTCAGATCTTGCCCTGCACGTTCAGCATGCAATTGATTCGCTCTCGCCAAAGCAAAAAATGGTATTCGTTTTGAAATACTATCAAGGGTACAAGATTCGAGAGATTGCAGCAATGCTGCATCTCTCAGAAGGAACAGTGAAGAGATATCTGTTCGATGCCACGAAGAGGATGCGCACGGAACTGAAGGACACTTTCCTAACATAGACAACTTCTGGGCCGACTATCCTCAGCATAGCCTGAGGTGATACCATGACACATCAAGACTACAAAGACCTGATTCATCTTTCCTTCCTCCAAGAACTGAGTGAGGACGAGCAAAGTGTGCTCGAGGAGCATCTCCGAGATTGCCCGGAGTGCGGGGTGGAGGCCGGGGAGCTCAAGCACCTCCATGAAGTTATCGGGCGGCACAGCGGTGGTGATATCACTGACGATCTTCTCTTTCAAGCGCGTCGTGAGCTGCGCGTCGCGCTACGTCTGGAACGGGCAAAGAAGACCCGGTGGATTGACTTGCTGGAACGGTTCAATATCATGAGCTATCCCACGGTGAGGGTCGCGTTTGCGAGTGCGGCAATGCTGGTCATAGGACTAGGGCTTGGATACCTTCTCTTTGTCCCAACGACGTCCGTGACTTCGGTCGGAGAAGCGGGTTCGCTCCAGGGCGCCGATTCCCAGAGCGGAGCCACGAAGGTCTCGAACCTACGATTCATCAGCCAGCAAACGGAGACTGGTGAGGTCGAGTTCACTTTTGAGATGGTGACGCCCATCCGGATGAGAGGGAGTGTCAGGGACAACGTCGTGCAGCGAGTCCTGGCTCAGGCGCTTCTCAATGAGCAGAATCCTGGAGCCCGCCTACAGACCGTGAGCACGCTTGGGACGCAGTTGCAGCCAGCGGCCTTGCAGGACCACGAGATAAAAAGATCGCTGATCCGGGCACTGAAGGCCGATCCAAATGTCGGCGTTCGAAGGGAAGCACTGTTGACTCTTCAAAAGCTGCCGCTCGATGAAGAGGTGAAGCAGGCGTTTCTCTATGTCCTCCGACATGAGACGAATCCCGCGATGAGGATTGATGTGATTAACTCCCTCGAGAAGCCGGTTCTGGCCGGGAAAATGATTGACAAGGACATCCTTGACGTTCTGAGAGAAAAAATGCAGACAGACGAAAATAACTATGTTCGCGCTCGCGCGAGAAATGTATACGAGGAGGGACAACAACGATGAAAAACCAACTACTGTTATGGGCAGCGGCCGCTTTCCTGGCGGTGCCGACATTCTATCCGGCTGCGCCTGCTGATGAGCAAGACTCCAGGACAAAATCATTCAGCGTCAGCAAGGGCGGGATGTTGGATGTGGAAGTGGATGGTGGAGATATTCGGATCGATGTGTGGGAGAAAAACGAGGTACTCGTTCAGGTCGAAGGAATCGACGAGGAGGATCTCGATCGTCTGAAGATGTCTCAGAAGGGAAATACGGTCATTGTTGAGCTGCGGAGGCGCGGTCGTTGGTGGTCGAGTGATCACACACGCTTCAACATTACGGTCCCCTCGGAATTCAATGCCGACCTGCGAACCTCAGGCGGCGATATTGAGTTACGGGGCAGCCTCAGTGGCACGGTCAAAGGGGCGACCTCGGGCGGAGATGTTACCCTCGGCAACGTGAAAAGCGGAACGGTCGACCTCTCGACATCTGGGGGTGACATGCGCACTGGTGATATCCAAGGCGATGTTACGCTGCGCACATCCGGCGGAGATATTCAATTGGGCAAGGTAGGAGGCGAGGCCAGCGTCTCAACGTCCGGCGGTGATATCCGCGTAGAAGCGGTGGCCAAGAGACTGAAGGCATCGACCTCCGGGGGCGACATTGATATTGGTGATGTCGGCGGTGAGGCGAATGTATCGACCTCGGGCGGTGATATAAAAGTGAAGAAAGTCTCGGGAAAAGCATCACTCCACACGTCGGGTGGGAACATCGATCTCGGTGGTGCGAGCGGCGATGTCAAAGCAAAGACATCGGGCGGCGATCTTCGACTTGAAGACGTTTCCGGCTCCATCGACGCTGCAACGTCTGGTGGTGATGTAACGGCGGAACTCAGGCCGAGCGGGAAGGGGAGGAGTACGCTTGCGTCATCCGGTGGAACGATCACGCTTTACGTTCCAGAGACTGCAAAAGCGACGATTGAAGCTCTCATCCGCCTCGATGGGCGGTGGAAGAGCCGGAGAGACCGGTATGAAGTTCGTTCGGATTTCAAAGCGGACAAATACGAAAAGGACGAGGACGAAGGGGAAGTCCGAGCCACATACATACTGAACGGGGGAGGGGAGGACATCGAGCTGAGGACGGTCAATTCGGACATCAAGATCCTCAAGCTCAGGAAGTAGACTTCGCCTCAGCGACCTCTCGAGTTGCAGCAGCAACGACCCCGGTCCCAAAGACCGGGGTTGTTGCTTAGTGGCAGAGGATCACCGCTGCGTGTCGAAAGAGGAAGAGCTCCTCGCTCCGATCCCTCCGTCACTGTCGTCAACCCACCCTCAGTTGCAGTCGTCAAAGCTCCAAGAGTTCACTAACCGCTCTGTCGCTTGTCCCCGGAGGCTGCAATGAGACGACTCTTGTTCCATTCGACTATGTTGGTCGTGTTCTCTGTAGCGGCGAAGCGTGAGTTTGCGGGAGCCTTCTGGGTCGGCTATGGCATCCGCCGGCTGATGCGTGAGAACAGTCAAATCGGGAATTTCAGCGATAGCTACAGCCGATACAACGCATCACTCCAGGAGTTGCTCTATGGGCAGAAAGAATTTGCGGATCAGATTGGCAGTATGGAGGTGAAGGGAGTCGCAATTCTCTTTGCTTGCACTCACTCCTCGAGCGGTGGAAGTCGTGTCAGCAAGATCAAGATCTCGAATCTCTCGCTCGCGGTTGACCTCGGGGAGCGTCCGCTCTTGTGGCTCGGGAATGCAGGCCAAGAGGAGAGCGTAACTCATCTGGAGGAGCGGTTCACACACGTACCGACGACGAAACTGAAGGAGGCCGTTCCTTTTGCCATCGGCATCCATGACAGCTCCCGACAGGCATCGGCGTTCCTCAGGCGACAATTGAAGGAGTCAGAAGAGGAAAGAATCCGTGGAGGTTGCGCAGCCTGGATTGGTCTTAGAGGTCAGGCAGAGGATCTGAAGCTTCTTGTGGAAGCAGCCACCACGGATATCTCGCGACACGTACGGGAACAGCCTGTGTTTGGCGTGAGCCAGATGCCTTTCGAAGAGGCAACCGATGCGTTGATGGAGATGGTGCGGGGAAGGTAGGGATGGTTCCCGGGTTGTCGATCGTTCCATCTTTCGTGTTGATTTACTGCGGCTTGACAAGAGCTGACCTATCCAAAGCCGAATTTCGCTATCTTTCGTGTCAACGGATGGTCGCGAATGATCGTCCAATCCTTGAACAGCTAAAGAACGAGGCTATCCTGAATGTCCGCTGTCCGGGAGCGGCAACTGGTACTCCGAAGCAAGGAGGGTGATCGAGAGGCGTTTCGGGAACTGGTGAAATTTCACATGAGGCAAGTGTATGACCTTGCCTACGGCTTTGTCAATGACCATGACGACGCTGAGGATGTTGCACAGGAGGTGTTTGTGAAGGTGTTCCATTCCATCAGATCGTTTCGTCAGGAGGCGGAGTTCAGCACGTGGCTGTACCGAATTGTTACGAACACATCGCTCGATCGGTTGAAGCAACGAAAACGGAAAATGAAGCGTCAGGTCTCGCTTGGGGAGTCTGAATCTATGGAGCTCGCGACCAATCCAGGTCCCATTGAGAACCTCGATTACTCCGTTCATATCGAGCGAGCGCTGCATGAGCTGCCGACCTTACAGCGCGCCGTGGTGATCCTGCGGCATATCGATGGGCTCCCGACGAGAACGGTGAGCGAGATCCTGAAATGCTCCGAGGGAACGGTCAAGACACATCTTCACCGCGGTTTGAAGAAGATGCGAACGCTCCTGCAAGATCTCTATGAGGAGTAGCTATGAGGCATCGAGACGTATGGAACATGCTGTATGAATTTGCACGCGACGAGTTGGATGTCGAGCGGAAGAAGCAAGTTGAACAACACCTCGCGGGCTGCGACCGCTGCTTTGCCGAGTTGCAGGTCTTGAAGGAGGGCATGCGCCTCGTGCGGCCGCGGAGGAGAAAGCCGAGCCAGGAACACTCGGAAATGTACTGGCGCAACTTTGCCTTTCGGGTTGAGCAACGCGCGCGAGCCTCAGGCGCACGCCGACCACTCAGAAACCGCTTCTGGCAAGATGCCGAGTGGTTCTTTCTCATCCGTAGGCCGTACACGATTGCGTTCGCAGCCAGTATAACGATCATCGTGATGGCAGGTATCCTCTGGTACGGCAGAGTATTACCCACTCTGAAGGAGTCTGACATTCAGCCCACGGGAGTCCCCGTTCAGGAAGTCAACCAGGAACTGAGCGACTATTTCCACAAGTCCAAGATCTTGCTCGTTGGCATCAGTAACATCTCTGTCCCCGAGGGGCAACGTGTTGATCTCACAGTTGAACGCCAGGCTGCCCGCGCGCTGATCAGGCAGGCGCGCTATCTCGACCAGCGGCAGATCGATGAGCGAGCCCAGTATCTTGTGAGAGCGTTGGAGAAGATCCTCATTGAGCTTGCGAATATGGAAGATGAAGCAGACTTGCCGGACATAGAAATTGTTCGTGCGGGGATTTATCAGGAGAACATGCTCTTCAGGATTCGAGTGGCCGAGTCAACATACAAAGAGTCGCTGCCGAACGGGGTGCCGCAAATGAAAACAAACCATCAGTGAGTATCTATTGAAGGGAAATGACCATGAGACTATCCATCGCATGCGTCGTCTGTCTGATGTTCGTGGCAACACCTGGTATCTCCGTTGCACAAGCGCCCTCGCCCTCACTATCAAGAGGGGCTGCAGTGTCGGCGCGATTAACTACGCCGGTTATTGCCGGCACCACAATCCAGACAACGCGGCCGGGGGCATTTGAGGGATATGATCAGGATGACCCGGCGTATGCTGAATACAAGGCCGCGTACAAACTGGTCATTGAGGAAAAATGGGAAGAGGCGAGGAAGAAGTTGCAGGAGGTTGCCAAGAAATATCCGAAGAGCAAGTACGTGGATGACGCGAAGTACTGGTACGCGTATAGTCTGAGATTCGCCTACAAGGATGAGGCCATTGCTGCCTACAAGGCCTTCTTGAAGCAATTTCCCTCGAGCAACTATTATGATGACGCAGTTGCCGATCTCCAACGCCTTCAACAACAACCGCAAATCAAGTACGCCGAAGCACAAGCGTACGCGGCTTCGCGGGCGGCTGAACAGTATGAACGCGCGGCAAGGCTGGCGGTGGCTGGCCGTGAGCGGATGGAATTGAGGGAAGGCCGGCCTGTGATTGCACCAACTCGTTCGGACCGTGAAGATCCTAAATTGCGGATGCGTATCGAGGCATTATATGCTCTCGCGAGGTCGAAGAACAAGGAGACATTTGGGTTGCTGCAGGAGACTGTACTAGATACGACTCAACCGCAGGAAATGCGAGAGGCGGCCCTCTACGCGATTCGACAGTACCAAGACGAAGGCGTCTGGGAGATCTACTCCCGGCTTGCACGCGGTGACGGTGACAAGAGAATTCAGGTTGAGGCCATACACGGAATGGCTGCTGTGGCCAAGGACTCAGGGAATCGAGCGAACGCTTACTCTCTGCTTAAGCAGATCGCATTGGATCGCAATCGTGATGCTGAGGCACGGAGAGCTGCTCTCGACGCATTGCGCCATGTGTCCGAAGTGGGCGAATACAGCGTTCTTGCTGAGATTGCCCGAACCGATCCGGATAAAAGGGTGCAGGAATTTGCCATCTATTGCCTGGGGCAGGCAGACAGGGTAAGTGAAAGTAAGCGGCTTGCCGTGCTAAAAGAGATTGCACTGGACCGATCAAGAAGCGGAGAGGTCCGGGCGGCGGCGTTGCGATCAATCCTGCAGGTGAAACGAGCAGTCGACGAGGAGTTTTACCTTGAGATAGCGAAGAACGAGCCTGACAGAAGTGTCCAAGAAACCGCGATCTATGCCTACTTCGAAGCAACGAAGGATGAGCCCGCAAAACAGTTCAAGACTCTTCGCGAGCTCCTCCTGGATCGCTCGAAATCCAGCGAGGTGAGGCAGGCCGTGATGCACAAGCTCGCTGCACTTGATTCGGACGATGCAATCCACCTGTTGGTGCAGCTCGCCAAGACTGATCCCGATGAGGACATACAAGTTAGCGCCATCTATCAGTTGGGACGCCTGGGGAAGAAGAAAGAGAAGATGCTTGAGACACTCATCGGGATCTTTGAATCGACACCCACCGATCAACGTCGCTCGCTTGAAAATCTCATGTTCGCGATTGCGAACATCGGCAGCGACAAAGCAGTTGATTTCCTGGCGAGGGTGGCCAAAACCGGCGATGACTATGAGCTTCGCCGGAGAGCGGTCTCCTATCTCGGAAACATAGGCGGTGAGAAGGCGAGAAGCGCACTTGTAGAAATCTTAAGAGAGAAGTAGCTGCCGCGCAGTGACTACACGGTGTGTGGGCGGTGGGGCTATTGAATGTTCGCCGCTCAACAACGAGTTGTTCTCCCCAAGATTGTATGTAGTCTGCGCTCATCATAGCTTGACGAACATCTTCCCCGGCAACTGACGCACAAGGCCCTTGAACTCGAGGGAGAGGAGATTGACAAGAGTGTCTGAGGTGCTGAGTTTTGTCAACTCAGCGATCGCATCAATATGAGTCGGCTCCGATCTCAATACCTCCATAATCGATCTCTCAAAGATTGATACTTCCACGGGCGGCTCAGGCTCGCGATCCTTCCGCAGGATGTGACGAAGCTGAGGTCGCAGCTCCTCCACAATATCCTCCACATCCTGCACGAGCTTTGCTCTCCCTTCTCGGATCAATGTGTTCGGGCCCGCGCTCCTCTTTTCCGTGATGTTCCCAGGTATTGCGAAGACCTCGCGATCCTGATCCAGTGCTGTCGTCGCCGTGATCATTGCTCCACCGTCTTCTGCGGACTCCACAACGACCGTTCCCAGCGAAAGCCCGCTGATGATGCGGTTCCGCCTTGGGAAGTTCGGGGCATCGGGCTTCGCTCCCATGGGGAATTCCGACGCCACAACACCCTCTTCCGCGATGCGTTCCAGCAGCTTTCTGTTCTCCGGCGGGTACGGAACGTCGAGGCCGGAGCCGATGACGGCGATTGTACGTCCACTTGATTTCAACGTGGCTGAGTGGACAATTGTGTCGATGCCGCGCGCCAGCCCACTGACGATCGCAAGCCCAAGACGAGCGAGCTCGCGGGCAAGGGTCTCCGAAACCGATTGCCCGTATGGGGTTGGATGTCTGGTCCCCACGATCGCGATAGAATAGCGGTCGTTCGGCGTGAACTCACCCAGGACGTACAGAAGCACGGGTGGATCGTAGATCCTTTTGAGCAATTCGGGAAATTCTTTGTCCCAAAACGTGACGATCCTGCCGCTAACTTTGTTGAGTCGTTTGAGCTGATCGTTTGCAAAGCTCTCGCCGTCCATGTGGTGTGCAATGTTGGACGCGAGTTTCTTGTCGATGCCGGGGATCTTGATCAGCTCCCGAGGGGGAGCGCGGAGCACTTCGGCCGGATCGAGGAAATGGGAAATGAGCGCCCGGATCTTTTGCGGGCCGATCCCGGGGACGGAGGTGAGTTGAAGCAAATCGTGCACGTTTACCATAGGATTGGACTGAGCTCAAATAGGCTGAGTGAAAATGACAGCCGAGCAGTGCACCCGGGCTGGGACCAGAAGAGAGCGCAATTCTATGATCGAAGGACTTCTTCTGTGAACTGTCCCGCCAGGAGGTCTGCCTTCTGCTTGGTTGCGGCTTCCGCGATAATTCGGATAATAGGCTCGGTGTTGGATTTGCGCAGGTGAACCCAGGAATCCGGAAGGTCGATCTTGAGTCCGTCGATTGTCGTAAGCTCTCCGGCAGAGGAGAATCTATCGGCAATGCGGCTCAAAACCACATCTGCATTCAATGTGCCGAGCTCAACTTTTGCCTTGGTAATCATATACTGCGGGAGAGTGTTCTTGAGCTCAGACATTGTCCCGCCAAACTCCGCAAGGTGCTGCAGAGTCAGGCCAATTCCAACCAGCGCATCCCGCCCGATGTGACAGGCGGGAAGGATGACGCCACCGTTCCCCTCGCCGCCGACGATCGCACCGATCTCTTTCATCTTTTTCGCAACGTTGATTTCCCCGACGGCGGTCCGAACTACCTCAGCGGCGTAGTGCCCGGCGATGTCATCGACGGCCCGTGTCGTCGAGAGGTTCACGACGACCTTGAGGGGGTCGGGAGGCTGAGGCGATGAGTTCGACCTTCTCGAACTTTCTTTTTCGAGCACAAACCTGATTACGCTT
>Ga0194110_10010710_pt1 | contig 10171 bp, 8 predicted proteins | sample TA2Kig1200mmetaG_FD_146192 | JGI IMG/M metagenome (GOLD analysis project Ga0194110, IMG submission 146192) | Freshwater microbial communities from Lake Tanganyika, Tanzania - TA2015032 Kigoma Deep Cast 1200m | ecosystem: Environmental > Aquatic > Freshwater > Lake | place: Tanzania: Lake... | reverse complement strand
AAAAATTCAATAGGACTTGGACGGTCTACCAAGACAGTGTCAATTTTCATGAGGCGAGCTACCAAATGCCATCGTATACCCCTCCGACGTGCGTGAGCTCCTACCTCGCCGTTGGGGACACAGCAAAAGGCGTACATCCTTATTTATTGCCTTTCAAAGCCGCTGTGGCGGATTACAACTATTCTTGGCAACGGGGAGATATGCCAGTCTTATCAGGCAATAAATCGTTATTTGCCCTCTATTCAGATCGGAATTTAGCCAAAGGATTGAGTAATCAAGAAACGTCACTAAATGTATCTGTAGAATTGTATCAAAGTCCCCTTGCAGCGTCTTCTGATGCCCATGCCAATTCCATTTTTGCGAGGTTTAGAGTTACCAATATTGGTTCAGAAACTATCGATTCTTTGCTGGTGGGGTTAGTAGCTGACTTCGATATTGGGATCGCAGAAAACGACTATGTTGGTACCGATGTTGCCCGTAATTTTATTTATGGGATGAATTACGTTTCTGCCGAACCCATCAGTGGTTACGGTCCGCTAACCCCCGCTATGGGAGTATTGGCTTTGGGAAACAATATCCAGAGATCCTTACGCTACAATCCAGGAGTTACTCAATTGTCGGCACAATCGATGCCGACAAACATCCATCAAGAATTCAACTACCTCAAAGGCATTGCCCCAGATGGCTCTATTCTTCCTCAGTATTATGCCGCGGGTGATCCACTGTTAAAAAATGGCGCACTGGATGACACCTTAGTGGCCAACTTTATTGATCGGGCCATGATTATGGCACTTCCTGTTCAGGATTTGGCCCCAAATGCGACAACGTGTTTTGATTTCGCCTATGTATTTGCCCAAGGACAAGATCATAAGCAAAGTCTTGAATACCTACGTCTATACTGCGACGAAATCAGGGCAGAATATGATTCAGCTGGGGCAATAAATTGCACCATTGCTCAATTTTTAGGAGATTCTGACCACGACGTGCACCAGCCACACGTTTTCCCTAACCCCGTTATTGACTACCTAAATGTTGAGCTTGACCATCAGCACGTCGCTGGCGGACAAATCACCATCAATAATCAACACGGACAAACATTATTAACGGCAGAACTTATGCACGGTGAGTCCATTAAACGGCTTGACGTTTCTGAATTACCTGTAGGAATATACTACCTCGAGGTGCGGTCAAAGTTTGATCGAACGATTCAAAAGTTTGTCAAAATGTAGCCTGGGGTCAATCCTAACGACCCTAATGATCAACTAAAGGCTACGTACGTTCGATGGTTACCTATTCTTTGATTGCTCTTTAATTCAGTTGCTGTATTTTGATATTCAATGGGATAGAGCCATTTAACGATTTGCGCCATTGAGATTATTTCGCAGGCTCCAAGCACTGGTTAGATCTCAACTTATTGCTCAACGGAAGAAACGAAACCATCGCATGCTTCGAAGTCGTTCGGTTAAGAACAGGATAGAACCGCTAACTTGTGCTTTCATCTACAATTACATTGTAGATGGCTGCTGGAAACGCCCGAAATTCTATACTGTTGAATTATAGCTTGGTTTATTTCCCTAGAATTCTTAACTTCAATCATAGGTTTGTCGGACCGCGGGTTCGAATCCCGCCCTCACCGGGGCTATGTGACAGGCGTTAACGGCTTTAATTGGAATTCATCTCGCTTTGCATTTGACGCTTTAGAAACAAAACAAGCAAAAGGAACTTGGAATACAGTTTTATATTATCCTTTTAATAGGGTTAGTGAAGGGCAACCATCGCAGCAAGCACAACGAGCTGGACATAACGAGGGTTATTCAATTTTTAATCAACGACAATTTGAAAGAGAATGGAGGAAAGCAACAAACCCTTATCCAACAGGGGCAAAATGATGAGAATGTTATTGTCGATCATAGGTGTTTTGTTGATTTTGATAGTGGTGTGCTCCATTTGTTCTGAACAAACCCGTTCATTCTATTGTCTATCGGAAGGGAAATGTGTTACTGTATGGAAACGCTATGGTGACAAATGTTATATCGTTCTCGACAAGTATAATGGAATATTCAAACCTTCTGATAACTATATAAAAACGAGTAACATGGCGGCTATTGTAGATGTTATTTGGACTGAGGATAACAGGTTACTTATAGATACTGAGGATAATGTAGAAATTGTGCAACCGCATTCAGATAAAAATTATGTTATTGAACGATACAGTAAAGCTAAAGTGTTAAATGATAGTCGCTATACCTATTTTGACGGTAAATACAGTAGGTACAATGAACAAGTCAATTATATTCGACTATATGTGAAGGAAAATTATGCTACGGATAGAGCAAATAAAAAGATAAAATAGAAGACTGTTCATAGTATATAAAATTAGACTATTAGTTGACCTTTATTGTTATATAATACTTTGAAAATTAGTTTACTTTACTGCCTGAGTGAGTGCGGAATTTAAACCCACATAACAAAACCTCGAATTCTACGATCAATTCACCGTCTACGTGAATCCATACTAAGTAATCACATCATTCACCAATGGCGACAAGGTCAGTAAGCACTACTATTTGGGTGTATTTCCCCCGTAATTCGAAAACAATAAAAAGGATAATTTTTGATTTTTTGAGGTCCTCCCCTTGTTAGTAACCCTTTTAACTAGAGAATTCAGGGTTGATTTGATGTGAATATATGAATTCTTCAGGTGGTAAATCGAAGATAGATGAATGCGGCCTCATGGTGTTGTAATCAATCCGATATTCTTCAATCTTCTCCCTTGCGTCTTCCAAATCCATAAACCAATTCATCGATAGGCATTCGTCTCTAAATTTCCCATTAAAGGACTCAACATACGGATTATCTGTTGGTGTCCCTGGCCTTGAAAAATCTAGAGTGACCTTGTTCTCATAAGCCCAGCGGTCTACTTCCTTTGAAATAAACTCACTTCCATTGTCGCATTGAATCCGCTCAGGGAAACAACTTTCCTCCTTGCAGACGTGGCTTAAGGTGTTGCGAACATCTTCCCCTCGAAGAGATTTGCCAACGATCAGTTACAGGCATTTTTTACTGTAGTTATCCACTATGGCTAAGATGCGAAATCGCTGTCCGTTGAATAGGGCATCTTGCTGAAAGTCCATGCTCCACACCCGATTGATTGCTGGAGTATCCACCGCTCCAAGGGGTGTGCGCCACTGCGCGAGCGTCGCGGTCGTTTGCTTCGAAGATTCAGCCCTTCTTCACGGTAGACGCGGTAAACCCGTTTGTGATTGTCCCTGAAACCTTCCCGTCGTAGCATGATTAAGATTCGCTCAAAACCATATCGTACCCTGATTGCAGCGATTTCCTTCATTCGCATTCGAAGCAATTGATCACCTCGATCTCTTTTCTTGTAGTACCACATACAAGGCGACACATTGGAAATACGAAGACTACGACGCAATGACACCGAATAGGCTTCTTGTAAGTAGTGAGCCATGGCTTTTCGAATAGCAACTGCTAGAACTTTTTTTTAAAATGTCCTGAAGCATTTGCTTGTCTAGGCTCAGATCGGCAACCAACTTCTTCAACTGTGCATTTTCATCTTCAAGTGCACGTAAGCGCTTTAACTCCGTAACGCCCATATCACCGTACTTCTTCTTCCAAGTAAAGAAGGTGGCCTGACTTATGCCCAGGCGCCGGGTAATCTCAGCGACCTTGGTGCCTGATTCGTTCTCGCGAATGGCATAAACGATCTGATCTTCAGAGAATTTTGACTTCTTCATGATGGGTCCAATTTCGTGATTTTTCACTTCCCACTGCCCGGGGACTTGGGCCCAAAAATTCTAGTTTAGAAACGTACTAAATCAAGGGAAGAGGTCAAGGAATACATACAGTGGGAATACATTGTAATGGGCCTTCCTAAGGATTGCTCACCTGGAGTATTAATGTCAAAGGCGTTGCTGACCTTTCGTTTCCCCTCAACCTTCGTTAATTTACATCATGCATAGTTAAATTAATATCCCTCGCTGTTTTTTCTGTTAGAAAAGTTGCTAAATCCATCGGTCCTTCTACAAGCCCAGAATCAGTTTTGGCTACAATCCAATAGTAATAATGATTTGATACATTTCGCCCTGTATTTTCATCGATTATAAGCGATTTAGCAATGATATATTCATCATTAAAAGCGTATGCAATCACTGAAGGTGGAACAACGTAGAATCCACTACACTTCGATCTATCACTACGATTGTAAATTATTGCTTGTGGACTTTCGGAGACATATCGATAATTATCACCTAAATCAACACAATCCTGTATTTCTCCAGAAGAGTATGCACACGAAGAAATACAAACAATCAGGAATGTTACAAGTGTCCATTCAATGAGCGATAGTTCCTTTACCATATATATACACTTTAAATCCATGACTGTCATTTAATCCTTTAAGCAATCTATCCGCCTGGACTGCCCTATCACGGGAACCAGAAGGGGGATTGTTATGGTAATCCCAATCATAATTATCCCAAAATAACCTGACTGTTCCATTATCGGCATTTAAGTACTCTACCATTGTATTTCCCAATGCATATGTTGTAGCACGCGATCTACTGCGACTATAGCTAGTATAATTTAAAAGGTTCACATTACCCTTCTCTCCTTCCTTGAGAGGCATGTTATTTGTACTCAAATTACCAAAATCTAATTGTGAAGCATCCATATACAGAGAATTGTCGGCGGTTACATTATCAGGTAATGTTTTAGGATGATCTTTTGCCCATTGGACTCCTTCATCTATTGTTACAAATCCATCGTAATCTGGTCTAGATGATAGTCCTGCATAATGTTCGTTGAACCTTTGTGCATCTGCTATACCTTTTGCCCCTGATTCAAAGACACCGTCATTATTATACAATAAACCGCCTGTACCTATATCCTTGGACAACGCATCTGAATGTGCCATTCCTTGAGTAAAATCACTCTTTTGCATAATTATAGCTTTTCCTTTTAAACCTTGGCCATCCGTGCCTAAGAATTCTCCATTCAAGTCATAAATAGGGCTTGAGTTCCTCCCATCAGGATCGACCATCATGATTGGATTGTTATTAGTGAAGGAATAGGAAGTCCTTGACATGTTTGAACCACTCATCGCCATAGGATCCACACTCAACCACACCCCAAGTTTACTCTGGTAGTACCGCGCACCGTAGTAGGCCAGTCCGGATTCGGGGTCTACTTCTTTGGCGTTAAACCGGTAGGGTGAGGTCCACGCGCTGCTGTTGCTGGACCAGTGGTGCAGTTGTTCTCCCCAGGGGTTGTAGAGGAAGAGTTCGTAGGCTTCGCCATCGAGGTCGGTGACCAAGTCCACATTCTGAATATAGTCGGGGTGGTACCAGTAAAGGATGCGTGCTTGACCAGGGTAGCCGCCTGGATCTTCGCCTATTTGGGGCATTTCTTCACCTAAAGCACCGCCACCATCTGGATACGCCTGCTCAAGAGTCATTGTGTTGAAATGCAGTGACTTAAGCGTATCTGAAGTGGACCGGCCTATAATATTCATTATGTTAATCGCAAGTGTGTTCTCTATGCTACCTGATCCTTCAGTTGTGCGTGAGGAAGTCATTGTGTTTTTAAGCAAATACGGCAGATCGAATAGTAGTGCTACCGTTGTTCAATTCGATACCGCTTCGATTATAGCAAAGATTATATTACTTACGTTTAACTTTAATTAACACTATAAAAAATGAACAAAAAACCAGTAACAAAGCGTAGATTATCACGCTCTTTATAAGTTGAACATCTGACTCACTAAAAGCGTTGTATTTCACGGACACTAGAACATTTAGCAAAAGTAGTGATGCCGAATAAATAAAATACAAACATGCAATTGTGTAAAACCATAAGATAATTCGTACCATCATCTACTGATTTGTTTCTACCGGTGTCACATTTTTGGATCCAAGACCGACTTTATTTTTAGATATATATATGTATATATATCCTAAGGCCGTGTGACCCAGAACAAGTGCGATTCGAACTCTCGAACCTGGAATTCATAGTTGAGCATGAATCAAATGTAAGGAATCACTAGCCCTAAAAAGCAGCACAGTGAAACTCTAAACTTTTCAAACAGCAAATTACGACCTACGGTAGATGGCTGCTGGAAACGCCCGAAATTCCAAAATGCTGAATTTCCGCGTTGTTCTTTTGTATGATTTAACCGAATTTACTCCCATATATAACGGAACCGCGGGTTCGAATCCCGCCCTCACCGGGGCAAAAGTCCCCATTGAATGTTTCAGAAGGTGATAAAAAAAACCGACCCCTCGCGGGGCCGGTTCCTTTTTAATGCGTGTTAATCACTTAACGCAGCACCTGCAGCGGCAAGGTCTGGGTGCGGCCTTCGGCCTCCACCTGAACAAAGTACAGACCGCTGGTCCACTGAGCGACGCTGAGGGTGAGCTCGGCTCCGCCTTGAGCGGTACCCGCCGCAACCACTTGGCCCAGAGCGTTGACCAAGCGGTAGGTGCAGGCACCCGTCACGCCACTCAGATCCACGCGAACCAAATCGCTCGTCGGGTTGGGGAACACGCGAACCGAACCGAGGCCTTGCTCGCCGGTACCGATTCCGCTCTGAGTCAAGTCCACAGACTGATATACCTCTTTAGTCGCCATGTCCTGAATCCAGACCATGACGCCCAGATCGCTGAAGTCTTCGACGGTGTGGGCCGAAGCATGGTTCACGGGAGCCGTAGCGTTCGCCGGAAGCGTGTAGGAGCCGTTAAAGGTGTACGACAGATTCGCCGTCTGCATCACGCCGTCGGTGAGGTTAGTGAGGGTCGTACCTGCTTCGCTCGGAACCATTTTCTTCATAACGTGGTAGAACGTGGTCTCGCCGTTGGACTTGGCGTTTTGGCTCGTCGACTTCTCGTAGATGGCCACCTGAAGCGACAGGGCCTTTGAGGTGCTCACCAAGGGCGTCGTATTGATCACCATGTCGACCTTTTGGGCCGTGGCGTCGATGGTGTAGTAGCCGGCGAGGTTGATGAACGAAGGCACCGCCTTGAACTGGCTCAAGATCGGCTGCGTGATTTGGCCGGCGTGGCCGTTCCATCCGCCGTCGATTTGGGCGTTGGGCACCGAATTCACGCCGTAAAGCTGGCGCTTCGCACCGCCCTCGGTCGTGTAGTAGGGGTCGCCCGTTCCCGGCCAGCTCATCTGGTACTTCAGGTAGTTGTAGTCACCGGAGGTCTGCTGGTCCATCAGGGTCTTGAACGTGGCGTTAGCCGGCGCGCAGGGCGCGCAGGTCGACGAACTGAAGACCTCAATCAACGGACGGCGCACGGCGATGCTGTTGACCACCACAATTTGCTTGGTCACCGTGTCGTTGCTGGCGTCGCTGTCGGGCTGGCCGTTGGGGTTCGAGGTCCAGAAGTCGAGCGTGTAGGTGCCTACGGCCGTGGGGGTCCAAGCCTGGGGGTGCGTGAGCGTAGCCGTGGCTGCCGAGGCCACGTTGAGAGTGCTTACCGTGGCGCTAACCGGGGTTCCGCCATTCACGCGGTAGTTCAGGCCGGCGCTGGTAATGGCGTTGCTGCCGCCGTTGAGGTACTCGGCCTTAATCGTGAAGGGAGCCTGGCCCAGCACCAAGAAGTCGTCGACGTCTACGGAGTTGCCAATGAAGTTGTTGGCAAGCTGTACGCCCGGAATAAACTCGTAGTACTTGTTGTCGGCCGCCGTGGCGTCGGTTCCGGCCTGAATGGCCACGCTGGGCGAGCCAGCCACCGAGTAGGCGGTCGTGCTGTTCACTTGAATGCCCAGCGAGAGCGTAGAGCCCGTGCACGAGTTGCGCTGGTCAACAAGGTAGATTTTGTTGGTCGACTCCTCGAGCACGATCGACCAGTAGGTCCAGCAGGTGCTGCCGACTTGGCCAAACGACGAAAACATGATCCAGTGCTGGCGGTTGGGGGCGGTGCCAAAGGTCTTGTTGACGATGAGGTCGTTGGTTCCGACCGAAGCCAAGCCCCAAATGCACACGGAGTTGTTGGGAATGCTCGCGTCAGGCAAGGCCGCCTTGGTGTAGCCGGGTGCCGTGGTGGCGCTGACGTCAAACGTCAGCACGCCCGAAGTTGACACTTTGTACTGGGTAACGGCGGTGCCGTTGAAGCTGAAGCTAAACGGCAGCGTCTGGGTCGACGACCAGGCTGGCGTCGCCGCCGGGGCCGTAGAAATAGTCGTCCACGAGGTGGCCAGACCGCCACCAACGGGGTATTCGCTGTCGGCGTTGATTCCGCCGGGGTTACCGTTTGCCGTGCTGGGCAGGTAGTAGTACTGAGCGGAGAGCGGAGCAGTGGCCAGTACTAAGGCGCAAAGGGCCAGGGTGCGTAGGGTTAAGCGCATAAAATGTGCAGGTTAAGGTTTGCCTAAATCTACCGCACTTCGCGCAAGTGCGCAATAAAAAAGAGGCCTCGGGGGCCTCTTGCGTTCAGGGACGGCGCCGACGCCTTAGTTCGCGCCCAGCATCTGAAGCGGGAACTTTACCTCCAACTCCTTCATCCACAGCGCCTCGAGGTGCTTTTGGTAGTCAGCGATCACCTGGCCGCGGCACTCGTTCAGGGCCTTGGGGCCCGCCGGAATGCGCTCTGCAGCGATGAGCACGTAGTGGGTTCCGCCCGATTCAAACGGACCCTTGACGCGGTCTTTACCGGTGAACTGGGCCATCATGCGCTGCAGGGCGTTTTTGCCCTCGCTACCCAATACCACTTTTTCGACGTCGGTAAAGTTGACCACCTCGTCTTTGGCGTTGATGACCTTGTCAATCTTCGAAATGGGCACGTTTTGGCGTCCGAGGTCGGCGGCCTTCTTGAGGGCCGTAAGGTTGCTGCTGCTCAGCACGCTGCCCGTGACCCGCTCGGGCCACTGGTAGTTGGCCAAATTCGCCTCATAAAAGGCTTTTAGTCCCACGGTGTCGGTCGCGGCCTTGTCCCAAACGTACTCTCGGGTGAGCTCAAACACGAGAATTCCCTCGCGGTACTCCTGGGCCAGGTAGCGAAACTCCGCGTTTTCGATGGGGAGCAGCTTCTCGGCCTCCTCAAGCACGATGCCCTTAACCCATTCGTTGAGGCGCTTGGCCGAGGTCGCGCGATCGACCTTGGTCTCGAGCGGCTTGCGGAGCGTCGCCAGCGCGTCGGTTCCGCGCAGCTCGCGGCCGTTGGGGTGCACGGCCGTGCGGTAGGTGTACAGCGTCGCCTTGGCGGCCTTCTCCACACCTTTGCCCTTCTCAAGGGCGGACTGCAGGCGCTCCCAGCTGCGCGCGTCGGCCGCAAACTGGTAGTCGCGCTTAAGGCGCTCGAGGTAAGCTCGCTCTGAGGCGTTGGACCGCTCGTCGCGGCGAATCTTCTGGCTCAGCTGGCGCTCAGCCTCGCTGCGCGACGGCAGCGGAGTGCGGTTGATGCGCTGCACGATGTGCCACCCCAACTTGGTCTTGATCGGCTGGCTGTAGGTACCGTCGTCGCTCAGGCCAAACGCGGCATCTTCAAATTCGGGCAGCATTTGGTTGATGCCAAACGGCGCCAAACGGCCGGCCTGCTTGGCGGTCGTGGGGTCTTCGCTGTACTTCAGGGCCGCGGCCGCAAAGGGCTCGCCGGCTTGAAGCTTGGCGTACACGTCGCGAATCTGCTTCTCAGCGTTGGGATTGGGGTCAGACTCGGTGTCGAGCACCAAAATGTGGGCGGCCGTCATCGTGTTGCGGGCCGCGCGCTGCGCGGTCTTCTTAATTAAGTGGTAACCGAACTGGGTGCGTATGGGTCCGACAACCTGACCTTCAGGGGCGGAATACACCGCCGTTTCAAACGGATACACCATGCCAAACACGGTAAACCACCCGAGGTCTCCGCCGCGCGAAGCCGAGTAGGTGTCGGTGCTCAATGCGGCCAAATTCTCAAACGTTTCACCGCGGTTGAGTCGCTCCTTGATCGCCAGGATCTGCTTGTAGGCCTTGGCCGTGTCGCTGGGGCTGGCGTCTTCGGCGCAATCAACCATGATGTGGCTGGCGCGCACGTCAAACTGCATGCGCTCATAGGCCTCATCGACCAGGCGCGCGTCGACGCTTTTGTCGGTCAAGTAGGGCTTCAGCAGCTGCTTGTAGTAGCCGTCGTATTCCGCCTTAAACGAGGGCATGGTGTCGCGCCCCAACGACTCG
>Ga0194110_10010709_pt1 | contig 10171 bp, 11 predicted proteins | sample TA2Kig1200mmetaG_FD_146192 | JGI IMG/M metagenome (GOLD analysis project Ga0194110, IMG submission 146192) | Freshwater microbial communities from Lake Tanganyika, Tanzania - TA2015032 Kigoma Deep Cast 1200m | ecosystem: Environmental > Aquatic > Freshwater > Lake | place: Tanzania: Lake... | reverse complement strand
CTCGTGATGGTGGTGGTGGGTGTCCTCCGCGTCCGGGGCGCCGACGACGACCAGCCGATCGCCGGCGCGGAGGACGAAGACGGGCGCCCCGTAGAGCGCGCTCAGGGTCTCCGAGGTGAGGACCTCCTCCGGCGTCCCCAACGTGAACCGCCCGTTGGCGATGTAGAGGATGCGGTCGACCTGGTCCAGCACGGGGTTGATGTCGTGCGTCACGAGGAGGACGGCGGCATCCCGCTCCCGTCGATGACGGTCGATGAGCCGCACGACCGCCCGCTGGTTCGCGAGGTCGAGGCTCGTGAGGGGCTCGTCGCAGAGCAGCAGGGGCGGGTCGTCCGCGAGCGCCTGACCGACGCGGAGCCGCTGCTGCTCGCCGCCCGAGAGCAGGCCCACCGGGCGGTCGGCGAACTCGCGGGCGCCGACGGCGTCGAGGAGCTCGTCGATGCGTGCGCGGTCGGACCGGCGAGCGAGCGGCAGCCCGAACCGGTGCCCGTCGACGCCGAGACCGACGAGGTCGCGTCCGCGGAGCGGGGTCTCGCGCGGGAGCGGTCGCTGCTGCGGGATGTAGCCGATGCGGCGGTTGCCCGCGCGGCGCACCGGCGACCCGAGGGCCTCGATGCTCCCGCCGCTGACCCGCTCCAGGCCGAGGATGGCGCGGAGGAGGGTCGTCTTGCCCGATCCGCTCGGACCGAGCACGGCCACGAACTCCCCCGGCTGCACCTCGAGGTCGAGCCCCGACCACAGCTCACGTCCGCCGCGCCGCAGCGAGGCGTCGCGGATGCGCAGGGGCGACGCCCCCGGCGTCACTCGCCGAGCGCCCCGGCGAGCGCCGCGATGTTCTCCTGCATCCACGAGAGGTAAGTCTGACCCTCGGGGAGCGTCTCCGCGAACTCGATGACGGGGACGCCCTTGCCGTCGGCCTCGCCGACGACCTGGGTCGTCTCCGCGCCGCCCGTCTGCGGGTTGACGATGACCACGCGCACGTCACCCGAGTCGATCCGCTGCATCGCCTCGAGGAGCGTGGCCGGCGGCACGTCCTGACCCTCCTCGACGGACTCGCTGAACTCGGACGGCGTCACGTTCTCGAGACCGGCCGCCTCGATGAGGTAGACGGGGACGGGCTCGGTCACGAAGACTCCGGCGCCGGCGTCGGCGGCCTCGATCTCGGCGAGAGAGTCCTCGAGATTCCCGATCTCGCCGACGAACGCCGTGGCGTTGGCCTCGAAGTCGGCGGCGTGCTCGGGCGCCAGCTCGCTCAGCTCCGCCGCGATGCCCTCGGCGAGGTCCCCCATCGTGTGCGGGTCGTACCAGACGTGCTCGTTGAAGCCCTCGATGTGGTCGTGGCCGTCGCCCTCCTCGTGGGCGTGGCCCTCCTCGTCGTGGGCGTGGTCCTCCTCGGACTCCGTCGGCGCGGGGGAGGCCGTCTCGTCGGCGTGGGCCTCGTCGTGGGATTCGGCGCCCGGGAAGTCGTGGCTGTATCCCGCCGCGGTGATGACCGGCGCGGAGGAGCCGCTCGACTCGATCAGGGCGTCGATGAACGAGTCGTAGCCGCCGCCGTTCTCGATGATGAGGTCGGCCTCGCTGATCGTGAGCTGATCCTGGGCGCTCGGCTCGTACGAGTGCGGGTCCTGCGCGGAGGAGCTGACGATCGACGTGACGTCGACGTGGTCGCCGCCGATCTCGGACACGATCTGCCCGTAGACGTTGGTGGAGGCGACGACCGTCAGCGCGTCGGCCGCGGGCGTCGACGTCGCGTCCGCATCCCCCGCCGTGCTGCCGCCGGCGCAGCCGGCGAGCGCGAGGACGGACACGGCATTGAGGGCCGCGGGGGCGAGGAGTCGACGGGTCATGCGACGAGAGTAACGTGACTGATAATCGTTCTCAAAATCATGGAGTCAACGCTGATGCATCTCCCAGCGTGCCCGCGCCGGTTGTCTAGGGAGCGTCTCCGATCCCGGCCAGCGGGCGGTCCGTAGGGCCGGTGTAGTCCGCGAGCAGCGGCGGCGGGAGTGGCCCCTTGATGCGGCGGCCCGTGTTCCGCTCCTCCCAGGCGTGGGCGAGGATCCCGACGGACCTCGCGAGGACGAAAAGGCCTCGGGCCAGTTCGGGCTCGAAGCCGAGCTCGGCGTAGACGATGGCGCTGATGCCGTCGATGTTCATCGGCACGGCGCGTCCGGCTCCTGCGGCGAGCTGCCGCTCCAGGGCGCGACCGAGGACGAGATACTCCCCGCCGATCAGCCCGTCGGCGACCGCCCGCTCGACGTGCGCCAGGATCACGTCACGACGTGGGTCCACGGGATGGAACCGGTGGCCGAATCCCGGGACGAACGCACGACGGGCCCGGTGGTCGGCGACGGCCTGCGCCGCCACGTCGTCGACCTCGCGGGACTCGCGCGCCACCGTGGCGCGCATCTCCGTCAGCAGGGCGACGCACTGCTGCCCGGCCCCGCCGTGCACGTCCCCCAGCGTGTTGATGCCGTTGGCCATCGCGGAGTTGATGCCGACCCCGCACGTGATGGCCATCCGCGCGCTCGCGATCGACGGCGCCTGCGGCCCGTGGTCGACGCTCGCCACGAGGGCCGTCTCGAGGAGCCGCGCCTGGCGCGGGTCCGGCAGCTCCCCGCGCACCATGAGCCAGATCGTGCTGACGAAATCGACCTGTCCGATGAGCTCCTGCACGGGATACCCGCGGAGAGAGATCTCGCCGGGGGCGATCCGGGTGACGCCGGTCGACCACCAGGCGGTGGTGTCGGCGACGGTGGGCTCGGTCATACGTCTCCTTCGCGGTGCAGACGGTCGATCTCGGGGCTCGAGTAGCCCAGCTCGGCGAGGAGCCGGTCCGTGTGCTCTCCGAGGGTGGGCGGGGCGACGACGGGTCCGTGCGCGCGACCGTCGACATGGATGCCATGACCGAGGACGCGCAACGGTCCCCGGCCGTGGTCGGCTCCCGGGAACGGCAGCTCGTGGACGAGCTCGCGGGCGAGGATCTGTGGGCTCGCGAGCATCTGCGGCACCGTGAGCACCGCACCGGCCGGGACGTTGCGGGCGGAGAGGATCTCCTCCCATTCGCGGGCGGGGCGTGTGCGCAGCACGCCCTCCAGCTCGACGGTCAGCTCCGCCCGGTGCCGCTTCCGGTCCTCCCGGTGCGCGAACCGCGGGTCGCCGACGAGATCCTCGCGGCCGAGCGCGGTGCACAGGGTCTCGAACTGCTCCTGCTTGTTCGCCGCGATGTTCAGCTGCCCTTCCGCCGTCTGGAACGTCCCGGACGGGGCTGCCGTCCCGTTCTCGTTGCCGAGACGTGCGGGCTCCGCGCCGCCGACCAGATGGTTCGAGACGACCCAGCCCAGAGCCGTGACCGCGGTCTCGAGCATCGACACGTCGATGACGCATCCCGTGCCCGTCCGCGCACGGCCGACCAGCGCCGAGCTGATGGCGAACGCCGCCGCGAGCCCGCCGAGGGTGTCCGCGATCGGGTAGCCCGCGCGCAGGGACTCCCCGTCCGGGTGGCCGGTGACGTCCATCATCCCGGAGGCCCCCTGGATGATCTGGTCGTACGCGGGGGCGTCCTTGCGGGGTCCGTCCTGCCCGAATCCCGAGATGGCGCACAGGACCAGCTGCGGGGCGATCTCCCTCACGCGCTCCGGCGAGAAGCCCAGACGGGTCAAGACGCCCGGGCGGAAGTTCTCGATCAGGACGTCCGCGGTGCGCAGGAGGTCTTCGAACACCTTCCGCCCGCCGGGGGTCTTGAGGTTGACGGTGAGCGAGCGCTTCTGCGCGTTCTGGGCGAGGAACGAGATGCCGAGCCCGTCGGCGTTCAGCTGCGCATCGGTCCCGAGGTTACGAGCGAGGTCCCCGGCCCCGGGCACCTCGACCTTGATCACGTCGGCCCCCAGGAGGGCCAGCTGATACCCGGCATATGGCCCGGCCAGCACGTTCGTCATGTCGATGACGCGGATTCCCTGCAGCAGGCTCGCCGGCGCCGCCGTCATGCCGAGACCCGCTCGGACTCGCTCCGACGCTCACGGGAGCGACGCCGCAGGCGTCCGACAGCGACCAGCGCGATGGCGGCCGCGAGCACCGTGTAGAGGGTGATCGTGATCGGGCTGCTGACGAAGACCGTGGCATCCCCCTCCGACACCGCCAACGCGCGTCGGAACTCCGTCTCGGCCAGGGGCCCGAGGATGACGCCGATGATGAGCGGTGCGAGAGGGAGGCCGTAGCGGCGCATCGCGAAGGCCAGCAGACCGACGAGGGTCATGATGACCAGATCGAGGATCTTCGCGCTCGTGGCGTAGACCCCGAGCAGCGCGAAGACCGTGATGCCGGCGTAGAGGTAGTGACGGGGAACCTTGAGGAGCTTCGCCCAGAGCGGGGCGAACGGCAGGTTGAGGATGAGCAGCACCACCATGCCGACGAAGAAGCTGGCCAGCAGGGCCCAGACGAGCTCGGGAGCCCGCTCGAACAGCAGCGGTCCCGGCTGCAGACCGTACTGCCGGAAGGCGGCCAGCAGGATCGCGGCGGTCGCCGAGGTCGGCAGTCCGAGGGCCAGCAGCGCGCCCATGGCGGTTCCGGCAGTGGCGTTTCCGGATGCCTCCGGTCCGGCGACACCCCGGATGGCGCCCTTCCCGAACATCGGGTTCTTGCGACGGGCGTCCAGGCGGCGCTCGGCGCCGTAGGAGAGGAACGTGGGGATCTCGGACCCGCCGACGGGGATGATGCCGAAGGGGAGGCCGATCGTCGTCCCCCGCAGCCACGCGGGCAGCGCGTCGCGGAACTCGTCCTTCGACAGCCACGGACGCCCGCGCGTCTGGATGACGGCGTAGTCGTCGACGCGGCCGCGTTTGCTCGCCACGTGGAACACCTCGCCGAGGGCGAGCAGCCCCACCGTCACGACGACGATGTCGATGCCGTCTGCCAGCTCCGGCACGCCGCCGGTGAAGCGCGTCGCACCGGCGATGGGTTCGACGCCGACGACCGCGATGGCCAGGCCGATCGCGAGCGCGGCCAGGCCGCGCAGCGGCGAGTCCGACACGACCGCGGAGATCGCGATGAACGCGAACAGGGCGAGGGCGAAGTACTCCGCCGGCCCGAACAGCGTCGCCAGGCTCGCCAGCGTCGGGGCGAAGAAGACCACGAGCACCGACGCGATGATGCCGCCGATGAACGCGCCGATCGCCGAGGTCGCCAGTGCTTGGGCTGCGCGTCCCGAGAGCGCCATCTTGTGGCCCTCGATGGAGCCGGCGATCGCCGTCGAGTTGCCGGGGGTGTTCATCAGGATGCCGCTGATGCTGTCGCCGAAGAGCCCGCCGAACAGGATGCCGGCGAACATGACGAACGCGCCGATCGGGTCGAGGCTGAAGGTGACGGGGAGCAGGAGCGCGACGGCCATGGCGGAGCCCAGGCCGGGCAGGACTCCCACCGCGGTGCCGAGGAGCGCGCCGACGACGACCCACAGCATGTTCTCCGGGGTGAGGATCGTGAGGAAGCCTTCCCCCAGGTTGGTCAACGAATCCACGACAGGACCCCTTCCAGGATGCCCGGGGGCAGATGTAGGCCGAGGCCCGCGGAGAACGCCAGCTGCACGGCGGCCGAGAGACCGAAGCCCACGAACACGTCGAAGACGGGACGCCGGCTGCCGAGCGCCCGCGCCACCCCCCAGAACGCGAAGGCCGCGGAGATGAGCCACCCCAGGGGCTGGAGAGCGGCGATGAAGACGACGATCGTGCCGAGCGCACCGAGGAGCGCGCGGACGTTGCTGCGGGGACGCAGCGGCGTGCTCTCGTCCCCGTCGATGGCGATCTCGTCGAGCCCCGCCGCGCCGAGCGCGGGGACGGTCTCGGTGCGACCGTCGTCGATGCCGCGGGCTCCCGCCTGGATGCGGGTGTATTGCGGCTCCGGATTGCGGATGAGGTCGATCGCGAGCAGAACCGCGACGACGAGGGTGCCGACCGCGATGATGAGCGGAAAGACGCGGGGTCCGGGCGGTGCCGCCGTCGTCGGGACGACCATGGTCGCCGAGCCGATCAACAGCGCGACGCTGACGGCGACGAGGATGACGGGGACGACGAGCCCGGTCCGTCGTGTCAGCCACGCGGACGCCGGACGGGCGGAGGTGGTGGTGATCACAGTCCGAGCTCCTCGATGATGTCGGCGATACGGGCCTGGTCCTCCTCGAGGAAGGCGGCGAAGTCGTCGCCGGCCAAGAACGAGTCCGTCCAGGAGTTGCGGCGGAGCGTGTCCTGCCAGGCGTCCGACTCGGACAGGCGGGTCACGATGTCGACGAGGGCGTCGCGCTCGGCCTCGGACAGTCCCGGCGCGGCCACGACACCGCGCCAGTTCGGCAGCTCCACGTCGATGCCCTGCTCGATGAAGGTCGGCACGTCGATGCCGTCGATCGGCTCCTGCGCGGACAGCCCGAGGGCGCGCAGGTTCCCCGCCTCGATCTGGTCAGAGAACTCGTTGTACCCGCTGATGCCGACGTCGACCGTGCGGGAGAGCAGCGATGTGAGGACCTCGCCGCCGCCGGAGTAGGCGATGTAGTTCAGCTCGGCGGGGTCGATGTCGGTCGCCTGCATCAGCAGCCCCGCGAGGAGCTGATCGGTTCCGCCGATGCCGCCACCGCCGACGGCCATCCCGTGCGGATCGGCGCGCCACGCCTCGATGAACTCCTGCAGCGTCTGGAACGGCGAGCCCGCGGGCACGATGACGACCTCGTAGTCGTTGGCCAGGCGGGCGATGGGGGTGGTGTCGGCGAGCGTCGCCGAGGAGCCGTTGGTGATGATGGCCCCCTCCATCACCGTCCCCGTCAGCATCAGCGCCGTCGGGTCGCCCGGCACCGAGACGAACTGCGACAGACCGATCGTGCCGCCGGCGCCGGGGACGTTCACGACCTGCACGTTGCCGGACAGACCCTCCACCCGCATCGCCTGCTGCGCCTCTCGCGCGGCGAGGTCCCACCCGCCGCCGGGCGCCGCCGGGACCGTGAAGGTCAGGTTGCTGTCGGGGGTCGCTTCACCGGAGGCGCCGCTGGCGTTGACCACGGCGAAGGACACGAGCACCGCGGTGACCGCGATGCCGATCGTCCGAGCGACGACTGTTCTGGATTTCATTTCACACCTTCGTGAACTGTCCGCCAGGCGGACTAGGATGTCCGCTAGACGGTAGCAGTCCTCGCGCGGTACGACAACTGGCTACGGTGAGGGGGATCGACATGAGCGACACGGATTCCGGAACCCGCACCCCCCGCCCCGAGGGCGGCGTGCGCGCCGTCAGCAGGGCCTTGGCCGTCATCGACGCTTTCGACTCCGAGACCACCGCACTGTCGATCGCGGCTCTGGCGCGACGCGTGGGGCTGCCCCGGACGACGACCATCCGGATGGTCGAGACCCTCGTCGACGAGGGGATGCTCACCTCGGACCAGCACGGACTCCTCCGCGCCGGTCCGCGTCTCGTCCGCTGGGGGGCCCTGGCGGCGGCGTCCTGGACCCTGCCGGACGCGACGACGGACCGTCTGCGGGCGGCATCGGATGCCACCGGCGAGACCGTCAGCCTGTACGTGCGCCGCGGGCTGTCCCGGACCGTCATCGGGCAGGCGCAGAGTCGACACACGCTACGTCATGTCGTGCGCGTCGGCGATGAGCTGCCGCTGTGGGGAGGGGCGGCCGCGATGGTGCTGCTCGCCTCCGAGCCGGCCGCCGCCCGTCGCGACCTCATCGGAGCGGTGGCCGCGGCCTCCGAGGGCCGGGTCTCGGCGGCGGACCTGGGGCGCGATGTCGACCACGCCGTCCAGACGGGGCACGCGGTCTCCCACGGAGGGCGCGAGACCGGCAACAGCGGGATCGCGATCCCCCTCGGTGCGACCGCCAGGCACGCGCCGAGGATCGCCGTCGCGCTGGCGCTCGGCGGCCCGACCGTGCGCGTCGAGGCCGCCGACACCGACGCCGTCCTCCGCGAGCTGCGTGCGGCTGCGGCCGACATCGCCGCCTCCGGCCTGCCGCCCGCGCTGTACTGAGGACGGGCGCGGCACCATCGCGACGTCGGCGCATCCCCGCGACGGCCATCGGGAACGGCATCCGTGCCTCCGCCCGTCACCGTGCGTCAGAGGGTGATATCCGCGACGTATCCCGTCGCGCATACGCCGTCGCAACGCCGGCGCGCGTGCACTGGAGCCATGGTCGAGGCATCCCTTCCCGGTCCCACCCGTCGGCGTCGTGCCCTCGTGCTGCTCGGCGCCGCGGGCGCGCTCCTGTTCGGCGGCACGCTGGCGCTCAGCGCGATGCCCGTCTCCATGTCCGCCGCACCCGCGCCGGACGTCGTCGTCCCGGACGAGGGCGTCGTCGGGGCCGACTTCCCGCCCACGGTCGCCGACGGTCTCGTGGTCGACGGGATGCCGCTGACGATCTCGAACACGTCCGCGCCCGCGATCGCCCGCCTCGACCCCGATCTCCGTCGCGCGCTGACCGAGGCGCAGGCGATGGCCGCAGACGACGGCATCCGCTTCCAGATCACCAGCGGATGGCGGAGCGAGGCGTATCAGCGCTGGCTGATGACCGAGGCCATCGCGACGCTGGGGTCCGAGGAGGCGGCGCGCGAGATCGTCGCCGAGGCCGACGCGTCCAGCCACGTGACCGGCCGGGCCGTCGACATCGGCAACCTCGACGCACAGGAATGGCTGGAGGCGTACGGCCAGGGCTGGGGCCTGTGCCGGACGTACGCGAACGAGTCCTGGCATTTCGAACGCGCGACATCGCCGGGTGGCGACTGCCCGACGATGAAGACGGACGCGCGCGGCTGACCCGGGCGGGCGGCGGTCCGCCGCCGTCAGCCGCTCGTCGACGGAGCGGGCGTGGCGAACGGGCCGCCCGCGGCGAACACCCGCGCGGCGAACCGCTCGCCGATCATCGCGTGCGTCTGAGCGTCCGGATGCAGCCCGTCGGGGAGCGGCATCCGGTCCGCATCCTCCGGTCCGTAGAGGCTCAGTCCGGCACGGGCGTGCGCGTGCCCGCGGCGAGGTCGAGCTCGAGCAGGTCGCCGGCGACGAGGGGGATCGACGCGACGGGCCGGTGGTCGACGGTCACGTCGACGGCACCCCGCGCCCGCGCGAACCCTCGATAGGCGACGCGGGTGGGGCGCAGCGCGAGCTCGACGACGGTCGCCGCCGTGCGGAGGCTGAGGCGGACGCCCGACGGCTGCACCTCCATGAGACGGAGCTGATCGTCCGCCTCGCGCGAGCGGTAGGGCTGCGGGAGACGGTGGAGCAGGATGCCGCTCTCTCGCTGCTCCGTCTCCGCACCGCCGTGCAGGAGGTCGGGGGTGAGGGCGATGTCGATCATGCGGTCCCCTCCGCGGTCGTGCGGTTCCACCGGCGCAGCAGGGCGTCGAGCTGCAGGATCAGGACGTCCCAGCTGTCGTCGGCGGGCGGGTCGCTGTGCGCGAAGCTCCCGACGTGCTCAAGCTCGACGAAGCCGTTGATCGCGGCGGCGACAACGCGGACCGCGTGCACCTGGTCGCCTTCCGCGATGTCGTACCCGCGCAGGACCGCGAGCATGCCGCGACCGGCATGGAGGGCCGCATCGCTGCGGACCACCGCGGCGCCGGCCCGGCGCTGCAGCGCCTCCCACCGGCCGGGGTGATCCCGCGCGTAGCCGCGGTGCGCCTCGCAGAGCCCGCGCAGGGCATCGAGACCGGCCCGACCCGCGATCGCCTCGCCGACCCGATCGGCCAGCTCGCCCAGCGCCAGGATCGTGAGGCCGTCCCGCAGCGCGGCGAGGTCGCGGACGTGACCGTACAGGCTCGGCGTGCGGACGGAGAGGATCCGTGCCACCTCCGACAACGTCACCGCCGCCAGCCCCGCCGTATCGGCGAGACCGGCGGCGGCGCCGACGATCGCGTTCTCGTTCAGAGGTGCTCGGGCCATTCCCGAATGCTACACCCCATAGGTTATAGCCTAATACCTTTAGCCTGCCGCGCCCGAGAACGGCACGACGAGCGTGATCCATGCCAGGGGCGGTCCGACGAGTACGATCACGCCGGAGTAGCGCAGGATGCGCTGGTAGAACGCCGCCGGGTCGACGTTCTGCGCATTGGCGAGGACGAGAGCGCCGTTGGTGGAGAACGGCGAGACGTCGACGACCTTGGCCGCGATGGCCACCGCCGAGATGGCCATGCCGGCGGC
>Ga0194110_10010697_pt1 | contig 10177 bp, 8 predicted proteins | sample TA2Kig1200mmetaG_FD_146192 | JGI IMG/M metagenome (GOLD analysis project Ga0194110, IMG submission 146192) | Freshwater microbial communities from Lake Tanganyika, Tanzania - TA2015032 Kigoma Deep Cast 1200m | ecosystem: Environmental > Aquatic > Freshwater > Lake | place: Tanzania: Lake... | reverse complement strand
TGTTACCCGGCAGATACCAAATGAGTGATGAGCAACTAAAGCAAAACAGGCATTAGCTTGTTCTTCTGGAAAGGAAGTCTGGGGGTTGGGCACAGAGACCTGGATTAAGGACAGAGATTGCCACGTCCTTCAGCGGAAGGACTCGCAATGACAAGAGGGAAAGGCAAGATTTTTCGCTGGCCCTGCCATGAGTGAGATTCTTCGCTACGCTCAGAATGACAAGGAAAGGGACAGAGATTACTACGTCCCCCGATAAATCGGGAGATTCGCAATGACATGGGGTATGTGGGGATATAGGTCTCGGGAAATACAATGAGCTGAGCGCCATTCTTACTTGCCTCGGCGACCAAATCATATGCCTAGCTGATGGTTGCTTTTTTATTCAGAAATACAGGGGCAGCCTGAACTGCTGCCACCTTGAACTTGAGGTCGTTTGCCATATTGCCTCTCCTTCTACTCCTTAATTCCGGCTAAATATTTGGTGATATTCTTTTTTATTTCAAGGTCATACTGGCTTCTGATGCCGATTTTTTCCATTATCGGCGAACCACCGCCATGCACCCCAGCGTATTGAGCCCAGCCACCGATTGCAGAGCAGGAAAAATCGGAGATGAAACGGAATAAGCGGTGTTGTTTTTCCGGTGGAATTTGAGGATTTCTCATGATATATTTGTCTAGATAGGCTTTGGTTTCTGGGTTAAGCCATTCTTGCTCAAATGGCATGGTAGAGGGCAGACCACCAGCCACGGAAGTCAACACGTCATATTCATGGTAGATGTTGGTCCCTGCGAGATACCTTCCGCAGTTAGAATAGATAGATGCGGGTTCGTAGATTCCAGAGGAAGTCGGGTGTGCTTTTGTCGAAGCGGCAATACCTGCAGCATACACCAGTTCAGCAATTATCATCAGTTCAGTTACTTCGTCTCTGATATGAGGGGCATTTCCGACACCATTGTATTCGGCGACAAGGGCAGTAGTCCCCATTATAATATCCGTGATAGCTGGCTTGCAGCCACAGTACGAGTGTCTGTGAAAATCGGCGAATGTCAGAGCTAGTCTGCCAGCGAATTCCCACTCTCCACACATGAATACGCGTTCCCACGGGACAAATACGTTATCGAAAACTACTACTGACTCAGCAACGCCGTATTGGTTGTAAGGCGCCTTTAGTTCAATCCTGGGGCGAGGGCTGGTGACCCGAGTAATGTTCTTGACCCCGTCAGCATCAGCAGGAATGGCGAAGGCTATTGCCCAGTCACTCTCCTCTTTAGTCAATGTTCGTGTAGTGATAACCAGATGCTCATGTACATAAGGCCCCATAGTAATATGGTTTTTGGCTCCGCGGACTACTATGCCGTCTTTACGCCTTTCTAAGACTCTGAGGTAAAGGTCAGGGTCAACCTGCTGGTGAGGCCGTTTGCTTCGGTCACCTTTAACATCACTCTGTGTAGTGCTACCAACGAGGTCGTTTTTTTGATAATACTTCAAAAATTCAAGGAAGCGTTTATGGTATTCGGTCCCTTTTGCATCGTCAATCTCCTTAGAGACTACCCCTATGGCATTGATTGTATCTGTGGCCATACAGCGTTGGATGCAGCCGCCCACTTGATGACATAGGGTTCTAACCATCTCCTGCTTTTTGAGCAAGTCATCAACGCTGGTATTTACACTGGCAAATCGGTTTATCTTTTCTCCAGTGAGGTGTGAGGTAGTCACCACCAAATCTCGAAATTGTGGGTCAGCAGCCGTCTCGAAGGTGTAGGCTATGGTATTAATGCAAGGTGCCAGTATGGGGTCGTCCCTTTTGATACACCGACCCCCAACATAGACATTGGGTTTCATTTTTTTTAATCCTTCCCTGTATTCCTCAGCAGTTTTTATTGCCATCTGTGTTCCTCCTTTATAACTATGTTTTCCTGCTTGCAAGATATTAGGCAAACCTTATTGGTTTTCATTAGTTAACATTAGTGCAAGCTCATCTAGTTGAAGTCAATTTATTCGAGGTCGTTTAGCGAATGCCTGTCTGTCGCTCTAAGCCCTTCCTAATGTCATTCTGGAGGAGCGAAGCGACTAAAGTCTCCACTTCAGGATAAACTCCGCGACCGAAAAATCTACATCCTTCACTTAGTTCAGGGTGACAAAATAAACAATCTCATTATACTTCGTTATTGAGTGTTTAGGATTATTGTTCGATGGTTTCTCTACGGTAGCCTTCTTCTTCTAGCTTTTCCATAATCCGGGCGGCTCTGGGATAGCCGATTCGGAGGCGGCGTTGCAAAAAAGAGGTGGAGATGTATTTGTGTTCTTGGGCTAGCTGTCTGGCGGCTTCCAGCAGGGAATCCTCACCACCTTTCTCCGCTGCGGCAAGTTGACTCATCTCCTCGAATTTAATCGGTGCTACATCCGGCCGACGTTGGTTGCTCCAGAAGTATACTACCCTCTCGGTCTCAGCATCGGAGACAAACGTCCCTTGAAGTCGCTTTGGCTTGCTGGCGTCGGTTGGCATGTAAAGCATGTCTCCTCTGCCAAGCAACTTTTCAGCTCCAGCGGAATCAAGAATGGTGCGTGAGTCCACCTGTGAAGTTAATGCAAAGCTGATGCGCGTAGGGAAATTGGCTTTGATGAGGCCGGTGACTACGTCAACTGAGGGACGTTGAGTGGCTACGATTAGGTGGATACCGGTGGCTCGTGCCAGTTGGGCTAAGCGGCACAGCGTGTGCTCAACCTCGTCAAAAGCTGCCATCATCAAGTCAGCCAGCTCATCTATGACCAGCACCATGAATGGCATTGTCTCACCGGGATGCCGGTTTTTGTTGTAGCCGTCAATATTGCGTGCTCCAACCTGGGCGAACTTGTGATAGCGATTGTCCATCTCCTGATTTAGCCAGCGTAGTGCTAGTATTGCCTTGTCAGTGTCAACAACCACGGGAGCTGTCAGGTGAGGCAGGGTATTAAAATTGACTAACTCCACACGCTTAGGGTCAATCATAATGAATTGAACATCATCCGGGGTATTGTGGATAAGGAGGCAGCATATGATGGAGTTGAGGCAGGCGGTCTTGCCGCTGCCGGTTGCCCCTGCGATAAGCAGATGGGGCATTCTGGCTAGGTCAGCGGCTACTGTTTCGCCGCCGGCACCCTTGCCTAAAGCCAGGGCCAGCTTTGATTTAGCATAGGATTTCTGAAAGGCAGTGCTCTCGATTACACTTCTGAGGTTGACCAAACCGAAGGTAGTATTGGGGACTTCTATGCCAACCATTGATTTTCCGGGCACCGGAGCTTCGATTCTGATGCTCGATGCAGCCAGTGCCAGAGCAAGGTCGCTAGCCAGCGCGCTAATGCGGTCCACTTTAACTCTGGTTTTTGATACCTCCTCTAGGCGGACTTTGACATTGCCGTCTTTATCGCGCTCTCTGATTTCTTTGTATTTACGGTCCCAGCCGGGCTCGACCCCGAACTGGGTCACGGTGGGGCCTACGTTTATCTGGACTACCTTGGTTTCAACGCCGTAGCTGGATAAAGCTTCTTCGATGAGTTGGGCGCGTTTCTCGATATCGCTCTGGCTTAGTTCCACCTCTGTGGGTTTATCCAGTATGGTGATTGGAGGTAATTGCCAGCCACCAGCAGTTAGCACCGGCTGGTATTTCCCTGGCTCCCATGCCTCAGGAGTTGGTGGTTCGGCGGCTTTTGGCGGTGCGAAACTGGGTGCCTGGGGAACTATTTCTTTTTCCTCCACTTTGGCAAATTCGACTTCTCTTGTTACTGGTTCGGGTTTGACTTTGGGCTGGCGCTGGCTGGCTTTGCGGATGGCTTGCCAGATAAGCTGGAAGAGCTTGCCTATGCCTTTGAATATGTTTGTTATTAAATGCCAGGTCCAGCGGGGAGCTAGTATCAAAACGCCCAGGAAGATTATGCCAGCCAGTCGCAATGCTCCCACGGTATAGGAATCGCCAATGATGTTCTTGCCGAATCTACCACCTAGAGTTGCTTCGCTGACGATGCCGCTTCCGGGGGTGAAAAAGGCTGCTATTCCCCAGGCAGCTAATGCAAGTGGAATTCCGCCAAGCCACCACTGCCAGTATTTGGTGAAGAGCGAAAACCGCCCTTGTGCAAATATCCAGATTATTATTCCCAGGGCTATGGCTATTAAAGCTAATCCGATTCCCAGAAGCTCTAGCATACCTTCCCAGGTAGTAGCAATCCAGTATGCTATAAGTTCCCACGTGTTGGCGACCCAATCAGTTATACGTGGCCAGAACCAGAATATTAACCCGGCGATGACAACTAGCAGTAACAGTCTTAGTATGACTGGTGCAACAGAGGACTTTCGTTTTCTGGTTTTCCCACTATCTGCCGTTTTAGCGGCCTTCCTTTTTTTGGGCATAGCTGAACTATACCTCGACGACTGTGGTGATTATCATAGGTCGGCGTCTGGTCTGTTCGTAGAAGAACTTACTCAGGGTATCTTTGACTTTAGTGTTGATGAAACTCCATTCAAGCGGTCGCCCGCCGCTGTGGTCTAATGTGGTTTTCACTAAGTCTCGTCCCTGCTCCAGTATGGATTCGCCTTCTTTCATGTCTACAAAGCCTCGTGATACGATATCAGGGCGGCCTACGATTTTGCCTGCATCCTTGTCGATAGCGATAATTACCACCACAATACCGTCTCTGGACAATAGCTTCCGGTCGCGGAGAATAACACTGGCGAGGTCTCCCATGACCAGTCCGTCTACGTAGACATTACCTGTAGGCAATCTACCGGCTATTTTGCCCTTTTCACGGTCAAGCTCAAGTATAGCCCCGTTTTCCATGACGAAGACGTTAGTTTCAGGCATGCCTAGGGCTTTAGCCAACCTGGCGTGCAGGCTCAAGTGGCGGTATTCGCCGTGTATTGGAACGAAGAACTTCGGCTTAACCAGGCTGAGCAGAAGCTTCAGCTCCTCCTGACTGCCATGTCCGTGAACATGCACTTGAGCTAATCTTTCATAAACTACATGAGCGCTCTGGCGGAACAGGTTGTCAATCGTCCGATTAACCAGCGCTTCATTGCCCGGGACAGGCGTGGCTGACATGACTACCGTATCTCCGGGGATAATTTTGACCTGGCTGTTGTCCCGATTGGCAATTCGTACCAGGGCTGAAGTCGGCTCTCCCTGGCTGCCGGTGGTTAGAAGGACAATCTTATTGTGAGGGAAGCGACCGATTTCATCGAAGCGGCGCAGAACGCCTGGCGGAGAGTTGAGATAGCCTAGCTCTGAGGCGATGCGCGTTGTATCCTTCATGCTCCGACCGATGACAAAGACATTTCGGTTATGTTTGGCAGCAGCGTTAATCACCTGTTGAATGCGGGAAATAAGCGAAGCGAAGGTGGTGATAATCACCCTTCCCGGAGCCTCGGCTATGATGCGTTCCAGCGCTTCACCGACCACGGTCTCTGACGGCGTGTATCCCGGAAGCTCGGCATAGGTTGAATCGGCGAGAAGTAGCAGGACTCCTTGGGCGCCTAATTGTGCCAGCTTGGCTAGTTCGGTAGGTTTGCCGTCGACCGGTGTATAGTCGATTTTAAAATCACCGCTATGAACCACTAAACCCATGGGTGTGTAGATGATAAGTCCCATGCCATCGGGAATGCTGTGGCAAACCGAGAAGGGTTCTATCTTGAAGTTGCCGAGTGTGAACTTAACCCCGGGTTGTATTGTCCTGAGTGTGGCTTTCTTCGAATATCGGTGTTCCTTCAGCTTGGCGGAGATTAGGCCTTTGGTCAGTTTGGCGCCGTAAACGGGTACATCAAGCTGAGGCAGGATATAAGGCAAAGCGCCGATATGGTCTTCGTGTCCGTGGGTTATGATTATGCCTCGCAGCTTCTCTCGCCTCTCCAGCAGGTAGCTTATATTCGGAATGACCAGGTCAACGCCCAGCATATCTTCTTCGGGAAACATGAGGCCGGCGTCGATTATGATGATGTCATTGGCGAATTCAATGGCCATCATGTTCTTGCCGATTTCACCTAGTCCACCTAGAGGGATTATTCTGAGTTTCTGTTTAGCCATGGCTGTTACCTAAAATAAGATTAGCTGCTGAGGTTCAGCTTCAGTTTCTGTTAACTTCTCTGCCTGAGCTAAAATTTGAGGTATTTTGAGCATATCGGTTTCGATAGTTTTGCGTAAGCTTCCCTGGTGTAGTGCTGCTGCTGGATGATACATTGCGTAGAGGATGATGTTGTCTTGTTTTTTAGCTTTGCCGTGCACCTGGCTGATGCTCTGGTTGGGAAAGTATTTTGCCATGGAGTAACGACCAAGGGTGACAATCATCTTAGGGCGGAGCAATTCTATCTGGCGATTGAGCCATTTGCTGCAAGCTTGAATTTCGCCGGGCAATGGGTCTCGGTTTGCTGGCGGACGGCATTTAATGACATTGGCGATGTAGACTTGTTCACGTTTTAAGCCGATGGAGTTTAGTAATTCGTCCAGGTATTTTCCTGCTGGGCCAACGAAAGGGCGTCCTTGCTGGTCTTCATGCCATCCTGGTGCCTCGCCTATGAAAAGTATATTGGTCTTTTCTGGCCCTTCACCGGGCACTGCTCTGGTGCGGTGTTCGCCTAACTCGCAATCTTGGCAACGTTCGATTTCCTTGTAAAGGTCGGTAAGCGCTGACATCTAATGAAATCATAACATAGCCTCTTTTGCTGGTCAATTTAAGTCAGTGCCAGAATAAGGCTGAGAATGAGGAAGAAGAGAACTGTTGTGGAGATACCTAGGTAAAGTTTATTTCTTTCTGTCCAAAAAGTTACTACGGATATGAGAACTGGCAAAATAGGTGTAAGCAGGAGGATTAAAATTCCAATGCTGATGACAATAGCTGCTGGTATTTGGTCTAACCTGAATAGCGGCTGGATGTCTTTGGTGCCGGAGAGGACAACCAAGATAATAAGGCCAATAACGACTAGCGCCAGAGAGATTGCAATGCCCAGCCTAAAAATAAGGCTAACCCAATTGTTTAGGCGACTTTCCTTAAAGTTCCTACGTTCCATAATCTTCATTTATCTGCAAGTTCTATACTACATTCGCTGTTCTAATGAACATCAGCAGAGCTACAAGGAACAGGAATGTGCCGAATATACGTCTAAGCAATACTCCTCTAGCTCTTTGTGCTAGTTCAGCACCTAGCCTAGCTCCTATAACTGCACCGATAACCAGTGGGGCAATTATGATGGGGTATATGTATCCGTGATAGTAGTAAATGAGAGCGCCAGCTGCGGCTGTGATTGTTATGATAAAGGTGCTCGTGGCGATGGCTGCTTTCATCGGTACTCCCATGACCAGGTGCATTACGGGCACGTTTACTATACCACCACCTATGCCAAGCAAGCTGGAAGTTATGCCGGCGAAAAAACTGCTTCCTAGTCCAACAGGTGTGTGAGTCACTTTGTAGGTAACAACCTTGTCCAGATTCTGGTCATAATATGAGTTTGATAGCGAGCTGGACAAATTATCGGTACTATTGGGCTGAGCTATATGGCTATCGGGCTGAGTGTCATCAGACATGAAATGACGGCGTGTAATCATAGTGTAGGCAGTATAGATGAGGATAAGTCCGAAAAGGGCGCTTAATATGGATGGAGCGATTACGGCGGCAATAAAACCGCCTACGATAGCCCCCGGAGTTGTTGTGGTTTCCAAAAGCAGGCCTAATTTTACATTTGTCAGTCGGGCTTGAGTATAGATGCCAGCGGCGGTGCATGAATTGGCTACGATGGCTACTAGGCTGCTGCCGATGGCTACGTGAATAGGCAAACCGAGGGCTAATGTGAGCACGGGTACAATAATGGGACCACCGCCGACTCCTAGCATTGAGCCAAGGAAACCGGCGGCCAGTCCTGTGCCACCCAGTGCCCAAAGATTCAATTCATTCAATGGCGTCGTTTGACATAGTAGCATTGGTTGTAAGGTGGGGTCAATCCAGATGGTTTGGGCGTTGTTATGCCAATGAAATGAATGTTATACTGTGGCAACAGAGCAAGGTGAGGGTGTTAATGAAAAGGGTAGACGGCCGTGTTAATGATGAGCTTCGCCCGGTGCATATCAGTTTAGGCTATCAGGCATTTGCTGAAGGCTCGGCGCTAATAGAGCTGGGGCGTACCAGAGTGCTCTGTGCTGTGAGCGTGGAGGACAGAGTTCCTGGCTTTCTTAAAGGTGAAGGCACCGGCTGGGTTACTGCTGAGTATGCCATGCTGCCTCGTTCTACGCTCACTCGTACACCCCGCGGCATCTCTCCCGAGAGGACAGCAGGTAGAAATCAAGAAATCCAACGTCTTATAGGCCGTAGCTTGAGAGCTGTTATAGACCTTGCGGCGCTGGGTGAAAGGACCTTTACTGTGGACTGTGACGTATTGCAGGCTGACGGCGGCACTCGGACTGCGGCTATAACTGGCGGATATGTAGCTCTAGTTCAAGCATTCCATAATTTGAAAAAGCAGGGCATGTTGCCATTGATTCCCTTGAAGGGCGCTGTGGCTGCTACCAGCGTTGGCATTGTGGATAGGGAAATGCTTCTCGACCTCTGCTATGAGGAAGACTTTCGGGCTGCAGTAGATTTCAATGCGGTCATGACTGATAAAGGCGAATTTGTGGAGATTCAAGGCACAGCCGAAGGCAAGCCTTTTTCTAAGGAAACTGTTGGCATCTTGCTTGCCCTTGCTGAGAAGGGTATCAAACAGCTGCTTGAGATTCAGAAGGCAACTTTGGCTGAGCTATCTTAGGGACGGACGTGCCCATCGCCGATAATAAGCCACTTGTAGCTGGTCAGTTCCCTGAGTGCCATGGGTCCCCGAGCATGAAATTTCTGGGTGCTTATGCCTATTTCAGCTCCCAGACCGAATTGACCGCCATCGGTGAAACGGGTGCTGGCATTGGCGTAGACGCAGGCAGTATCCACCTCGTTGAGAAAGCGTGCCGCAACTGATTTATCTTCGGCAACTATAGCCTCAGAATGCCCTGAGCCGTAGCGCTCGATATGCTCCAAGGCTTCATCCAGGGAATCTACCACCTTAATCGCCGCAGTCAGTGCCAGGAATTCCTTCCCCCAATCCTCAGCCTTCGCCGGAACGAGTTTAAGGGAAGGGACAGGTCCGAGAATAGATAAAGCACGCTTATCGCAGTGCATTTCCACTTCAGCTTTCGTCCATTCCTGAGCGATTAAGGGGAGGTATTTTGGAGCGATTTTAACGTGAACCAGAAGCGTATCCAGAGCGTTACAGACAGTCGGCCGCTGCACCTTGGCGTTATAGGCGATAGCCACTGCTTTTTCTAAGTTGGCGCTTTTGTCCACGTATGTATGGCAGACGCCGATGCCGCCGGTAAGTACGGGCATGGCGGCGTTTTCGGCCACAGATTTAATCAGGCCGGCACCGCCGCGAGGAATTATGAGGTCTATGGTGTCTTTCATCTTGAGCATGCGGTCGACCAGCGTCCTATCTGTTGATTCTATTATTTGCACGGCACCCTGGGGCACGCCGGCTTTGTAGGCAGCTTCTTGAACAACCTTGGCTAGAGCCAGGTTGGAACGGAGTGCCTCTTTGCCACCGCGAAGAATCGCAGCATTGCCTGATTTGAGGCATAGGACAGAGATGTCCACCGTGACATTGGGGCGGCTCTCGTAGATGGCGCCGATAACTCCAAGCGGTACCCGTTTTTTGCTCAGATGCAGGCCGTTGGGCAGCGTGCGCTCTTCAATCACTTCACCTACAGGGTCGGGAAGCGCGGCTACAGTTCTTACATCCTGGGCTATAGCTTCAAGGCGACTTGTAGACAGCATAAGCCTATCGAGCATAGCTGTGCTCATACCTGAAGCTTCGGACTCCTTATAGTCGAGCTTATTGGCTGCCAGGATTTCGTCCTGCCTGACCATAAGAGCATCAGCGATAGCGAGCAAAGCTTCATTTTTGACCTCAGTAGGCAGGAAGGCAAGCTTCCTTGAAGCCGCCTTAGCTGCATTCCCCTTTTCTTCAAGTTCGGTAACTGCAGATTTCATGTTTACTCCTCAATGCGCGAGTTGATTTCAGGTGCTTCACATTGATAACTGTTCGCCTTCTTCAGTCGAAACTTTCGGCGCTTTGGCAAAGGTAATACCCGTCTGTGTTAATGGGGGCATATCAACAGTTTTGCCCTGTAATAGTTCC
>Ga0194110_10010695_pt1 | contig 10179 bp, 10 predicted proteins | sample TA2Kig1200mmetaG_FD_146192 | JGI IMG/M metagenome (GOLD analysis project Ga0194110, IMG submission 146192) | Freshwater microbial communities from Lake Tanganyika, Tanzania - TA2015032 Kigoma Deep Cast 1200m | ecosystem: Environmental > Aquatic > Freshwater > Lake | place: Tanzania: Lake... | reverse complement strand
ATTCGGTTCCCCCGACTCCACCAAGACTCCCTGCACCCCCGCCAATTCCGCCGCGGCCAGGCAGTCTGTGACCAAGTTCTTCCTCTCCCTCGCGATCGCCAACCCCTTCCGCAACACCTCCGCTTTGACCACTTGGGGTGTCTCCATCCTCCACAACCCTTCCCGGTCTACCACCCGCAGGATCTTCCCCGAGGAATCGGTGGCGCGCACCGTGTCAGACATCTTGGCAGCCGCCGCCGCGGCTCCCGTGGTTCGCGCCCCCGCCATCACTTTTTCAATCAGCTTGGAAGTGGTCAGGACCCGGGCCGCGTCATGCACCACGGCCCATTCGACCGCTTCGCCCAGAGCCTCCAAACCCTCCCAAACCGAATCCTGCCTTTCTTTTCCCCCCGCAATAAAACGGATCCGATCCTTCGGTAGCCGGGTCCCCTCCAGCCACCGTTTCGCAGGCTCCAACACATCGGCCCGCACGGTCACCACGACCATGCCGATTCCCGGCGTTTCTAGGAGGGGTCGCAGCGGATGAGCTAGGACCGGCTGGCCGGCAATTTCGGTAATCGACTTGTCGTGCCCCAACCGCCGGCCCTGCCCGGCCGCCAGCAAAATGGCTCCAGCCGACCCGCTCACCGCACCGCGCGACTGGGCGAGCTGCTCTTTTCCGTCTTTTTAGGCTTGGTCTCGGTATCCTTGCCGGCGTCATCACTGTAAAAAAGCACCCCGTGCTTCCGTAAATTGGCCATCAAGGCTTTCATATCCGCCGCCATTTTTTCGTCCTTCATGATCGTGTAGAGCGGCCCCTTCCCTTTCTCCGCTTCCTGCACCAGCCCCGTCGCCGCTTTGGCAAACTCATCCACCCGCCGGGCCGCAGATCGGATCTCCTCCAACGCCGGCCCGGCCGAGGCCAGCATCGCATTGAGCCCGGCCTCCTGCTCCCCCTGCACCCGCGCCCCCGGGGCGAGAAAGGTGCCGTCCAGATTTTCCGGCGGCACCACCCGGACAAACCGGTCCCCCAGCATCCCGTACTGGTCGATCCGGAACTTGGCCCCCGTCGGAATTTCAATTCCCGAGTTGATCTTCAGGGTCAACTCCACGAAGTTGCGCCCAGCTTGATAAATCGGCGTGTCCGCCACCACCCCGATCTGCGCCCCCCGCCAAAGCACCTTGGAATTTTTTAAAATATCCCGCGCGTCCTGGAACTCCACCACGATCGGGTAGGTTTTCTTCAGGTAGTTGCCGAATTTACCGAAGGCCACGATCAACATGGCCACGGCGGCCAACCCGGCCAACACAAAGAACCCCACTTTTGCTTCGAGATTACTTTCCTTCATGACCCTCCTCCTTTTACCCGATCACGTCCATTCCGGAAGCATGCCCGCGCACGAAGTCCCGCACCAGCGGATCTTCGCAACGGTCCACCTGCTCCGGGGTTCCTTCATAGTAAATTTTGCCGTCGTGCAGGTAGGCGATTCGGTCCCCCACCATCCGGGCACTCACCATGTCATGGGTCACCACGATCGAAGCCATCCCGAACATCTTTCCCAAATGCAGGATCAAGCGGTTGATGCTGTCCCCCACCACCGGATCCAGCCCCGTCGTCGGCTCGTCATAGAGCATCAGATCGGGGCGCCGGATCACCGCCCGCGCCAGCGCCACCCGCTTTTTCATCCCGCCGCTCAGCTCCGCGGGCATTTTCTTTTCCGTGCCGGCCAGGGAAACAATCTTTAGGGACTCGGCCACTTTGTCCTGCAACACCTTTTCATCTTTCTCGCCCTCTTCCCGCAGCGGAAACGCCAGATTCTCAAAGACGGACAGGGAATCAAACAGCGCCGCCCCCTGAAACAACATCCCGATTTTCCGGCGGTAGGGATTCCACGCCTCCTCCCCCAACCCCGTCAGTTTCTTTCCCTCAAAAAACACCTCCCCCGCATCCGGCTGCAGCAGCCCCATGATGTGACGCAGCATCACGCTCTTGCCACAGCCGCTCCGCCCGATCACCACCACCTTCTCCCCGCCGGCCACCTTCAGGTTCACCCCGCGGAGAACCTCCTGACCGCCCAGCCGTTTCCGGATGTCTTTGAGCTCCAGCACCGCAGCCCTTAGTTGGAATAGAGCACGGCGTTGAGGAGCACCGTCAGGAAAAAGTTGGAGATCAGCAAGGCCAGCGAGGCATTCACTACCGCCTCCGTCGTGGTCTTACCGACCCCGGCCGTTCCGGGCGGACAGTTCATCCCCTTATAACAGGAAATGGAGGCGATGATGATCGCGAAGATCGTCGATTTGATTAGTGCGATCATCACGTCCTTGCGATCCGTGTACTTGATCGTGTTGTCCCAATAATAGGCCCCATCCACCCCAAAGATCTGCACCGCCACGAAATAACCGACCCCGATGCCGGTCACCAAAGCCAGCGCCGTCAACACCGGGGCGGAAATCACCAATGCCAGGAAACGGGGTACAATCAGGTATTCGGTGGGATAGACCCCCAGCGCCCGCAGGGCGTCCACCTGCTCCGTGATTTTCATCGAACTCAACTCCGCCGCCATTGCCGCTCCCACCCGTCCGGCCAACAGCAAACAGGCCAGCACCGGACCCAGTTCCCGACACATCGCAATCGAAACCGTCGGCCCGATCGCCGACTCCATCCCAAACCGCTTAAATTGGAACCAGACTTGGGCGGCGAACACCGCCCCGGTGAAAGCTCCGGTGGTCAGCACCACCACCTGCGAGCGGATCCCGATAAAGTACATTTGCTCGAGCAACTGGTCCCAGCGGATCCGGTAACGAAATAAGCTACGTATGGTATCAGCCAATAAAAGAAATACTCCACCGGAAGTCTCGCAGGAACGGACGATGAGCCCCCCGAACTTGCCCACCGCTACCTGCATCGTCTGCACCCCATTCGTTCTAGGGAACCCTCCCCCCGCACTCAAGCGGACGCGCCCTGCCAGCCGCTGACCTCCTCCACGGTCAGCTCATCCAGACGGGCCACCTCCCGAAACACCCCTTCCAAATGGCCTCCTGGGTGGGTGGTGGTCACTCCCACCACTTTCATCCCAGCCGCCCGCCCCGCCTCCACCCCGGCGGGTGCATCCTCAAACACCACGCACCGCGCCGGCTCGATTTTTAGCCGACGGGAAACCTCCAGAAAAACATCCGGCGCCGGCTTGCCCCGCTGCACCTGCTCCGCGGTCACCGCCGTCTGGAAAAAGTTCCCCAACCCAAGTTTTTTCAATCCCACCTCCACGTTTTTGGCTTCGGTGGAAGATCCGATACCGCAGGGAATTCCGGCTTCAGACAACCGCTTCAGCCAAGGACGGACACCAGGCAACGGTTCAATCCCCCAATCCTGCACCACTTCCCGGTAGAGCTCCTCCTTGCGGCGGCTCAACCGGTCAATTTCCTGCAGATCCTGCGACCACCCCAGCATGTCCCGCATGATTTCAATGTTTCGCCGTCCAAATCCGCGCTGAAAATGTCCCGCCGGCAACGGCCTGCCCGTCTCCCGCGCCAGCCGCTCCCAGCTCTCCTCATGGTGCCGCGAACTGTCCAAGATCACCCCGTCCCAGTCAAAGACCGCTGCCCAAGCAGGTTGCATGGGGCGCACGCTAGAAGATCGCGGAGGCTTCGTCTTCTAGAAAAACTACAGCTTACGCTTTGAAACCGATCTTTTTCCGCCCATCTTGAAACATGCCCGCGAAGGCCGTCGAAAAGCTGAACGCCGAGGCCCGCCCGGGGGATGCGATCGACCAATCCCTGCGCCCGGCCCGGCTCGCCGATTTCGCCGGCCAGCCCAAGCTCCGCGAGCGGCTTTCCATCCTCCTCGACTCCGCCCGCGCCCGATCCCAACCCCTAGATCACCTGCTTCTTAGCGGTCCCCCTGGCCTCGGCAAAACCACCCTCGCCCACATTCTCGGCACTGAAATGAAAGCTACGGTCCGCACCACCTCCGGTCCGGCCATTGAAAAAGCGGGCGACCTCGCCGGCCTGCTCACTGGACTGCAGGAAGGCGACATCCTCTTCATCGACGAAATCCATCGCCTCTCCAAGGTCATCGAGGAATACCTGTACCCCGCCCTCGAGGACTTCCGCATCGATATCGTCATCGACCAAGGCCCGGCTGCCCGTTCCGTCCGCCTCAACCTTCCCCGCTTCACCCTCATCGGCGCCACCACCCGGGCCGGGCTGCTCAGCGCCCCGCTGCGCTCCCGGTTCGGCGTGGCTCATCGGCTCGACTACTATTCGGTGGAGGATCTCACCCGCATCGTCCGTCGTTCCGCCCAGCTTCTCGAAACCAACCTCGAGGACTCGGCCGCTCCTGAAATTGCCCGGCGCAGTCGGGGCACGCCCCGCATCTCCAACAACCTCCTGCGCTGGGTCCGAGACTACGCCCTCGCTCGCTCTGGCGGAAAGGCCGGCGCCGAGGCCGTGATCGCCGCCTTGGAAATGCTCGAGATCGACCGCCACGGCCTGGACGAGATGGACAAACGCCTGCTCCAAGCCCTGACCGGAAAATTCAAGGGCGGTCCCACTGGCCTCCACTCCCTCGCCGCCGCCGTGGGGGAAGAATCGGGCACTCTCGAGGAAGTTCACGAGCCCTACCTGATCCTCGAAGGCTACCTCCAGCGCACTCCCCAAGGCCGCACCGCCCTGCCCCGCGCCTACGAGGTTCTCGGCCTGAAACCGCCCGCCTCCCAGAGCCAGTTGCTCTGATTCCTGCCCGATGATCCTCCGGCTCGCCACGGCTCTGGCGCTGCTCCACCACGCCCCCCTCGCCCTGGCCGGGGAGGAGGCCGAACTTTGGCCGCCTCGGGAGGGAAGCAAACGCGCCGTCCTCGCCGCCAGCCAGCAGCTCTGGTGGAACAAGGACGATCCCAAGGCCCGCATCAACCGCGCCCGGGCCCTTGACTTCTCCGGTCGCTACGCCGAGGCCGAAACCGCCGCCCTCGCCGCCCTCGAGGTCGCTCCACAGGATCCCGAGGTCCAGCGCATCCTCGGCCGCAGCCTTCTCCACCAGAACAAACTCGCCGCCGCCAAATCCGCCCTGGAAAAAGCCGGCCAGCTCGGCGACCCCCTCTCCGCCTCTCTGGCCGCGATGCTTCGGCCCGACCGCATGTCCGTCGGCACACCCGCCCCCCATATCTCCCGCGCCCTCACCCAGATCCTCGACGAGCGGGGCGGCGTCATCGGCTCCGGCTGTTTTCTCACCGACGATGGACTCGTCCTCACCGCCGCCCACGTGGTCGCCGGCCGGGAAAGGGTTTCCGTTCGCAACGCCCTGGGAAAAATTTTTCCGGTGAAGGAGATCTGTCCGGGCGACTTCTCCGTCGACGCGGTCATCTTGAAAACGGAGGCGGAGGAACAGATGTTTCTCCGCGTCGCCGAACATGAACCCGCCGCCGGGGATCCCCTCTTCGTCAGCGGCTTCCCCCTCTCCATGAACCTGCCCGTCACCTCCCGCGGCAAGGTCCGCTCCCTCCCCTCTGCCCCCGGCCGCCCCATGCTCACCACCGTGCCCATGATGCCGGGACATTCCGGCTCCCCCGTTCTCAACGAATCCGGCCGCCTCGTCGGCATTGCCTCCCGCGGTTCCCTCGCCGTCAAGGGCGGTGGGGCTCCCGCCCGCTCGGAATCCGTTCCCTTCTCCGCCCTCATCCGCCTGCGGGAATCTTCCCTCGAGCCCGGTTCCTTCGTCCGCATCCGCCAGCTCGAGAAATGGACCGGCCGCAGCACCTTCTTTGATCCCGCCGTCGCTGCCGCCGAACAGACCGTCCTCAACCGGAACTTTTCCCAGGCCGAAAAGGCCATCTCGGCCGCTATCGAACGCCATCCCAACGACCCCGGTCTCCTTCTCCGCCGCGCCATGGTCCGCATCGCTTGGGGCCACCCCTCCGAAGCCGAGACCGATGCCCGCCTCGCCGCCGCTTATGGTCCCCGCGATCCCGAGCCCCGCCGTTTCCTCGCTTCCCTCATGCTCATGATGGGTCGCCCCGAGGAGGGCGTGAAGGCCCTCGAGGAAGCCTTCCGTCTCGACCCCGAGGACGCCGACACCGCCGAGGCCCTCGGCGAACTTCTCATCACCGTCGGCAAATACCGCGAGGCCATCCGCCCCGCCGAACAGGCCACCAAGCTCAATCCCGACTCCACCCGCGCTTGGTCCGTCCTCACCGCATCTTTTTTGGCAAGCGGTCAAATCCCACCGGCCCGCGAAGCCGCCGAGCAAGCCATCGCCAAAGGTCCAGAAGACCCCCGCGCTTGGGTCCAGCTCGCTGCCTGTGCCAATGCCGGCAAGGACTTCGCCACCGCCGCCGTCGCCGCCGAAAAGGCCACCCAACTGGCCCCGTCCGACGCCCGGGCCTGGCTCAATCTCGCCACCGCCAAGACCGGTTCCGACCAGTTCGCGCAGGCCGTCGGCTTCGCCGAAAGAGCCACCCAGCTGGAGCCGCAAAACCGGGCCGGCTGGAACCTTCTCGCCGCCCTCTACGCCGAGCTGAAACGACCCGACGAGGCCGCCGCCGCCCTCGAAAAAGCCAGACAGCTCGCCCCCGTCCCGCGTTGACGGCCTGCACCCGCGCGTAATACTGGGTTCATGCAAATGGCTCTGGTCCTTTTCCTTCTCTTGGCCATCTGTCCGCTGGCTCTCCGGGCCGAATCCTGCCCGCAAGCCTGTGCCGAGGTTTGCGGCACCGAAAAGTCCTGCTGCCCGGCCCAAGGCAAAAAGTGTGGCTCTGTCCAACTGGAGCGGGGCGGCGATCCGGCTTCGGCCTACTCCTCCAAGGGCGGTCTCCGCCTCCGCTGATCCTGCCGTGAAACTTTTTCCTTTCTTTCTCCTTCTCTCCTTGTCCCTCGCCCCCCTCCAGGCGGAGGAAAAAAAAGAGGGCCAGCCGGCCCTCCAGGCCCTCATCGCCAAAACCCCCGAGGAAAAAGCCAAGGCCCAATCCCTTGCCGCCTCCTACCCGCTCAAGGTCTGCTTTGTGTCCGATGACAAACTCGACGACCCCGTCGATACCCTCTACGGCGGCCGGCTCCTCCGTTTCTGTTGCAAAGGCTGTGTTCGCTCCTTCAACAAGAACCCCTCCAAATATCTTCCCAAGCTCGACGCCCTCGAAAAATCCTCCTCCTGATCTCCGTGTCATAAACCGCGGACCCGCTTGACGGATCCAGCGGATACCTTACGATTTTCCTACGCATTCCGAGATCCACCTTCGCAAGAGGGTGGGCCGCCAACCGGGGGTGGAGATCCCACGGTGGCTGGAAGGAGGCCCTCAGCCCCCTTCCGATGTGCGATCCCCCACCGGGATCGAACAAACTTCTCCGCGAGGCCAACCGCCCGCACAGGAATGTGCCGGCGGTTATTTTGTGCCCCGCTTCGGGATGGGTCACCGAAAGGAGACACATCACATGAGCACGGCCACCCTGCAGGCCCCTTGGGCCTCCCTCAGCATCAAAATCGATCCGGAGAACCCGGATCATCACCTCTGGAACAACCACGGCACCTGGTGGATTCACTACACCGTCCACCCGTCCGATTATACCAAGCGCCGGATCCGGGTTTCCTTGGAAACCCGCAACCTGCGTGAGGCCCGGCAACGGAGGAACACCCTCTTCGCCCACTTGGAGGCCGAGGGAATCGAGGCAACCTAGCCTCGCTCGCCGGCGACCGGTTCGACCCCTTCGCCTGATTTTAGGTCTGCTGGAAATTGGCCCGCCAAAGCAGCCAGAATCCCAATCCCTGCAGGCTCAGGTTGGGGAGCCAGACAATCAATTCCGGATAGGCGCCTCCCCGGTTCTTCAAGCCCTCCGCCAGCAGAATCAGCGCATAGTAAGCCATCACCACAAAAAAACTCAGAACCACCCCGATGGAGGTTTCCTTCCGCTGCACCCGGATCCCCAGCGGAATCCCCACCAGCAGCAGGGTGAACGGTGCGAGGGCAAAACTGATCCGTTTCTGCATTTCCGTAAGCATGGGGTAGAGTTGCTTGGGATCGATATAACCTTCGACCGGCGCAAAAATCCTGCCCGCCAAGTCCCCCATCGCCGCAATCCGGATATCCTTGAGATCCTCCGGGTTGATCAGGTTTTTCAGGGAAATTTTCAGAGGCAACTGGTCGGCACTCAGCCCGGCCCGGATCGAGTTAAGATCCGCGGCATTTTCGCCCCGCTCCTCCTGCCGGGCTTTCTGCAGCGTGATCGTCAGGCTGAGATCATCCAGGTCCGCCGAGATCGTCCCCTTCTCCGCCCGGATGTTCCGCCGCGGCACCCCGCTGGGGTCCAGCTCCCAGATGTGAATATCGGTCAGGTCCGTCCCCTTTTTCTCCCCCACATAGATCCGGTAGCCGGGAAAGCGGTCCATCGGCTCCCCCGCCCGGATCAGAAACGCCGGGTTGTCCCGGCCGATGTCCAGCAGAATGGAGTGAAATTTCTGCAGGGTCAGCGGCACGATCACCGCGTTGTTGTAGAAACAGATCCCCGAGACAAAGAGTCCGAATAAAATCACCGGGGCCACCAGGGGAATCAACCCGATCCCTGCCGACCGGATCGCCTGGAGCTCGAGGTCCTGCGACATCCGCCCAAACACGATCAGCGCCGCCACCAGGATTCCCCACGGCATCGTGAAGGTCAGCGCCTGCGGGATCAGCAGTCCCACCATCTTGAAAATGAGCGAGAGCGGCATCTCGTCGTTCACCAGCAGTTCAAAGATCTGCTTGAAGGCGTTGCCCAACACGATGACCAGCGAGAGCACGGCCACCGCCCCGGCCGTGGCGGCCATCATTTGACTGGTCAGGTAGCGGTAAAGGATCGTCACGGTTTTTTCGGCTGGCGGGTGTACTCCAGCCTGTCCCTCCAGGTGGTCGGTTGTCCAACCTTCAGGCCGCGGCATTCGTAAAAATGGAAGGTCGGGCCCATCGGCTGCCCCCAGCTGGTCCGCCGGTAGGTCCCCACGATCCGCACCGACTCAAAATCCCGGGCGATCGGCGGCAAGGGATTCGGCTGCTCCGCCACATACAGTCCCGTGCTGCCCTCCGGAAAACTTTCCCGATAACTCGGCCACAGCGAATACTGCGTCATCACCTGGGGCCAGTCCGGGGTGAAGGCCCTCGGTCGATCGGGAAGATAAAAGGACAGTAAGCTGGCGGTCTGATACTCGTCCGCCACCACGAAATCCGCCCCGATCTGTTCCCTCACCTTTTGAGCCTCTCCCGCCAGATCCTTCCATCCTTTCGCCCGATCCAGCGGATTGTTTTTGATCCGCAGGGGCAGGAGGTCGTGCAGGAACGCGGTCAGAATTAGGCCGACCATCAGGGCCACCGCGAAAACCAACTTCCACCCCCATCGGCCTGCCTGCCACCGTGCGACCGCCCAAGCCGCCCCCAGGACCAGCCCCGCCACCAACGCCGGCGCCGTCCAGTTGCCGTTGGCCGTCTTATTGAGACTCACCCATGCGTAGCCGAGAAACAGCGGCCAAAAGAGGCACTGGAGATACCTCGACCCGTGGGCCTTGGAAGATTTCTCGGGACGGACGGCCCCCGCCAACATCACCAGAAACATCAACGGCGAAACCACGATCGCCTGCAAAAGCCAGAATCCGGAAAACTTTCCCCAGTCGACCCGAAAACCGCGGTCAAAATCCCCCCCCTCCAATACATGCCAAGCCCCGATCCACTCCCGAAAGGCATTCCACAGGACAATCGGAAGCATCAGCAACAGGACCGTGCCCAGCATCAGCGATACCCCCGGGGAAACCGCCAGCCGCCGCTTCTCCGGTACCAGCAGGAAAAAGAGCAGGAAAGACACCAGCTCGGCCGCATTGGTGTACTTGGCCTGAAACCCCAGCCCGATCGCCAACCCGGTCAGCAGCCAAAACCTTTTCCGCTCCGGTTGCTCCACCGCCTTCCAGAAAGTCAGCGCCGCCGCCGCCCAGAAGAACACGCTGAGCGGGTCGATGGTCATCAGGATGCTGCCCACCGCAAACAGCGGCATCCCCGAGGCCGCCACCACCGCCACCAAACCCACCCGGTCATTGTAAAAAGTTCGCCCCAACAAAAAGATCAGCCAGCCCGTCCCCGCCGCCAGCAGCACCGCCGGGAGTCGTATCACCCAGACCGCATCCCCCAATAGCGTGGTGAACAACCCGATCACGGTGGCCGCCCCCGGTCCTTTGCCATAGTGGCTCCAATCCAA